>LXOW01307280.1_pt1 | contig 15730 bp, 6 predicted proteins | sample 1368591 | NCBI WGS metagenome assembly LXOW01 (sample SAMN04884650, study PRJNA319009) | bovine gut metagenome | isolation source: Cow rumen | host: Bos taurus | place: Italy: Legnaro (PD) | collected 2014-07-09 | reverse complement strand
GCATGAGCAACATCGTGAAATAAATCTTTAATCTATACATTATATTATAATATTGGGTTATACAAGTAATATCTGGCCACAAAGATACTGCTATTTCGGTAAAATGGTTTGTTCAAACCCTTAAAGTTTGTTAATTCCAAAGAAACCTCCGCTATTTTTATATTGGTGTTTTCAAATAAAATGATTATCTTTGCACCGTTGAAACGATTATTAACTCAAAATTAACTATATGGCAGTAAAAATTCTTAGTGTCGACGACGAGATGGATCTCGAATTGTTGCTTACACAATATTTCCGTCGGAAAATCAGAAAGGGAGAATATGAATTCAAGTTTGCCCACAACGGCTTGGAAGCATTGACAATGCTCCTCAAGGAGAAGGATTTCGACATTATCCTGAGCGATATTAACATGCCCGAAATGGACGGTCTGACGCTGCTGACCAAAGTCAACGAGATGCAGAATCCGGCCTTGAAGTGCATTATGGTGTCAGCCTATGGCGACATGGGCAATATCCGTCAGGCCATGAACAACGGTGCTTTCGACTTTGCCACGAAGCCCATCGATCTCGACGACCTGAGCGTGACCATCGAGAAGGCCATTGAGCAGATTGGCTACATCAAGCAGATGCAGCATGAGCACAACGAGCTGGAGGGAATCAAGGGCGACCTGGCCGTGGCCCGCGAGATCCAGCAGGCCATCCTGCCCCGTATCTTCCCGCCATTCCCTGAGAATGTCGACCAGATGGACATTGCGGCCTCGATGAATGCCGCCAAGGACGTAGGTGGCGACTTCTACGACTTCTTCCGTATCGACGACGACCGCATCGGTTTTGTGATCGCCGACGTCAGCGGTAAGGGTGTTCCTGCAGCCATCTTCATGGCCGTGAGCCGTACGCTGATCCGTGCGACGGGTATCAGAGGAGGCTGTCCATCGGAATGCATCACCTACTCGAACGGACTGTTGGAGAAGGAATCGGTCAATAATATGTTTGTGACCTTGTTCTATGGCATCTACAACATCAAAACCGGTGAAATCACCTATACCAATGCCGGTCATAACCCACCCTACGTGCTGAAACAGAACGGCACACTGGAAAGGCTTCCTGTGACGAAGAACATGGCCATCGGAATCTTCGGCGATTTTGAGTATCAGGAGGAAACCCTTCAGTTGGAATCAGGCGACACGCTCCTGCTCTATACCGACGGTGTGACGGAAGCCATCAACCCCAGTGAGGAGGAATTCAGGGAGGAACGCCTGGAGCAGACGCTGAAGAACTCGGCAGGACTGAACTGTCAGCAGATCATCGATGCCATCAAGGCTGATGTGAAGACGTTTGCCGACGGCGCTGAACAGAGCGACGACATCACACTGCTGGCGTTGAAGAGGAAGTAAGAGATAGGTGAATCGTGGAGAGACGTGAGATTATAGGATATAGCGTGGGACTGTTGTTGGCATGCTCAACAGCAGTCGGTTTCATCGGCTGGCAGAATGAGCATAAGAAGGTGGATGACCTTGAGCAGCAGCTGACCGCCATGAAGAAACAGGAGATACGTTCTGCCATCGACAGAAGCGTAAGTGCCCAGATGGAGGAGATTGCCAACGAACAAAGAGAGATCTCCGACGAGAAGCGCGAAGAAGCCCTGCAACAGACCCGCATTGCCAATGAGATGCGCCTGCGCTCAGAAATAGAGCGACAGAACGCCCTTATTGCAGAGCAGAATGCCGTAGCCTCAGAGAAGAAAGCCTTGGAGGCTTCTGAGGTGGCTGAAGCCCAACGGCAGATGGCTGAGCACCAGAGGATTCAGGCAGAATTTGCCAAGCGTACGGCCGACTCCCTGAGCTATATCGCCCTCGGACGTTCCTTAGGTTCAATCTCTACCATCCAATATCAGGCTGGCAACACAGAGATTTCCGACTTGTTGAGCTATGCCTCCTATCTCTATACCCAACGTTACGGAGGCGACATCTACAATCCGACCGTACTGCAGTCGCTGATGCGGTCGAGCCAAAGTGTGAATATATGGTCGCAACACGCAGGTGTCGTCACCAATCTGGAATATCTGCCGGGTGAAGACAACCGGCTCGTCAGTGTCAGTAACTACGGCGAGATCCTGTTGAATGAGCGCGAAGGCAATCAGTTGAACACGACGACACTCTTCAGCAATCCGGACTACGACTTCCGCGACGTGATTGTGATAAAGAATACAGGAACGATCTATGCCGTCAGCCGGACGGGACATCTGGTGGTCATCACCAAGAACAGCAAAGAACCGAAGGTGGTCACGCTTGAAAACATTGTCCACCCGATGCGCGTGCACGATATCAACGAAAACAACCTGCTGGTCATCGGCGAGCAGAGCATCGGCGTGTTAGACATGAAACGCAACATCATCACGAGTGTCCAGCAACTGCCCTTCAAGGTGACCATGGGCTCACGGAAGAGCGGTCTGCCATTGCTGTTCGACGATGCGGGGAATATGCATCTGGTGTCAGGACTGAGTGACATGACTACTGAGCGGGTTCCTGTGGAAGGCAAAGTGACGGCTTACTGCGAATCGAAGAACACCGGCACGGAAGCTTTCGGCATGGTGGACGGCACCATCTGGCTGAAGGACAAGAACGGAAGGATTCAGAAACTGGTGGGTCATCAGTCGCGCATCTCAAAAATGAAGATGAATGGCAGACGCCTCTATTCGTCGAGTTACGACGGCAGCGTGAATCTGTGGATCAGCGATAACGACAAGATTGAGCCTATGCCCCTGTTGCAGACCAGCAACTGGATTATGCACTTCCTGCTTGACTCCACGAAGGAAACGTTCTGGATGTGTGACGCGAAAGGCAACATAGCGGCGGTGAACATCAGTATCAACAAGATGGTGGAAGCCATGAAGAAAAAGATGAATCGCAACCTGACGGCTGAAGAATGGAATTACTTCATCGGCCAGAATGTGCCATACGAGAAGTTTATTAATGAATAGTGAATTGTTATGAAGAGACGGGAACTGAATCATAATGTGAATCGGATAGTGAGCGTGCTGATAACACTATTCACTATTCACTGTTCACTATTCACTGGTATTAGCGCGTCAGCACAGGGCATACCCTTTATCCGTAACTACACGTCGGAGGAATACCACGGTAACAATCTGAACTTCGACATCGAGACCGACGGACATGGCAATATCTTTCTGGCCAATTTCGAAGGACTGATGTATTATGATCATGCCCAATGGCGCATCATCCGTACGCCTGGCATCACACGTGTGACTGTTGTCTACAGAGCATCGACCAACGTGATCTGGGTGGGCGGCTACAACTATTTCGGCAGGGTCGTGACAAAAGATAACGGCGAGCTGGATCTCGAACAAATCGGCGATCCCGAGTTGTTCAGAGGTGAAGTGAAAGAAATCTACGAATATGGCGGCAAACTGCTGTTCGTGGTCAGCAGCGGTGTGATCTACGAGGTCAAGGACAATAAGGTGACGGTCGCAAAATCCCTCAGTAAAAGCCAGATGAAAATGGGTATGGTCGACGTGGTCGACGTAGATGCCCTGGAACATGACAAGCAGGACCTGATAAAGAACGACACTGTGGTGACGGAGGATTTAGGCTACGGTCTGTCGTCGATCGTCAGAAAGAACAACGGTCTGCAGATTGCCGACCAGAACACGCGCTCAAGCTATACCGTCTCCGACAATAACGGACTCTGCTCGAATAATGTGGTCTATACAGCTTATGACGGGCGCGGTCAGATCTGGGGCGCCACAACCAAAGGTGTTTTCGCCATGCAGGTGCCATCGGCCTATTCGCGTTTCACACAGCATGAAGGCCTCACCGGTGAAGTATTGTCGATCCTGAAAGCCGACGGCAAGATGTATGTTGGTACCGATGACGGTCTGTTCCGGCTCAACGGACGGCAGTTTGAGCACGTCTCGGGCATAAAATTCGCCTGCTGGGACATGAAAAAGAGCAGCCGGGGCCTATTGGCTGCCACAGCAGAGGGCGTATACAGATTGCTGCCCGACGGAAGTACGAAACAATTATCGATCTATACGGCAACAGCCATATTGGAAGACGGACAGAACATCTATACTGGTGAGCAGAACGGTGTCTACCTGATGGGGGCCGACGGTCAAGGACGGCGGAAAGTGTCAGGTCTGGAGAATGTAAGAAAGATTGTGAAAGACAGCGAGGGTACCATCTGGCTGCAGAACCTGTACGGGATGGTATGGTATAAGAAAGCCGGCGCCGAACTTTTCAGTCAATATCGTATTAAAGGCAAGGAAGAGAGCGTGTCGACCATCGTCGAAGCAGGTAAGAAAGTGATTGTAGTTGATGCCGAAGACACAAAACCCTTCCCCTACCCGCTCTATTCTTTTGCTGATGACAAAGGTGTCAGCTGGCTGACAAACAATGAGGGTAAAGAGCTCTACCGATGGAAAGACGGCAAACGCCTGGATGACATGTCCCATTTGCTGTTCCCCCTACATGAAATGACCATCCGCGCACTACTCTTCCAGGATGACCAGATATGGTTGGGCAGCGACAACGGACTGACAGTCATCGACACCAAGGCACAAGACCCGACCTTCGCCATCAAACCCAAGCTCCACATCCGCAGCTTCGTTCTGGGTAGTGACAGCATCCTTTGGGGCGGTTTCGGCACGATGCCGAAGAATCTGGCAGAACTGAAACATACCGAGAACGACCTGCACTTCACATTCTCGCTCGATCTCACGCCTATCACAGGAAAGACCCTCTACCGCTATCGCCTGAACAAGGGAAACTGGAGCGGCTGGTCGACACAGACTCAGGCCTCGTTTACGAATCTGCGCTCTGGCGAATATACCTTCTATGTAGAAGCCCTTGATGCCCTTGGCCGTACGACCGGCACCACAAGCGTCTCGTTTACTATCATGCCGCCATTCTACTACCGCTGGTATATGTATCTGGTCTATCTGCTGCTGGGATTGGCTATTATTTACCTGTTCTTCCAGATGCGTCTGCGCCGGTTGGAGAGAGACAAGCAGCGACTGGAGAAAGTAGTACAGGAGCGTACTGCCGAGGTGGTAAAACAGAAAGACGAGATCGAAGAGAAGTCAAAGAGTCTGGAGAAAGCCCTCGACGACCTGAACACGGCCCAGAACGAACTGATCCGTCAGGAGAAGATGGCCACTGTAGGTAAACTGACACAAGGACTCATCGACCGCATCCTGAACCCGCTGAACTACATCAACAACTTCGCCAAGCTCTCTGAAGGACTCGTGAAAGACATTGAGGCCAACATCGAGGACGACAAGGACAATATGGATTCAGAGAACTACGAAGACACCATCGATGTGTTGGGCATGCTTCAGGGCAACCTGCAGAAAGTAGGCGAGCACGGACAGAACACCACTCGCACCCTGAAGGCGATGGAGGAAATGCTGAAAGACCGCAGCGGCGGTATTGTCCAGATGGATCTGGCAAGAGTGCTCAGACAAGATGAGGAGATGATAAGGACCTATTTCGCCAAGGATATTGACGAACACCACATTCAGGTTTCCTTTGATTTACCGACGGGCGAACTGCCTATCAATGGTAATGCCGAACAGTTGAGCAAGACGCTGATGAGTATGTTGGGTAACTCCATCTATGCACTTATCAAGAAAGTGCAGCGCGTGAAATTCCAACCAGAGGTCAGACTGACAGCCAAAGCAGTCGGCGATTGTGTCCAGCTGAGTGTCTATGACAACGGAATCGGTATAGAAGAGACCATCATCAACAAGGTTTTCGACCCCTTCTTCACCACGAAGCCCACTGGCGAGGCCTCTGGCGTAGGCCTGTACCTCAGCCGTGAGATCATTCAGAACCACGGGGGCGACATCAGTGTAAAATCGGTGAAAGACGAATATAGTGAGTTTATCATCACATTACCCGCACTAACAGTTTAAGCTTATGGAGAAACAAGTAGAACAACTCAAAGAGCAACTGCAAAAGCAAGAGAAACTGGCATCGTTAGGTATGCTCAGTGCCGGCATCGCCCACGAAATCCAGAATCCGCTGAATTTCGTCATCAACTTCAGCAAGATATCCGACAAACTGCTGAAAGACCTGACGGAGATTGTGGAAGACAATGAGGACAAGTTGCCTGAGGATGATCGTGAGGATATTGAAGATATCGTAGCCGACTTGAAGGAGAACATGGCTAAGATTGTAGAGCATGGTGAGCGGGCCATCAGCATTATCCGCGGTATCCTGCTTGTCTCAAGAGGAAAGGAGAATGAATTCCTGCCGACCGATCTCCCAAAGCTTGTCAAGGAATATGTGTGGCTGTCGTATCACGCCATGCGAGCCAACAGCAAGGACTTCAACATGAGCATCCATGAGCACTATCAGGAAGGACTGCCCCAGATCATGGTAATTCCACAAGACATGAGCCGTGCCATTCTGAACCTCATGAATAACGCCTGTTACGCTGTATGGAAGAAATCCCAGACAGCCGATGAGAGCTACAAACCGGAAGTCAGCGTCGGCATAGAAGCAATGGACGGAAATCTCATCATCACAATGGCCGACAACGGTGAAGGAATGTCTGAAGATGTCAAACAGCGCTTGTTTGAGAACTTCTTCACTACCAAGCCTATCGGACAAGGCACGGGATTAGGCATGGCCATCACCCGCGATATTATTGAGAACAAACATGGTGGAAAACTTACCTTCGAGTCAACGCTTGGACAGGGCACATGTTTCACTATTTCTATTCCTATTAAGAAAACATGAGTAAAGCCCGATTTATCTGTAGGCTGATTGAATCTTTCAAAAAGAATCACGAAAAGATTGCTGTCATCGACCAAGATGGTCAGCGACAGACTACCTATGGAGATTTCTTTACCATGACTCTACGTGTTGCCGGCTATCTTCAGTCACGCGAGCTAACCCCGCATTCTTTTATTCCCGTATGCTTGCCTACAAGCATGGACTATTTGGCCTCGGAAATTGGTATCTGGCTTTCTGGTCATGCAACAGTACCAATGAGTAATCAGTTTCCTCAGGAACGTATCGATTATATCGTGGCCCATTGTGAGGCTCCTCTTGTCATTGACGAGGCTGTTATGAAAGAGATTGCCACAACACCTCCTGCCACCCATTTCAATATTCCTGAGGAAAACGACGTAAATGCCCTGTTTTATACTTCGGGCAGCACAGGCAATCCCAAGGGTGTCCTTCATTCGTTCAAGGCTTTCGGAGGAGAAGTGCCTTTAGACAAATTGTTAGAAGATATGCATTTGTCTATAATGGGGGTCACCACTCCTTTTTATTATATTGCCAGCCGTTCTGTATTCTGTGTTTTATTCAGAGGTGGTACACTCACCATAATCCCCAACTCTGTTGTCAGGGACATCCATCAACTTGAACATTTCCTGGCTGAACAGAATGTAGAGTTCACGTTTCTCCCTCCATCCTTGCTCACTCATTTCCACAGTAAGTCTCCGGCTTTAAAACTGGTGATGACAGGAGCAGAACGTCTGTCGAATATTTATCCAGGGGACTTCACCCTCATTAATCACTACGGACAAACGGAGACCTGCGGAGCAGGAGCCACCTTCGTGGTCGACAAGCCCTACGAGAACACGCCCATTGGAAAACCTGCCGCACACGTAAAGTATTGCATCCTCAACGAGAACGGACAGGAAGCCGAGGAAGGCGAACTTTGCATGAAAGGGAACCTGACTCTTGGCTACTATAAGAATCCAGAACTAACGGCTCAACTCTATCAAGGAGGATGGCTCCACACAGGCGACATCGTGCGCCAACTACCCGATGGAAATTTGGTTTATGTGAATCGAAAAGACTGGATGGTCAAAATCAATGGTCAACGTGTGGAGCCAGGTGAGGTGGAGATCGTCCTTCAAAAGATGAATGGTATAGAAAAGGCTGTCGTCAAAGGTTTTACGTCTTCTACAGGTCGTCAGTATCTCTGTGCCTATTATATCTCATCCCTCAATATTACCGAACAGGGAATTCGCAACTATCTGACCACAAAGTTGCCAGACTATATGGTTCCATCTTATTACGTGAAGATGGAGAGTTTCCCTTTGAATATAAACAGGAAAATTGACCGCAAGGCACTGGTATCTCCTATTGGCGATGCAACTATAATAGAACGTCAGCCCTATGTTGCTCCCCAAAACGAGACGGAACAGGCCATCTGCGAAGCTTTCGAGAAAGCACTTGGTATTAAGCCTATCGGTATCCACGATGATTTTTTCCATTTGGGCGGTGACAGCATCCGCGTCATACAAGTGCAGACGCTCTGCCCCAACCGCCCCCTGAGTGCGCGACTTATTTATCAGCATCGCACACCACATAAGATTGCCATCGCTTACACTGAAGCAGAGTCTTTTCAGACAGAACGGCTAAACGACTATCCTTTGAGTCAGACACAGTTAGGTGTCTTTGCCGCCTGTATGGCGCGACAGGGAGAGGTTGCCTATAACAATGGAATGCTGTTCCAACTGGGCAACGGCGTAGATCTGGCTCGTTTGGCTAAAGCCTGCGAGGCGATGGTCGACATTCATCCGTTTGTCAAGACCCGTCTGTTCGTTGACAGCAAAGGTAATCCCCGTCAACGTCGCAATGACGATGAGCCTTATCAGCAAGAGATCGAGGTCATGAGCGATACCGACTTTGAACAGTTGCGCCCTCAACTGATGCAGCCGTTCTATCTGTTGGCCGACCGTTTGTTCCGCATTCGTCTGTTCAGTACGCCATCTGCCGCCTATCTCTTCATGGATTTCCACCATATCATATTCGACGGCTATTCTTTTGAGGTACTCATGGACGACCTGAACCAGGCCTACGACGGGCAGCCGTTAGAGTCGGAGAAGTGGAGTGGTTTTGAGGTTGCTCAGGAAGAAGAGATGATACGCCGGTCTGAGGCCTACCAGCAGGCAGCTCTATGGAACAAAGAACAGTTTGGTAAGCTCGATGTTGTATCTCTGCCTGAAGCCGACCAACGTAAAGAGACTGTTGTTTACGCTGAGGAAGACCTATTGTTGGACATTCGTCTACAGGAGCTGGAAGAAGCCTGCCGTCAGATGGGGGTTACGCCTAATGTATTAACTACGACCGTATTTGGTTATCTGTTGGGTGTCTATTCCCATGCTCAGGAGTCTCTCTTTGCCACAATCTATAATGGTCGTAAGGACATCAGAACCACACGTACTGTCGGTATGTTGGTAAAAACCTTGCCTGTGCATGTGTATTGGCAACAACATTTTTCTGTTCGTGATTTGCTTCAGGCTGTCAAGCAGCAGCTGTTGGGCAGTATGAGCAACGACCTTTATTCTTTCAGCGAATTGAATGCGCTGAACAGCTGTGTAAACAGTCGCGTGCTGTTTGCCTGGCAGGGCGATTTGATATCATCCGACACTATTGGCGGGCAACCGTATCGACAGCTGCCCATTATGGAGAATGCCACCGGCGAGATGCTGGTCATGCAGTTGTTCCGTCAGGACGATAGACTTAAGCTCGTTACTGAATACCAAGCCAATGTCTATTCTCAGTTATTCATTGCACGCATGATGAAATGTTACCGTCAGTTGCTTCACGATTTCATAGAAGCAGCCGTCGATGACAAGCCCCTGTCTGTTCTGCCCTTGATTTCTGCTGACGAACAGGCAGACCTGATTTCATTGGGAACGGGAGAGTTTTTGGACTATGACACCACTCAGACCTTCACGGATCTGTTTGTGAAACAGGCGGAACGTACACCTGATGCAACAGCTATTGTCGACAAGGAAACGTCAATCACGTATGCGGAATTGAATCGTCAGTCAGACATCTTGGCTGCCGTTCTGCGCAACGCCCAGGTCACTACTGATACGTTTGTCGGACTGATGCTACCGCGTCGCATCTGCTTCATGACCGCTGTCCTGGCTGTCTTCAAGGCCGGAGGAGCCTATATTCCATTAGACTACAATTATCCCTTCAGCCGTTTGAAGTATATGCTCGACGACTCTCAGGCCGACATTTTAGTGACGACAAGAAAGATACTGGCGGATAAAAGAAGCGAAAGAGACTTCAACGTCAAGACGATTATCTTTATCGACGATGTCGACTTCTCTGTCAACAACACGCCCATGAATGACAGCCAACCTTCGTCTTTGGCCTATATGATCTACACTTCGGGTTCAACAGGACTCCCCAAAGGTGTTATGGTTGAACACAGAGGTTTACTCAATTTCCTTCAATGGTTACTGAAAACAGAACAACTGAAGGTTGGTGATCAAGTTGCTGTCCATACGAACTTCAGTTTCGACGGTTCCGTCTTCGATCTTTTTCCGCCACTCATGTGTGGTGCCACCCTCCACATCCTACCGACTTCGCTACAACAAGACCTTAAGGGCATTTTCAATTATATCGTAGAAAATAAGATTACCGGTATGCTGCTGACAACCCAGTTGGGTATGGCCATGCAGATGCAAAATGACCTGCCTCTCCGTTTCCTGATGCTGGGCGGCGAGAAACTCAACAGTTTCAAACCCTCAGGCTTGCAGCTTTTCAACTGCTATGGCCCCACCGAGTTCACCGTATGTTCATCGTATTTCCAGATAGATCAGAATCGCATCTATGACAACATCCCTATCGGTCGTCCTGCACCAAACACGATCTCCGCAGTAGTCGATACAGCAGGTCGTCTGGTGCCACGCGGTGTAGCTGGTGAGCTCTGCCTGTTAGGAAATCAGTTATCACGAGGTTATTGGCATCAACCCGAACTGACGGCAGAGAAGTTCCTTCCCAGCCCGTTCATGCCTGGCAAACTCATGTATCGTACGGGGGATTTGGTTCGTTGGAACGAAGAAGACCAACTGGAGTACCTGGGACGCATCGACAGTCAGGCTAAGTTGCGTGGTTTCCGCATAGAGTTGGGTGAGATAGAGAACAGAATTCGCGAATATCCAGGTGTCACCGATGCCACCGTTGTGATTCAAAATAGCGGCAAAGCACAATTTCTTGTGGGGTTCTATTGCGCAGATTATGGCATAGCACCCGAGATGTTACGCCAGACACTGACGGAACATTTGCCCGACTACATGATACCACAGCTGTTCATACAGCTCGACAGTTTGCCCATGACGCCAAACGGCAAGGTTGACCGCAAAGCACTGACTGCTTATAAGACCGCCGGTACAGGGCAATTGGCGATGGTGGACGCCCGTAACAGCCGTGAGCAGTTTATACTCGACCTGGCACACGACCTACTCGGAACCAATCAATTCGGCGTTACTGATGACCTGACAATGTTGGGGCTAAACTCGTTGACAGCTATCAGTCTGGTGGCAATGGCCAGTTCGAAAGGCGTTGAATTAAAGGTTAACGATGTGCTCCGTTTGAAGACCATCGAGAAGATTGCGGCCCATCAGGCTACCATTGGCGATTGGGTACAGGGTTATGATGCCAGCAAGCCCGTTGCGGTAGTCATCCAAGGACTTACCTCCTACAATCTGCTCCTTCCTTTGATCTCTGCCTTGTGCCAACATTATTCCGTATTTGTCCTTGAACCCCTTCAGGAGCATTTCGACAAGCTCTTTGCAGGTAAGACCAAAGCCGACATCGTAGCCGCCTATAGCAAACTGATTAAACAGCGCATACCTGACGACGCTCAAGTCAGTGCCTTTGTCGGACACAGCTATGGCGGAGAGTTCAGCTTTCGCTGTGCCGTTGAATGGCAGTCAGAAACAGGTCAGTCGCCCAGGGTCATCCTGTTCGACACTTATTTCAGTGCCTTGAATGTATTGAAGAAGATGCGACACATGCAGAAATATGTAGAGCCTATAGAAGACGGAACCCCTATGCCATATTATAGTGGCACTGTAGACTACTTCGAAGCCACCCAAATGTCGTTCAAGGATCTGAAAGAAGACAACGAGAAGTTTTGGAAGCAGTTGTTGCCCCATATGACCGTCCATCCTGTGGCCACCAGCCATTTCAAACTGTTGGAAAAACAGAATATGAACTATTGTATGTCACAAATTGAAACATAAATTCATATCTATTATGATGAGAATATATATCGCAGTCATCACTCTGATGTTCTTCATTGCCGTACCGGCATCAGCCCAGGATATCTACGCCCAGGCCGAGAATGCCTATAACATAGGCCGTCTTGACTCTGCACTCGTCTTACTGAAGAACCACGAAAATAGTTTCCATGGCACCGACAGACAGAAAGCCTATCGCCTCATATCACTTTGCTATCTCGGACTCGACCAGATAGAGGAATCGGAAAAATATGCAGGCTTTTTGTTGAAGGAGAACAAGAATTACTATGGTTCACTTCAAGACCCCATGCGCTTCGTCGATATGATCAACAAACTGCGAGAAGGAAGCGGAACTACCATTAAGACGGCATCTGGTCAGGAAGAGCTCATTGAAGAGGCCCCTGTGCCTGTCACCATCATCACGCGCGAGATGATCGACATGCTTGGCAACAACAAAAGTATTGGACAGATTCTCGCCAACTATATTCCAGGCATGAATGAAGTATGCTCCTATGCATTCTCTAATGTTACCATACATGGTGTCTATTCCTCTGGTCAAGAGAAAATCCTGATTATGGAAAACGGTCACCGACTCAATACACGCTCCACCAATAACGGCAAGCTCGACTACGCCATCAGCACGGAGAAGATTGATCATATTGAGGTGCTGCGTGGCCCCGCTTCTTCTCTATATGGTAACGTGGCTCTGACTGCTGTGGTCAACATCATCACCCGCGAAGGTAAGGATATCAACGGCATAAAGGGTAAATACGGCTTTGGCTCTTATGGAACTCACCGTGCCGACATCGTTGCAGGAACATCCTTCCTTGAAGCCGACATCCTTGCCTGGGGAGCCGTCTATACATCACAAGGTGAAAAAACTGATGTTCCCAAAGGTACAGGCAAGTCAGGCACACCTTACGACGGTTATATCTACATAGGTCGTTACGAGGGAAATCCATCCTATGATCTGGGTTTCAGCATCAAGGTCAGGGATTTCAGTCTGATGATGAGTCGCAAACACGGGAAACAGGTACCTCAATACTCGTGGTATGGCCTGGCCTATGACTACGATCGCTACCGCAAGCTTAATGGAGACAAGATAGGCTATTCCATCGATGAAACACATATTGACCTCGGCTATGAGAAAAGCTTCGGTAATTTCAACCTTAACGTCTCGGCCTATGGCGACTGGTACAGAATTAACGACTACCAAGTTCTCTCCGATTCTATTTGGAACGTTGCCTTTGACAACAAGGGTGATGCCATAAAGGATGAAAGCGGCAAATATGTCTATCGCCTCTATTACGGAATGTCGCAAGACATGATGTGGAAGGAGTACACCTATGGGGCAATGGCAAAGGCCGATTTGAACTACCAGATAGGAGATATGAAAGGTAATATTCTTGTTGGCACTCAGTACGAGTTCTTTACCCTCGATGCCAGCGACACATCTGTAGGTGAGAACTTCGAGGAAATGACAATGGTAAGACCAGAATCAAAATATACAGTAATCCCAGGTCGCGAACGCAGTATTTCTGCTTTCATCCAGGCAAAGCATCACATTTTCGACAATGTAATTCTCAATGCCGGCATCCGCTACGACAACAAATATCGCACGAATAAAGAACATGTCGCCGCCCTCTCGCCCCGTATTGCGCTTATCTATATGCCCAGCAAGACGTTTAGTACAAAACTGTCTTATTCTCGTGCTTTCGTCGATGCCCCCTACTACACTCGCCNNAGCGCCTATAAGGGTAGCGCCGACCTCCAGCCTGAGTATATGAATGCTTTACAACTCGACTTTATCGGAAAACTGTCGAAATTAACTTATGATGTCAACCTATTCTATAACCACCTTACAAACATTATCAGCAACAACCAGAGTCAAGAGGTATCTGCAGCCAAGTATGTCAATTCAGGAAAGTTGAAAATTGCTGGTGTCGAAGCTGAAATCAGCTATAGAACTGCCTCATTCCATTCGCGACTCAGTGCCACCGTACAGCGTGCCCTTAGCGCTGAGGAATATTATTATAGCGACCATCATATCTATAGTGTACCTGGGGTCATTGCCAACATCACCTGCGAGCAACGCCTGCTGAACAAACTCAAGCACTCACTGTGGCTGTCTGGCAATCTTCGTTATACCTCTCGTACGCTCAACAAGGCCAACTCTCGCATCAAGGGCAGCGAAGACTTCTATCTCAGTGGTACTGCATTGTTAGACCTGCGGCTGAAATACAACTACAACAACATGATTCTGTTGTCGCTCGACTGCGATAACGTGTTCAATACCACTTACGAGATTGGCGGTACCTCCTATCTCCCCTACCAATATCCAGGTCGGATACTGATGGGAACGGTAGCATTCAGACTATAAGACGAGGACACATTTTTACCCCTTTTGGGGACGATTGGTCTTGATTTATATTCAGATATTGAAAAAAAAAGCCTTTTTAGCAAGATTTTGCTATTCCTACTTTGCAATTTCAAAAAAAAGTTGTACCTTTGCACACGTTTTAAAACAAATCACGGCAAATGGAGGCTTTTTTCAGGACACATCGGTACCTTGTAGAGCATGTCAATGCACCAGTTCGTCGAGCCCTTATGGACGAGATCAACTGGAACGACCGTTTGATTGGCATCAAAGGCACCAGAGGCATTGGAAAGACCACCTTCCTGTTGCAGTACGCCAAGGAGAAGTTTGATATCAACGACCGTCAGTGTCTGTATATCAACATGAACAATTTCTATTTTCAGGGCCACGGCATTGCCGACTTCGCTGGTGAGTTCTACCATCATGGCGGGCGCACGCTCCTTATCGACCAGGTGTTCAAACAGCCTGACTGGAGCGTGGAGTTGCGCAAATGTCATGACCTCTACCCCAACCTGAAGATTGTGTTCACAGGTTCGAGCGTGATGCGACTGAAGGATGAGAATCCTGAACTCAACGGCATCGTACAGTCCTATAACCTCCGAGGCTTCTCTTTCCGTGAGTTCATCAATCTGCTGACAGGCAACAACTTCCGTGCCTACACCCTCGACGAGATTCTCAACGACCATGAGCGCATCATCAAGCAGATTCTGCCCAAGGTGTCGCCCAACCGCTATTTCCAGGACTATATCCACCACGGTTTCTATCCCTTCTTCCAGGAGCACCGCAACTACAGTGAGAACCTGTTGAAGACGATGAATATGATGACCGAGGTCGATATCCTGCTCATCAAGCAGATTGAGTTGAAGTATCTCACCAAGATCAAGAAACTCTTCTACCAGATTGCCGAGGAAGGTTCGAAGAAGGCACCCAACGTGAGCAAGCTCGCCAACGACATTGAGACCTCGCGTGCAACGGTGATGAACTATATCAAGTATCTCACCGACGCCCGTCTGCTCAATCTCATCTATCCTTTGGGCGAAGACTTCCCCAAGAAGCCTGCCAAGGTGATGCTTCACAACTCCAACCTCCTCTATGCCATCTATCCTATTTCGGTCGAGAAGCAGGAGGCGATGGAGACGTTCTTTGTCAACTCAATGTGGAAGGACCATAAGGTGAATACGGGCGGTCGCGACTGCAACTATCTCGTCGACGGCAAGCTGAAGTTCCGCATCATGGATGCCCAGCAGATGCAGCGCATGAAGATTCAGAACGACGTGATCTACGCACGATACAACACAGAAATAGGCCTGTCTCTTATACACATCT
>LXOW01397939.1_pt1 | contig 15731 bp, 14 predicted proteins | sample 1368591 | NCBI WGS metagenome assembly LXOW01 (sample SAMN04884650, study PRJNA319009) | bovine gut metagenome | isolation source: Cow rumen | host: Bos taurus | place: Italy: Legnaro (PD) | collected 2014-07-09 | reverse complement strand
ACCCATGACTAAAGCAATGGTTTTCATTGTAAACTAAAAACTAAAAAGTAAAAACTAAAAAGGTTGATAGGTTGATACGGACAGCGAATCATATCATCATAAAACTTTAAACATTAAATATTAAACGTTAAAGTATGCTTCTGTGTTGTCCTTGTCGGTATTTTTTTTCGCTAAGACGGACGTACTCCATGGTTTCGGGCAGCAGGTAAGTCTGCTGGAACCGTTGCCAGATGATGTCGACCGCCAGGTCGGAGGGATGCAGCATGTCGCGGTCGTAGAAGCGATAGTCGCGCAGTTCGTCCATCATGATCTCGTAGGCGGGAAAGTAGGAAATTGAGAATTGAGAATTGAGAATTGAGAATTGAGGATCAGTGGCCGGTTGGCTGACGCGGTTCTGCTGATCACTGATTACTGACCACTGATCACTAAGGTGGTCGAGGGCCAGAAGGAGGGTGGCTTTGCTGAGCTGGTTGCCGTGGGCGCCGTCGGCCAGGTGACGGATGGGACTCACGGTGAAGATGATTCGTGGCTGTTGTGGTAGCTGTACCAGTTTTTGGCAGAGCGGCAGCCACGTTTGGACAATCTCATCTACCTCGAGCCGACAGCGCTCAAAGTGGCGTGCCGGCACCTTGTGGCAGTTGGCCACGAGCAGTGGCTCGCTTAGCGATTGCTCGCTGTCAGGCTGTGTGGTGAGGTAGTAGGCATAGGCGGTGCCCCAGGTGATGACGAGGGTGTCGCATTCCTGCAGAAACTGGTGTGCCGCGTCGATGCGTTCGTTGCATTGCCGCAGACATTCCTCACGGTCGGGGTGGGAGAGGCTGGTATGGTGCAGCCATGAGTGCCACAGCCCGTCGTGCTGCACCAGCATCTCTTCTCCAATGTGGCGTCCCGACAGGCAGTGGTCCAGACAGGCTGCGATGGAGAGTGGGTTGTAGAGTACGCCGAAGGGATTGCGCAGCACCGTCAGACCGCCATGTTCCATCCGTTCCCCCACCGCATCGGTGAAACAGGATCCCAGCAGCAGGATGTGGCTGTCGTGTCGGACGGTGGGTTGCGGCGGGATGTCGATGGGTGTGGTGAGGTGGGTGCGCATAGGACGTCAGCGTAGGGTGGGGATAATATCCTGGATGCGGGGCTCTTTTTCAATATCGTGGATAAAGCCGTGCGGGCTGACATGCAACTCGGTGGACTTCATCAGCAGTTCCAGCTTTCTGTTGGTGTCATGCACGCGGACTTGCAGCAATGCGTCGCCCTTGTTCTTCTTGGCGATGCTGACAATTTTCTCACATAGTTCGGTGTCAATGTCCGCCAGGTTGATATGGAGCGTCAGACCGAAGGTGTTGACATCCATGATGCTGCCAAGGGTTCGAATCTCGCTGATTTGCAGACGGGGTGGAGAGACGGAGAGGTTGCCTTCCTTGTCGCGGTGCGACCATTGTTCCACGCTGCCGCGCACGGAGAGGAACATGCCCTCCTCAAAATAGGGCTTGAACTTGGTATAGTTGTCCTTGTAGAGCCGTATCTCGTAGGAACCGTCGTAGTCTTCGATGGTCATGTTGCCATAGGGGTCGCCGTTTTTCTGCGAAATGCCAGTCCGGACACTGGTGACGAGTCCGGCAAAGCGGATGGTCTTTCCTATCAGCGGTTTGAGGTCTTGCAATGCCGACGTCTTGGTGTTGACGAAGTACTTGAGCTCATATTTGAATTCGTCGAGCGGGTGGCCGCTGATGTAGAGACCCATCACTTCGCGCTCGAATTTGCAGCGCTCGATGGAGCTCCATTCTGCGCATTCGGGAATTGCCGGGTGGTCCTCCTGTTTGATCTCCTCGCTCATGTCGAAGATGGACATCTGGCTGCTGTTGGCCAGCTCTTTCTGGCGTGTGGCCCAGCGCATCAGCTTCTCGAGGAAGGAGGGAGTCTCCTTCTCGGGACCGTCGTGGTAGAAATAGTGTGCGCGGTGCATCTCTCCGAGTCCGTCGAAGGCGCCGGCTTTGACCAGCGACTCGATGTTCTTGCGGTTGACCGTTCGCAGGTCGATGCGCTGCAGGAAATCGAAGATATCGTTGAATGCTCCGTTCTGTTCCCGTTCATTGATGATGGCTTCGGCGGCAGCTTCACCCATGCCGGAGATGGCTTTCAGTCCAAAACGTATCTCGTTGGCGCCGGTCACCGAGAAATTCATCAGCGACTGGTTGACGGAGGGCGGCATGATATTCAATCCCATGCGGCGGCATTCCTCCATCAGTTCGGCCACACGCTTGATGTCGGTCTGGCCGCTGGTGAGCGTGGCCGCCATATAGTCGGCAGGGTAGTGGGCTTTGAGGTAGGCCGTCTGGTAGGCCACCCACGAGTAGCAGGTGGCGTGGGACTTGTTGAAGGCATAGGAGGCGAATTTCTTCCAGTCCTCCCATATTTTGTGCAGTTTATCTTTCGGATGGCCGTTTTTCTCGCCGCCTTCGTAGAAGAGCACCTCTAGCTCGTTCATTTTGCTTATCTGCTTCTTGCCCATGGCCTTTCGCAGCGTATCGCTCTGTCCGCGAGTGAATCCGGCCAGCAGGCGAGACAGGAGCATGACCTGCTCTTGGTAGACGGTGATGCCGTAGGTCTCCTTGAGGTAGGTCTCCATGATGGGAATGTCATACTCGATGGGCTTACGTCCCTGCTTGCGGTCGATGAAGTCGGGGATATAGTCCATAGGACCCGGGCGATAGAGGGCATTCATAGCGATGAGGTCCTCGAAAACGGTGGGTTGCAGTTCGCGCAGGTGCTTCCGCATTCCAGGCGACTCAAACTGGAAGGTGCCGATGGTTTCGCCGCGGCTGAAGAGTTCGTAGGTCTCTTTATCGTCGATGGGGATGTGGTCGATGTCGATTTTCTCGCCTGTGCGCCGTTCGATGCTGCGCAGCGCGTCTTTGATGATGGAGAGGTTCTTCAGCCCGAGGAAGTCCATCTTGATGAGGCCCACCGTCTCCACCACATGACCGTCGTATTGCGTCACCAGCTCGTCGTGCTTCGACTCCTTGTCGTAGATGGTGCACATGGGGGCGAAGCGTGTCAGGTCGTCGGCACCGATGATGACGCCGCAGGCGTGGATACCAATCTGTCTGTTGGTGTCCTCCAGCTCTTCGGCATAGAGCAGCATGGGTTGCAGCTGCTTGTCTTTGGGGTCCTGGCTCTGCATGATTTTCTTCAGCTCGGGCACATACTTGTAGCAGTTGGACAGGTTGACTTTGGGCAGCTTTTCAAACGGTTTTCCGTGCTCGTCCTTCATCCCCTCGGGAAATCCGCGGTCGGGGATGTAGCTCTTCAGCATGTTGACTGTGCTGAGCGGTATCTGTTCCACGCGTCCCACGTCGGCGAGGGCGGCACGGGTGGCCATGGTGCCATAGGTGATGATGTGCGCCACCTTCTCGTGGCCATATTTGTTGGAAATCCAGTCCAGCACCTTGCCGCGACCGGCGTCGTCGAAGTCGACGTCGATATCGGGTAGCGAGATGCGGTCGGGGTTGAGGAAACGTTCAAACAGCAGATCGTATTTCAGCGGGTCGACATCGGTGATCCACAGGCAGTAGGCCACCACGCTTCCGGCTGCAGAGCCACGGCCGGGACCCACGCTGACATCCAGCTCTTCGCGGGCGGCGCGGATATAGTCCTGCACGATGAGGAAGTATCCGGGAAATCCCATCGTCTTGATGGTGTGCAGCTCGAAACGGATGCGCTCGCGTATTTCCTCGGACAGGGCGGCTTGTATGTCGGCCGAGCCTGTCAGCTCCGGCCTGTCGGACAGATACCTCTTTCGAGCGCCTGCCCACACCAGTTGTTCCAAGTAGTCGGCCTCAAACTTGATGCGGTACAGTTTTTCGTAGCCGCCGAGCTTCTTGATTTTCTCGTTGGCTTTCTCTTCGCTGAGCACCACCTCGCCTTTCTCGTTGCGTGTGAACTCGTCGAAGAGCTCCTGCTCGCTGATGCGGCTGCGGTATTCCGCCTCGCTGCCGAAGTCGTCGGGAATGGGGAAGACCGGCATGATGGGGTCGCTGTTGATGCTGTAGACCTCCACCTTGTCGACAATCTCCTGTGTGTTGGCCAACGCCTCGGGCAGGTCTTCGAAGAGCGCCTCCATCTCAGCGGGACTCTTCAGCCACTCCTGCTGCGTGTAGTGCATGCGGTCGGGGTCGTTGTAGTTGGTCTGCGTGCTGATGCAGATGAGGTGGTCGTGGGCAACGCCATGAGCTTCCTCGACGAAGTGCACGTCGTTGGTGGCGATAATCTTGATGTTGTGCTTGCGGGCCAGTTCGATGAGGAACGGGTTCACCAGCTGTTGCCGCTTGTAGACGTTGGTGTCGCCGCCAGGTTTGTTGGTGGGATGACGTTGCAGCTCCAGGTAGTAGTCGTCGCCAAACACCCTCTTGAACCACAGCACGCTCTCTTCCGCCTTTTCGTGTTGGTTGCGCATGATGAGCTGCGGTATCTCGCCGCCCAAGCAGGCGGAACAGCAGATAATGCCTTCGTGATACTGCTCCAGCACGTTGTGGTCAATACGGGGCCGGTCGTAGAAGCCGTCGATATAGGCGATGGAACTCAGCTTGCAGAGGTTGCGGTAGCCTTGCTTGTTTTTGGCCAGCAGGATGAGGTGGTAACCGCTGCGGTCGGTGATGCGCTCGCGTCCCGTCTCGGGATTGGTCTCCTTGACGGTCTTGTCTTTGTCGTAGAGCGTGCGACGGGCACAGTAGGCCTCGATGCCGATGATGGGCTTGAAGAATTGAGAATTGAGAATTGAGAGTTGAGAGTTGGAATCTGCAAGTTGTGTGTTGAGTTCTGTGAGTTGCCCGTTGAGTGTTGCCAGTTGGTCGGCGTCGGTCTTCTGCTCTTCCTCCTGGATTTGCGTTTCCAGCTCTTTGATCTGTGCCTCCAACTCCCCGATTTTCGCTTTCGCTGCTTTTATCTGGTCCTTCACCTTGCCATTCTCTCCATCCACGGTGTCCACCAGATCCTTGATGCCGAACATGTTGCCGTGGTCGGTCAGCGCCATGGCATACATACCGTCACGTTTGCACTTGCGGATAAGGTCGGGAATCTTCGACATGCCGTCGAGGATGGAATAGTGCGAGTGTACGTGGAGGTGTGTAAAGGTGGCCATGGAGGTTGGAGGGTTTGAGGGTTTAATGGGTGGAGGGTTTGATGGTTTGCTTGTCGATGAGTTGTCCGTTTTCGTCGTAGCTGCACTGCACGCGTTTGCGTAGCGTTCCGTTGCGACGGTAGTGGTAGGTGTCGGTGAAGAGTAGCCGCTCGTCGGCGCTGTATATCTCCACCCGCTGGATGCGGCCTTGACGGTCGTAGCCTGTCAGGCTACGGCTCTCCACCGCTCCCGTGCTGTCGTCATAGGTGTAGACGATGCGCACCGCCAGCCGGTCGTGGCTGTCATAGATGTCGTGCTGCGACTGCTGCAGTTTGCCGTCGGCACTGTGTGTCAACAGCGGCTGCTGTGCCCACAGCGTTGTGGCGCACAGCAGCGAGAGGCCGAGCAATAGAAAGGCGCGCATGCGGGGAAAAGGGACTGACTATTTCCAATCCAGGTATTCCCACTCGTCGACTGGAACAGTGATGTGGAAACTGACGGCCTTGCCGTTTCTCAGTTTTCCGGTGAGCAGGTAGTCGAAGATATCATCGGTGCGAGTGATAGTCAGCGTTCCGCTCTGGAAAGCTCCTTCGTTGTATTCTTCACCATTGATGACACCATAGTAGTGCGGTACGCCTTCTGTGTGGTTGTCTTGAGAATAGTTAAGCATACTGGTTTGGTTGTCACCGGCGAAACTGAATCCAAAGGCATAGTCGGCATCGTTATAGTAATGGGTGAGGTCGAACGTGCGGTTCAGGCTGTTCTCTTCAACGTCGGCGCGGATGGAAAGCAGGGTGGCGTCGTCAATCTGTTCCAAACATTCGGCATCGGCGTAGCCACGACCGTTCTGGTCAATGCTGTAGTGGCTGTAGATGGTAATGACACGACCGTCGATGACGGCGGTGTTGGAAGCTGCCTCGAGGATGGCGCCACTGTTCCCGTTGTCCTTGTTGTCGTTATCCTTGCTGCAGGCGGTGGCAAAGATCATTGTGGCGACGGCCACAAACATCATAATCTTTTTCATGGTTGTGTTGTTTTATGGTTTGATTTAGGATTTCAGTTTCTTGTAGTGGATGCGGTGCGGAGTGTCGTCGCCGAGCCGTTTCTTGCGGTTCTCCTCGTACTCGGTGTAGCTGCCTTCGAAGAAATAGACCTGCGAGTCGCCTTCGAAAGCGAGGATGTGGGTGCAGATGCGGTCGAGGAACCAGCGGTCGTGGCTGATGACCACAGCGCAGCCTGCAAAGTGCTCCAAGCCTTCTTCCAACGCCCGCATGGTGTTGACGTCGATGTCGTTGGTGGGCTCGTCGAGCAGTAGCACGTTGGCTTCGCTTTTCAGCGTCAGCGCCAGGTGCAGACGGTTGCGCTCGCCACCGCTCAGCACACCGGCCTTCTTGCTTTGGTCGTTGCCCGAGAAGTTGAAGCGCGAGATATAGGCGCGCGAGTTGATGAGACGGCCGCCCATCTGTATCTGTTCGTTGCCTTCCGACACCACCTCCCAGACACTCTTCTCGGGGTCAATCTGGATGTGTTGCTGGTCCACATAGCCCAGCTTGACGGTCTCGCCGATGCGGAAGGTGCCGCTGTCGGGCTGCTCCAGACCCATGATGAGACGGAACAGCGTGGTCTTGCCGCAACCGTTGGGTCCGATGACACCGACGATGCCAGCAGGCGGAAGACTGAATGTGAGGTTTTCGTATAGCAGCTTGTCGCCATAAGCCTTGCTGACGCCCTGCGCCTCAATAACGTTGGTGCCCAGGCGGGGTCCGTTGGGGATGAAAATTTCGAGGTTCTGTTCCTTCTCTTTCACATCCTCGTTCATCATGCGGTCGTAGGCGGCCAGACGTGCCTTGCCTTTGGCGTGGCGCGCCTTGGGTGCCATGCGCACCCACTCCAACTCGCGTTGCAGAGTCTTGCGGCGTTTGCTCTCCTGTTTCTCTTCCATGGCCAACCGCTGGCTCTTCTGCTCCAGCCAGCCGCTGTAGTTGCCCTGCCAGGGGATGCCCTCGCCGCGGTCCAATTCCAGAATCCAGCCCGCCACGTTGTCGAGGAAGTAGCGGTCGTGGGTTACGGCGATGACGGTGCCCTTGTACTGGCGCAGGTGCTGCTCCAGCCAGTCGATGCTCTCGGCGTCGAGGTGGTTGGTAGGCTCGTCGAGCAGTAGGATATCGGGTTCCTGCAGCAGCAGGCGGCAGAGGGCTACACGACGACGCTCGCCGCCGCTGAGGTTGGCCACAGGGGTCTCCTCTTCGGGGCAACGCAGGGCGTCCATGGCGCGCTCCAGACGGCTGTCGAGGGTCCATGCGTCGTATTGGTCGAGCAGTTCGGTCAGCTCACCCTGACGGGCACAGAGCTTGTCGAAGTCGGCGTCGGGCTCGGCGAAGGCGTTGTTCACCTCCTCGTATTCGCGCAACGCGTCGACGACAGGTTGCACGGCTTCCTGCACCACCTCCTTGACGGTCTTGCTGTTGTCGAGCTTGGGTTCCTGCTCCAGGTAGCCTACGCTGTAGCCCGGGGCGAAGACCACCTCGCCCTGGTACTCTTTCTCCACGCCGGCGATAATCTTCAGCAGGGTACTTTTTCCGGCACCGTTGAGACCGATGATGCCGATTTTGGCACCATAGTAGAACGAGAGGTAGATGTCTTTCAATATCTGGCGCGAAGGGGGTATCAGTTTACCCACTCCCACCATGGAAAAGATGATTTTCTTGTCGTCGGCCATAGATTTGGTTTTTTCTGGATGGGCTAGATTTTCTAGATTATCTAGAATTTCTAGAACTTCTAGACTATCTAGATGCTCTAGATTTAATATTCCTCTTCCTCGAACTTGATGTCTTTGACGTTGAGCTGTATCTCCGTCTTGCCGTTCCAGTAGTTCTCCTCCAGTTGATAGCAGAGGTCGAACGACTGTCCCTGGCGCATCTTCTCGTAGCAGTCGGCCATCTGGAAAGCGATGGCGGGGTAGGGCTTGGAACGTGCGTCGAGCGGAATGGCGTTGAACTTCAAGTGACGGCTGCCCACGATGCGGGCGTGGCCGGTGTCGACCATGTGGTGCGACAGGAACACGGGCACGTTGTTCTCCGGTCCGAAGGGGGCAAACTGTTTGAGGATGCGCAGGAATTTCGGTGTCAAGTTCTCCGCAAAGCTGATTTCGGCATCCACCTCCACCTCGGGAACCATCTCCTCTTCGTGGAGGGACTCCGATACCACCGCTTCGAATCGTTGGATGAACGTGTCCAGATTTTCGGGTCTGAGCGACACACCGGCGGCACAGCGGTGTCCGCCGAAGTGCTCCAGCAGGTCGGCACACTGCTCGAGGGCGGTGTGGATGTCGAACTCCTTGATGGAACGGGCCGAGCCAACAATCATGTCGTCGGTCGAGCGGGTAAAGATAATGGTGGGCTTGTAGTAGGCCTCCACCAGTCGCGACGCCACGATGCCCACCACCCCTTTGTGCCAGTCCTCGTCGAAGAGCACGATGCTCTTGCGCGACAGCATGACGTTGTCGGCCTCGATGCGGCGTTTGGCCTCTTCGGTGGCGGCGGAGTCGAGCCCCTTGCGCTCCATGTTGTAGTTGTTGATGTCCTCGGCCAGTTCGGCGGCTTTGGCTTTGTTGTCGCACAGTAGCAGGCGCACCGAGTCGAAGGCCGAATGGATGCGTCCCGCAGCGTTGATGCGCGGACCCACCAAGAAGACGAGGTCGGCGATGGTGAGCTCTTTCTCAAAGTAGGTGGTGCCGGGGTTGACGGCCGCTGTCGTTGTTGGAACCGCTTCGCCTTCGCCGCGGTTGTTGCGTCGCGGGGCGATGTGGCCGTAGCGCAGGATGGCTTCGATGCCCGGGCGCGGATGGGTGTTGATGACTTTGAGACCGAAGGTGGCCAGCACGCGGTTCTCGTCGGTGATGGGCACGATGTCCGAGGCAATGCTGACTGCCACCAGATCGAGGTAGCTCAGCAGCTCCAGCATCATCTTCTCGCGGATGTTGCGCTGCTCTTCGTCCAGTTGTTCGGGGTTGTCGCAGGCGCGCACTCCGAGCCGATGCTCGATGTAGGCCTCTACAATCTTGAAGCTGATGCCGCAGCCCGACAACTCTTTATAGGGGTAGGTGCAGTCCTCACGCTTGGGGTCGAGCACAGCGACGGCTTGTGGCAGTGTTTCGCCGGGCAGGTGGTGGTCACCGATGATGAAATCGATGCCTCGTTCAGCGGCATAGGCCACCTGTTCCACCGCTTTGATGCCGCAGTCGAGGGCAATGATGAGCTTGACACCGGTCTCGCAGGCATAGTCGATGCCACGGAACGAGATGCCATATCCCTCGGCCTCGCGGTCGGGGATATAGAAGTCCAGGTTGCCACTCAGTTTCTGCAGGAACGAGAAGAGCAGTGCCACGGCCGAGGTGCCGTCCACGTCGTAGTCGCCATACACCATGATGCGCTCATGGTGTATCAAAGCCTGATCAATACGTTCAATGGCTTGATGCATATCATGCATCAAGAATGGATCATGAAGTTGCTCCAAACTGGGGCGGAAGAAGCGGCGCGCTTCCTCGAATGTTGTAATGCCGCGTTCCACCAAAAGGGTGGCGATGACGGGGTCGACACTCAATTTCTCAGCAAGGTTCTCAACAACTTCTACATCATAATCTTTTCTGATTAACCAACGTTTCTGTTTCATTTTTTACTGATTGCAAATATACATTTTTTTTGCCAATCAGAAAAGTGTAAATGGTGGGAAATAATAACAGCGTCTGTTATGATTGTAATCATAACAGACGCTGTTAGTTAGATGCAAAGATGGTTCTATCTTTTCTTGTCGGCGCCGCCCATTTTTGACATGGCGTTGAAAAGTTTGTTTCCTTTGATTATTAGGTTGACTTTCCATTTGCCGTTGCGTTTGACCAGCGTAATGGAATCGTTCTGCACTTTGATGGGCGTCACCTTGCGATAGTAGGCTTTCGCTGTGGTGTCGTTGACCATGCGAACACTTTTGATGGTAATCTTCGCCGGCGTGTTCTTTTTGATGTCCGCTGGGTCCACAAAGGGCATGATGCTCTGCTCAATGTAGTCGAGTGTGGCTTTTTGAGTCTGGGGTGTGGAGTACTGTCTGGCGTCGGCGATGCGGTAGTTGCCCATGGCGTCCAGGTAGCCGTAGGCTGCGTCCTTGACCAGCGTTTTCTCACCGCCACAGGTGGCCGCAGTCAGCGAGATGCAGGTCAATGCAATGAGGTGCAGTTTTTTCATGTTGTTTGTTTTACAAAGAAAAAGAGTGCCAAACGACACTCTTTTTCTTTGTAAAAATAGTATTTTACTTTCTAAAGGGATTCTTTTTTGCTTTGTCGGATGCTTGTTCTTTTGTTCCAACCGTAGCAGCATCTTCGATGGCTTTCTTGGTTGCTTCGGTGGCAGCCTCGGTAGCGGTCTCTGCAGCAGCCTTCACAACCTTGTTGGCGGCCTTGGTGGTCTCTTTCTTCACGGTCTCTTTGACGGTGGGTTCTTCGGTCACTTCAGCGANNCGGCCTCGGTGGCTTCGGGGTTGTTCTTGCAAGCATAGATGGTGGCGCAAGCCAAAAGGGCGAGGGCCAACAGTTTAAAATTTTTCTTCATGATAAAATGGTATTATCTTAGGTTAATTTATTTGCGAAAAGGGTTCTTTCTAGTTACTTTGCTCATCTTCTCATCAGTCGGTGTCAGGCTTAGGTTTTTGGCTGTGATGATAATGTCGGCAACACTGCAGTCCGCGGGCTCAGTTCCGAGTGAGTACTCAAAATAACTTGCCATTTCTGCCTTCATCGTGGTGGTGAGTGTCAAAGAAGTGGCATCAAATTCATTGACAGAAAAATCAGTAGCCTCAGAGAAAAGCCATTCGTCTAATCCTTCAACCATGTATTCTTTATTGGTGCTGAATCCAAGATAGCTTCTTTCGTCATCGTTGAAGTCATCCTCATCGATGGACCACATTGATCCTTTTGCAGCATCACCCCAGGCAACCAAATTCGTACGGTTAGAGAGTGTGGCAACATCGTTGTAGCCAAGCATCTCAAAATACTCACATGCATTGTCTGTAACAGCAGCGAAAATAGTTACGGGTTTGTTGCCACCATTGAAATTAACAGTCAAAGTGGTTCCTGTTTCGGTGGTCTCTTCGTCGTCTTTCTTGCAACCAGTGAAAACCATGGCACCGGCAACAGCCATCAGTGCGAAAAATTTGATAGTTTTTTTCATGTTGTTGATTATTAAATGGGTTAATAAATAAATAATTGTATTCGTATACCTTTTCTAATTGGCAAAAGTACAAAAAATAAATGGTANNTTAGAAAGTGTTAAAAACCAAAACGGTTCCTTATCGCTTCACATCGACGGCGTCGCGGATGCCATTACCGAAGAGCATGAAGGCGAGTACCACAACCATGATGGCGGCGCCGGGCAGCAGGGCCAGGTAAGCGCTGTCGAGCAGCAGGTAGCTGGCGTTCTCTTTGACCATCGATCCCCACGACACCATGGGAGGCTGCACGCCGATGCCCAGAAAGCTGAGTCCCGCCTCGAGCAGGATGGCCGAGGCAAAGTTGGAGGCGGCGATGACGATGATGGCGCCCACGGTGTTGGGCAGGATGTGACGGAAGATGATGCGGGGTGCGCGGTAGCCCAGCGCACGTGCCGCTTCGACATATTCTTTTTCTTTGAGCGACAGCACCTGTCCACGCACCACACGGGCAATGTCGACCCACATCGTGAGACCCACAGCCACGAAGACTTGCCAGAAGCCTTTGCCCAGCGCGAAGGTGATGGCGATGACCAGCAGCACAGTGGGGATGGACCACACCACGTTGATGAGCCACATGATGACATTGTCGACCCAGCCGCCGAAGTAGCCCGCCAGCGCGCCCATCGTGATGCCGATGAGCAGGGCGATAAAGAGGGCGATGAATCCTACCGAGAGACTGACACGGCTGCCGATAAGGATGAGACTCAGCACGTCGCGTCCGTAGCTGTCGGTGCCCAACACAAAGGTGCGCTGGGTCACTTCGACCACCTCGCTGCGGTGGTAGCGTAGTGTCTCGCCGTCGTTGGGCGTGGAGCCGGTGAAGGTTTCGGCCACCAGCGTGTCGCCTTCGTAATGGTATTGGTATATGGGTTGCGCCTTGTAGGCCAGCGGCTCGCCGAAGCACATGCGGTGAAACAGACCGTGGCGCTCGGGTTCTCCTCCGTCCAGCCGGGTGTGCAGGAAGGTAGCATGGCTCATGGGTTTCTGCGCTGCCAGCTCCAGATACTGCTGGTTGCAGTGTGGCGTGTGGTCGGGGGTGATGAGATAACCCAGCAGCGCCACCACCGCCAGCAGTCCGATAACCCACAGGCTGGCTACCGCCAGCTTGTTGCGGCAAAAACGATGCCAGGTCATGCGGTTCAGCGACACGCCGGCCAGGTCGGTGGCATTCTTTTTGCGGAAGAGTTTCATGCTGTTGGTTTTTTCTTTTCTAGGGCTCCTAGAATTTCTAGATTATCTAGATTGTCTAGAATATCTAGATTTTCTAGATTACATAAATCCCAGTTCCACTTTCACTTCGTCGGGGATTCGGTCCATGGTCCATGGCGGGTCGAAGGTCAGCTCCACATCAACGCTCTTGATGCCTTCGATGTAGCCCACCATCTGTTTCACCTCCTGGAACATATATTCCGCCTCGGGGCAGTCGGGAGCGGTCATGGTCATCAGTATCTTGACATTCAGGTCTGCGTCAACATCTATCTTATAGATGAGACCCAGATCGTAGATATTGACCGGAATCTCGGGGTCGTAAATGTTGCGCAGCACATTGACGACGGCGTCGTTGATGGTTTCGGGGGTGGGGGACATTGGGAATTGAGAATTGAGAGTTGAGAGTTTTACAATAAACATCGAAAAACTCGAAAAAATCTAATTCTTTTTTTTCGTTTATTTCGTGTTTTTAGATGTTCCTGTTGCGTATTCGATGTTCCTGGTACTTACTTCATAGAGAACGCCAGGGCATAGAGTTTCATCTGCTTCACCATGGCGGTGAGACCGTTGGAACGGGTGGGCGAGAGGTGCTCTTTCAAGCCTATCTGGTCGAGGAAGCCGAGGTCGGCGGCCAGTATGTCGGCGGGCTTTTGTCCGTCGAGCACACGGATAAGCAGGGTGATGATACCCTTGGTGATGACCGCGTCGCTGTCGGCACGGAAGTAGAGTTTGCCCTCCTCGTGACGGCAGCTCAGCCACACCCGTGACTGGCAGCCTTGTATGAGGTTGCTCTCGGTCTTGTCGGCCTCGTCGATGGCGGGACACTCACGTCCCAACTCGATGATATAGGCGTATTTGTCCAGCCATTCGTCGAACTGTGCAAATTCGTCAATAATTTGTGCTTCTATTTCTTGGATGGTCATATTCTTTTCTTATTGGTCCAATGGGTCTAATTAGTCTAATTAGTCCAATTAGTTTATTATTTCGGTGCTTTCTTCACCATGAAGAAAGCGATGAGGGCGTAGAGCGCCTGTGGCAGCAGGATGGAGAGGAAGGGCGGCAGGTTGCTGTTGGTCGAGAAGACCACGCAGGCCCGCATGAAGACGATGAACGAGAAAGCCAGGCTGATGCCGATGGCCAGGTGTACGCCGATGCCGCCGCGTGACTTGCGTGACGAGACGGCGACGCCCATATAGGTCATAATGATGATGGCTAACGGGTTGAGCAGTCGCTGGTAGAGCTCGATGAGGGCGGCGATGATGGCCGTGCTGCCATGCAGTTTCTCGCGTTGGATGTAGCGGAACAGTTGGATGCTGTTCATCACCTCGATGTTCTCCACGGCGTGGCTGAAATCTTCGGGTTGTATGCCCAAGTCGACCTGTTTGACAGCAACGTGTTCCAGGTGTTCATTCAGTCCGTCGAGGGTGCGGTGGTAGTAGTTGTGGCAGGTCCATAGCCCGTTGACGCTGTCGAAGGTGGCTATCTCGGCGATATGCCGTTCCACGAGGGCTCCGCTGTCGTTGTAGATGTCCTTGTGCAGTTTGTACGACCGCTTCTCGTCCACATTGTACGACTCGGCAAACAGCTGGTGCCCAGGTTCCGACTGGAAGTGGATGTTGGTAAAGTAGTTGTCGCGACGTGTGTGGATATACTGCTTGTCGAACTCCAGCAACTTGCGGTTGCTGACGGGTATGACAAAGTTGCTGAATATGAACACAATCAACGCCACCATCAGGGATCCGTGCAGGAATGGTCGCAGCATGCGCTGATAACTGATGCCGCTGCCCAGGATGGCGATAATCTCCGTGTTGCCCGCCATCTTCGAGGTGAAGAAAATCACCGAGATAAAGATGAACAGGGCGCTGTAGAGGCTGACAAAGCCCGGGATGAAGTTGAAGTAGTGCTGAAAGATGATGGCACGCAGCGGGGCGTGGTTCTCCAAGAAATCGTCCAGTTTTTCCGACACGTCGAACGTGATGACGATGACGATGATGAGCGCCAGCGCCATAAAGAAAGTCTTGAGGTATTTCCCAAGGATATACCTGTCGATGAGCCGCGTTTCGATGTGTGGCAGTCGCATGTCTTGCTACGACAATCCCAACGGATGGTATTCTGCTTAATTACATGATACCCATCAGTTTCTGGAAGGCGGTGAGGCATTCCAGGGCGTTGGTCTTGACGTGGATAAATTCGTCAACGCCATAGCCTTTGTAGGTATCGACCATCTCTTTGGGGTAGCCGGCTAGCACGATGCTTTTCACCTTGCCCTTCAGGCCCTTGCAGGCGGCCTCAGTGATCTCGGCATATTCGTCGTCGCTCGAGCAGAGCACCACGATGTCGGCCTTGGCGTCCAATGCTGCCTTCACGCCCTCTTCGGCGCTCTTGAATCCGGCATTGTCGACGATCTCGTAGCCCGCCACACCGAAGAAGTTGGTGGCGAAGCCCGAGCGGGCTTTGCGCATGGCCAGGTTGCCGTAGGTCAGCAGGAACACGCGCGGACGCTTGCCGCTGCGCTCGGTGGCCAGACGCAGTGCCTCGAAGGGCTCGGCGCCGCGGTAGGTGTGCAGCGTGCGGATCTCGGTGCCTTCTGCTTTGCAGCAGCAACAGCCGTGCTTCTCCTGCGACACCTTGTCGTCCATCTTTTCCAGCAGGTTGGGGTACTGGTTGGTACCCAGAATGGTGGTCTTGCGGGTGGCGATGTCTTTGTCGCGCTGTTTGGCGATGCGCTCCACCTCGTCCTGCACGTAGCCTTCGCGGATGGCTTTGCAGAAGCCGCCCTTCTCCTCGACGGTGACAAACAGCTGCCAGGCGTGCTGGGCGATGCTGTCGGTGAGGTTCTCGATATAGTAGCTGCCGGCGGCGGGGTCGACAATCTTGTCCATGTAGCTCTCCTCTTTCAGCAGTAGCTGCTGGTTGCGGGCGATGCGGTAGCCGAAATCGTCGCTCTCCTCCTTGTAGGTGCTGTCGAAGGGGATGGTGCTGATGGAGTCGGCGCCGGCGATGGCGGCCGACATGGTCTCGGTGGTGGTGCGCAGCATGTTGACGTAGGGGTCGAAGACCGACTTGTTCCACGATGCCGACACGCAGTTGATGAACAGGCGATAGGCGCAGTCGCATTCGGGCTTGTACCTGTCTCTTATACACATCT
>LXOW01073074.1_pt1 | contig 15740 bp, 11 predicted proteins | sample 1368591 | NCBI WGS metagenome assembly LXOW01 (sample SAMN04884650, study PRJNA319009) | bovine gut metagenome | isolation source: Cow rumen | host: Bos taurus | place: Italy: Legnaro (PD) | collected 2014-07-09 | reverse complement strand
GTATTACAATCCGAAAGTGTTAAAAAGCGGTTCCTGAGTCGACGTTTCTTCCGCAGGAGAAGGCACCGGTGTTTCCCACCACTCTACATGGGTCGTTGAAGAAGGAGCGGGAGAGGCAGTTGGAGAAACGGAAGGAGAAGCGGTCTGAACCGGCGATATAGGAGCGATTCCGGCAGGAAACCAGATCTCTTTCGTACACCACAGAGCTGTGGCCAGCAGCGCTGTTACGAGCAGCAGGACAATGACCCGGATTCGGTATCGCATTGTTTTCATTCCGTCTGCCTCCTTTCAGTGCGCCAGCATGGCAAGCCGGGAATCCTCATCGAGATCCGCTTCATTGCGGGCGGAAATCCCGGAAAGCAGCCCGATCATGAAAAACTGTGCACCCAGAGAGGGAAAAGAAGCTGTCATCAGCGGAAAATCCATAGATTTAACTGGCAGCCAGTTCATAACCGCGATAAGGAAAAGAATGGCGCGAAGACCAAAAATCAGCACTGTCCCGAGGGCAACAGCTGCGTGGAAGGACTTCCGTGCGTGTAACGCCAACGAAGCGGCGCGCAGCAAAAACAGTACAAACAACAGCAATGCGAACAGCAGGAACAGGAGACCGAAATGATCTCCCAGCAGCAAGAACAGGGAATCGGACGCCTCGGAGGATTCCGGGACTACATCCGGCGGGAGGACTTGCATTGCCGCCAGCCGGGAAAGCAGGGAAGATTCGGAAGAAGCGGAAAGCGGTATGAGGTGCGGAGCAAAGAGCAGGCATCCGGCAAACAGCCCGCCGGAGGAAACCAGCGAGATCCCGGACCAGAGCGCACTCCCGGATACGGCCCAGAAAACGAGCACAGAAACAACACACCATAGAGCAGCTGCGGCGGGATCCTGCTGCAGAAGGAGAAGCATCAGCCCGCCTAGGGAAGAGAGCAGCGCCGGGAGGCAAAGGTGAAGTGAAAGGAAAGCTGCAACCGCGATGAGCAGCAACGCCATTCCGCCCTCCGTCAGTGAGAAGGAAAGGGATGGGAGCCACAGCGGAACGGAAAGCATTCCCAAAGCCAGCAGTGCAACCAGAGACGCAGCCGGAAAGGAAGGCCGTAACGCGCGAACCAGTACGGTACCGGCTACAAGGAAGAACAGGGCAGCGACACAACGCATCCCCTGGGAGAGAGCTTCATCCGGAAGCGTTGCGGCCGGAGCGAGAATGCTGAAGCCGCAGAGAATCAGCGCAGCACAAAGGGAAGGACGGTCCAGGAACATTGTGCCGCCCGGCAAAAACAGGAGAATCAGCATTACTGTGGGTACAGCAGCAGCCAGCAGATAGAGCCGACCGTCCCCGGTACGGGAAGCCGGCAGCAGAAAGGCGCAGGCGAAAAAGATCAGGAGCATGGCTGCCAGGCGGAACCGGTTAGAGGAACGTTTTCTCATTCGCCGAGATCCTCCTTCCAGCGGTCAGAACGGCGGATCCGCACTGGCTGTGCTTCCGGAGAAACGGTATCGGTTTCCGGAGCAGGAAGCGGGGCGCCCGGATCCGGATATACCGGGCCGGGAGGTGCCTGAAAGCTGTCCTCTACAGGAAAAACAGGGGAATACATTTCCGGAAGATCCGACGGTTGTGCCGGATAAGGTGCCTGGAACGGCGCCTGCGGGGACAGGTCCTGCAGAGGCGGAACCGGCATGCTGCCGGGCATGGGGGACTGCATCTCACTGAAACCGGACATTTCGACCGGTGACGGTTGTACCGGGGTAACCGTATTGTCCAGTGCAGCGAACAGATGCAGCCGCAGGACAGCAGACCCGATTTGCAGCACAGAACCGTGCGTAAGCGGGACCGCGGCCGCATTTGTCCTGCAATTGACCGGCGTACCGTTAATCAGCACTTCGCATCCGGTGCGGGGGCGAATCAGCAGTCCCTGTCCGTCCTGCCAGGAAAAATCCAGATGCTTGTTGCGTACACCGGGACAGGGGATCACCAGATCACAGGAGCGGATGGATCCAAGCACCCCTTCCCGGGGAACGGGAAACCAGGTATTGATATCGAGATTCTGTCCGCCGGACAGGACTACAAGTTCTCCGACGGTGCCGCTTCCGGGAAGGCTGCGGACTCTTTCCCTCCGGTTCGCAGATTCGGACAGAATGAAAAACAGAACCAGAAAAACAAGAGAGAGTGCAAGCAGGGGGAAAAGGTAGCGGGAAACGGTATGAAGCACATTCCAGATATTCTCCGGTACAACAGGCATTTACCGCACCTCCTCCCTGTGGCTACTCTGAATGAAAAATCAGTTTATATTTCCGGACAGCGCTGTGATCAGGGTGTTCATATTCTGCAGCATCACGGTTTCATAATAATCCGGCGGTACATTTTCTTCCGGACCGGTTACGATGGGATCCAGGGAATAAACCGGTGCTCCGGTCTCGCTCGATAGCGTCTGCGCGGAAAGATCCGTATACTGCGGTTCGACAAAAAGCGGAGGATTACCAAGAAGCCTGATCTCGCGGACGAGTTCACCCAGCTGGGCCGGTGTAAGCACTTCTCCGGGCTCCTTGTTGACAACTGCGACAACGTTCAGACCATAGGCTGCGGCAAAGTAAGGAAAGGCTTCATGAAAAGTGACGATGTCCTTGCGGGATAGATCTCCGAGCCCCTGCCGCAGCCGGGCATCCAGGGCTTCCAACCGGACGCGGTAATCCGCCAGGTTGGCTGTGATAACAGCTTCGTCCCCGGGCAGGACACGGATCAGCCCGGCTGCAAGGTTCTCCGCCATGCGAACAGCCCGGAGAGGATCAAGCCAGATATGGGAGTTCGTTTCTCCCTCTTCCTCCGCTTCAAGGATTTCCACTGCGCTGCCGTTTTCAAGCAGTTCAATCCCTTCGGAGGCTTCAACGATGGGAAGATCAGGCAGTGAACGGGTGATTTCCGGAAGGAAGGCTTCCATGCCGGCACCGTTGATCAGGAACGCGTCTGCTGCGGTCAGCGCTTTCATATCGGCGGGCTGCAGTTGATAATCGTGCAGGCAGCCGACGGTCGGCGCTGCCAGGTTGCGTACTGTTACATGATCTTCCAGTCCGCTGGTCAGGTTCAGGGTCATGATCCAAATCGGATAGAAACTGGTGACAATGGTTTCACAAAGGGCCAGGCCGGGCAAAACCAGCAGGGCAAGCAGCAGAATCATAAACTTTTTCATAATCCACCTCCCGAGGGCTTTATATCGTCCGACAGCCATTCTTCCCATTCGGAGCGGGGACGTGATTCCCGGATAATGCGGGCAAGCATACGGCGCTCTTCCCCTGTCATGAACTCCCCGTAACGGGTATAGAGCGCACGCATGGCAGAAAAGGAACCGGATTCCAGTACATAGGCCTGCAATGCCTGATAACTGACGGAATATACTTTCATCTGGTCAAAAAGGACACCCATCACATCATCTGCGGCGTCCTTCAGTTCGGCGGTGCGGATCCGGCGGTATGTTCCGTCATTCATGCAGACAGACATCCCGGATCCCAGACGGTTATACAGCATATTGAACAGTGTATCTTCCACGAGGGCTGCCATGGATGCAAACGTGTCTTTATACGATGCATAGGAACGCAGGAGATCGGCCAGCGGATCCGGAAAACCGGGTTCATCCACAAGGGCTGACCCCAGGCGGCTGCGAAGCGCTTCGCGAACGTGCCAGGATTCAATCATCTTTATTCCCCCGAACTGTACTGATGAATGAATTATACCACATTTAGTATTATTAATGAAGGTTTTTGTACAGATTTTGTAACCGGACCGTTCGCGAAGGGAAAAACTCTACATTCTAAATTAAATGTTAACTCTTTTGACAAAAAGTTTAGAAAAAAGCGAATACAGAAAAAGAACCTGCATTTTCTGCCGTTTAAATCATAAATCTTGTATTAAGGGGAACAAAACACCACTAAACCTTGAAGGACGAGTTGGCCATTTCTTAAAATTCTGTCAAATTATCCACAGGACGGGGAAGCTTGAAATTCAAGGTTTTATTTGGTACTATAGTCGGGCCGGCTCGGGATGAAAAGTTATCCACAACCCGGTTATCCACAGCTCACGAGACACAATCGTGTGCTTTTTTACGCCGGTAATCACAGCAGGACAGGAGGCATGGGGATGGATCTGGAATCACTGTGGAAGTCTGCCTGTGCACTGCTGGAAAAGAAGATGAATTACCTGGCATATACCACCTGGGTACAGGATAACCTGTATCCTGTGGCACTGGAAGACGATACACTGATCATCGGCGCCAAGATGGAGCCGCTGATTCCCATGGTCCAGAAAAAATATATTTCGACGATTGAAAACTGCCTGAGTGAATGTGAAGGAAAAGCGATCAAAGCTCTGATCCTCGGAAAGAATGAGGCGGATCACCGGCTGACCAGGACAAAAAAAGGCGAAGAGGACGATACGGATCCGCACCTGAATCCCAAATATACGTTTGATTCCTTCGTGCCGGGTGACAGCAACCGCTTTGCGCGTGCAGCTGCACTGGCTGCGGCGGAGTCGCCAGGGGATGCGTACAATCCGCTGTTTATCTACGGCGGAGTGGGCCTCGGGAAAACCCACCTGATGCAGGCCATTGGCAATTATGTACATGAGAAAAATCCGGAGAAGCGGATTCTCTACATGACGAGCGAAACGTTCATGAATGAGATGATCAACGCCATCCAGCAGAAAAAGACCTATGAATTCCGGGCGAAACTCCGGATGGTGGATGTGCTGATGGTGGACGATATCCAGTTCATTGCCGGCCGGGAAGCGACACAGCAGGAGTTTTTCAATACATTCAATGAACTGCATAACGAGAACAAGCAGATCGTCCTGACCAGCGACAAACCGCCGAAGGACATCCAGCGGCTGGAGGAGCGGCTGTGCTCCCGGTTTGAATGGGGCCTGGTGGCGGATATCCAGGCACCTGACGAAGAAACCCGCGCCGCGATTCTGCACGAAAAAGTGCGGCAGGAAAAGATCGAGGTTCCGGACGAGGTCATCGCAATGATCGCCCGGGAGATCAAGAGCAACGTCCGGGAACTTGAGGGATGCCTGTCCCGGCTCGTGGCCTATTCCAACATGACCAAAGGACCGATCACGCTGGAACTGAGCCAGAATGCATTGAAGGAAATCATCGACAGCAGGAAAGTAAAGATTATCACGGCTGAAATGATCATGCAGAGCGTCAGCGACTACTACAACGTCACGCTGAGCGAGATGGTCGGGCCGACCCGGAAGCGGGAGATTACGATCCCACGCCAGGTTGCCATCTACCTGACCCGGGAAATGACCGGCATGAGCCTGCCCCAGATTGGAACGGTTTTCGGAGGGCGGGATCATACGACGATCCTGCACAGCTGCAAGGTGATGGAGAATACCGTCCGGGACGACCCCGGCATGAAAAGCCTGGTGAATTCAATCAAGCGGCAGATCGAAAGCGCACGGTAATCCGGAAGGGAACGATCAGAGAAGAAAGGAACGCAAGGTTCCTTTTTTCTTTGCATTCGGAAGTCCCGCGTGATATAATACAATTTAGTATTTTCAGGCAGGAGTGAACGATCATGGAGCAAAGGATCAACGCGCTTCGCGAAGCGATGAAGCAGCAGATCGGACAGATCAATTCCAAAGAAAACCTGGCCGCTTTCTGGCAGGATTTCCTGGGCAAGAAGGGAAGCATTGCGGACCTGATGAAAGGCCTGGGCACGGTTGCCAAGGAAGACCGGCCGGCCATGGGCAAGGTCATCAACGACTTTAAGGTCCAGGTGGAAGAACAATACAGGGTCATGAGCGAAAGAATGGAGCAGATGGAGCTGCAGGCGCGCAACCGCATGGAAGCAGTGGACATCACGCTGCCCGCGAAAAAGCATCCGCAGGGGCATCTGCATCCGCTGACGCTGGTCCGGAATGAAATGATCAATGTTTTCGCCGGCATGGGCTTTGAGGTCTTCGAAGGTCCTGAGATCGAGGATGACGATCATAACTTCACCCGGCTGAACGTGCCGAAGGATCATCCTTCCCGGGATATGCAGGATACCTTCTACCTGGAGAACGACTTGCTGCTGCGCACCCAGACCAGCGGCGGACAGATCCGCGTGATGGATATGCAGAAGCCGCCGATCAAGGTGCTGGTGCCCGGACGGGTGTTCCGTTCCGACAGCGACGCGACCCATTCCCCCATGTTCCACCAGATGGAAGGCCTGGTGGTGGACAAGGGGATTACGCTGTGCGACCTGCAGGGCATGCTGGACAAGTTTGTGCAGCAGATGTTTGACGCGAATGTGCGGACACGGCTGCGGCCCAGCTATTTCCCGTTCACCGAGCCCAGCGTGGAAGTGGACGTCAGCTGCTTTGAGTGCGGCGGAAAGGGCTGCTCCCTGTGCAAGCATACCGGATGGATCGAAGTGCTCGGCGGCGGCGTGGTGCATCCCAAAGTACTGGAAAACTGCGGGATCGATTCCTCAGTGTATTCCGGCATCGCCTTCGGCATCGGCATCGAGCGGATTACCATGCTGAAATACGGCATCAACAATATCGGCCTGCTGTTTGAGAACGATCTTCGTTTCCTGAAGCAGTTCTGATGGAGGAGGAGACTGACGATGAAAGTACCATACAGCTGGCTGAAAGAATATGTGGATATTGACGTCACCGCGGAGGAACTGCAGGAGAAGCTTTTCAGCTGCGGATTCGAGGTCGAGGAGCTGATTGACCTTGGGGGAGAGATCAGCAAGGTTGTCGTGGCGGAAGTGAAGAGCTGCGAAAAGGTGGAAGGCACCCATCTGGTGATCTGCCAGGTAAACTGCGGGGAGTACGGGGACAATATCCAGATCGTTACCGGTGCGCCGAATGTATACGAAGGAATGCATACCCCTGCTGCGCTGGACGGCGCGACGCTGCCCGGAGGNNCCCGGCGCGGAAGTCTACGGACTGCTGGACCTGCCGAAGGACACTGTACCCGGAACGGATATCCGGGAAGTTGTCGGGCTGAACGATTATATCTTCGACATTTCCGTGACGGCGAACCGGCCGGACTGCCAGAGCATCCTGGGGATTGCCCGGGAAGTGGCGGCTGTGCTGGGCAAGGAACTGAAAATGCCCGCCACGGACTATACCATGACGGACACCACCGTACCCGGACTGGAAATCCGTGTGGATGCTCCGGACCTTTGTCCCCGGTATCTGGGACATGCGGTACGCAATATTACCGTAGGCGAAAGCCCCCGCTGGATGCGTCGGAACCTGGCACTGTGCGGCCTCCGCTCCATCAGCAATGTTGTTGATATCACCAACTATGTGCTGCTGGAGATCGGCCAGCCCATGCACGCCTTTGACATGGAACAGCTGCAGGAAATGAAGATCATCGTCCGCCGAGCCGCAGACGGAGAAAAAATCCAGACGCTGGATGAAAAGGAATTCACGCTGACACCCGAGAACCTGGTGATCTGCGACGGGAACCGTCCGGTGGCGCTGGCCGGTATCATGGGCGGCCTGAACAGCGAAATCACCGAAAAAACCACACAGCTGCTGTTTGAAGCGGCGAAGTTTGCCCGGGACAATGTCCGCCGGACTTCCCGCGCCCTGGGACAGAGCAGCGACTCTTCCGCCCGGTTTGAGAAGGGCATCAGCGAATATATCACAGAGCTGGGCATGGCCCGCGCACTGCACCTGATCCAGGAACTGAACTGCGGCGAGATTACTTCCAGCGCCTTTGACTGCAGCGCCGGCGCGCCACGGGAAGGAAAACACTTCACGGCAAGCCTGCAGCGAATCAACGGTATCCTCGGCATTGAAGTGCCTGCGGAGGAAGTGATGAATATCCTGCACCGGCTGAACTTTGACGTGAAACGGGACGGGGACACACTGGATGTGACCGCGCCGCGCTACCGCGAGGATATCGAAGTCGGCGAGCCGGACCTGGCGGAGGAAGTGATCCGCGAATACGGATATGAACACGTCGTCCCGACCTTCCTGAAAAGTGCAACGGTTACCAGCGGCGGAAAGAACGCGGCACAGCAGCGCCGCGACCGCACGGCTGCCATCCTGTGTGCGCAGGGATATAACGAATGCTATACGCTGTCCTTCTATGCGGACAGCGATCTGGACGCGCTGAAGATTCCTGCGGACGCGCCGGAGAGAAATGTTATCCGGATTCAGAATCCGATCTCAGAAAAACTGTCCGTGATGCGGCCGCTGCTGGCACCGAGCATGCTGAATATCGTAGTGGAGAACCTGAAAAAGGGCAACAACGAGGGACGTCTTTTCGAAATCAGCAATATCTACATCCCGGCTGAGAACGGTGAACGTCCCGAGGAACGGCCGCATCTCGGATTTGCTGCATTCGGTGATAACGAAGACTTCTTTACGGTCAAAGGTACCGTGGAGGCACTGGGCGAAGCATTCCGGCTGAAATTCGACGTGGAACGGGCAGAGGATGTGAGTTACCTTCATCCCGGCGTTGCCGCCTATATTCTGTGCGAAGGTGAACGGATCGGTGTTTTCGGCAAACTGGCGAACGAAGTGACCGCCGAGCTGAAACTGCACAAGGACAGCAAAGCGAACCACAAGATCTTCCTGGGCGAAATCGACTATGACAAGATGATGAGCCATGCGGCCTTCAGCATCCGCTACCGGCCCCTTTCTCCCTTCCCGGAAGTTGTCCGCGACCTGGCGCTTATTGTGGATGAGGGTACGACCTGCGGCAGCCTGATGACGGAAATTGCCCGCGCCTGCCAGAACGTTACGGACGTGGAACTGTTCGACATTTACCGCGGTGAGCAGATCGGTGAGGGGCGCAAGAGTATGGCCTTCAAGATCGTATTCACTCCTGCGGACAAGGCCCTGGCTCCGGAAGACGTGGACCGGTTTATCAAGAAAATCCTCGGAAACCTGAAATTCAAACTCGGAGCAGAAATCCGCTGATAACCCAAAACCGGACAGGATCAACTGTCCGGCTTATTTCAGGAAAACCGGAGCAGAATATGAGAAGAACGGCAAGAAGACTCGCTGTACTTGCGGCCGGAGCAGCACTGCTGGTTTCCGGTGCCGGAGCGGCAGGATATGAATCCTATCTGGAGACAGGCGAAAAGCCTTGCCTGAAAAAACAATATGAAGGCAGGCTGGAGATCGGTGTTGCCGCGGACGGAATTGCGGAAGCGGAAGCAGAAGCCGCAGCCGTTATCTCAGAACAGTGCAATCTTCTGGTCTGCCGGAAAGAATCCCGGGGAAAGGAACTGCTGGACAGGGGAAGCAGCATCAAGAAAAAGGATCCGGAGCAGGCCCGAATGAAAACGGGCAAGGCGGCGGATATCCTTGCATTTGCCGTGGAGCATCAGATGAAAGTCCGGATGGCTACGGTGATCCGGGCAGATGATACGCCGGAATGGTTTTTTCATGAAAAATGGTCCGATACCGGCAGCGCGGAGAATGTAAGCGGTGAAGTTCTGACGGCACGGGTGGAAAACGCAGTCCGGGATCAGATCAGCCGGATGAACGAACAGTATCCCGGCGTGATCGGCGAATGGGAAGTTGTCACGGCAGGCAAAGACGAAGAAAACAACCTGTACCGGGAAATCATCGGCAACGAATATGTGCNNCCGCGCAGCCCGTGAAACGGCGGACGGGACGCAAAAGCTTCTGTGGGCACTGCAGGAATTTCCGGACGACGAAACAATCGGTGAAATCCGGAAGCTCCGGGAAGAAGGACTGCTGGACGGCGTCAGCATCGAATGTCGCCTGAGCCTGACGGAAACCGACTGGGAAAAGACAGAAGTGAGCCTGCGCACCCTGGCGGAAACCGGCACTGAAATCCATCTGACCGGGCTGGAAATCGGGGGTGCTGACCGGACCGCCATCGGACAGATGCGACTGGCGGTCCGATACAAAAAACTATTTGCCGCCGCGGAAGAGAACGGTGTGAAGAGTATCTCCATGAGAGCTCTCCGGGATACGTCAGACCGGGAGGAAGATACACCGCAGCGCCTGATCACTGAGAAGGGAACACCGAGAGCAGCTTTTTTTGGAGCACTGCAGGATGAAGACATTCCATCCGCGGAAGACACGGAAATGATTCTCGCGGCAGTGGAAAAACTGGAACTGGAAGCAATCATTAAGAAGGAGGCCGATCCCGTGATCGTTTACAAGAGAGCAGAGGATCACAATCCTGTTATGGTTCAGCGTTTTGGAGCAGATCCCTGGGCCCTGGTCTACCGGGACCGGGTGTACCTGTACATGACGGGGGATGAACCGGTTGTTAAAAACGGTGAAATACCGAAAACAAATGATTACAGCAATATCACCACACTGCGGGTCATTTCCTCCGATGATCTGGTAAACTGGACGGATCACGGTTCCATCCGGGCGACCGGCTCAGATGGAACTGCGAAATGGGCCCGGAATGCATGGGCACCCAGCGCGGCCTGGAAAACCATTAACGGACAGGATCGGTTTTTCCTTTACTTTGCCAATTCCGGCGGAGGCATCGGCGTGCTGACTGCAGACAATCCCATCGGCCCCTTTACAGATCCGCTCGGTCATGCGCTGGTCAGCCGCGACACACCCACATGCGCCAGTGTAACCTGGCTGTTTGATCCGGCAGTAATGATCGACGATGACGGCAGCGCATATCTGTATTTCGGCGGCGGCATTCCGGAAGGGAAGCAGAAGGATCCGGGAACGGCCCGGGTTGTCAAACTGACGGACGATATGATCCATCTGGACGGGGATCCGGTTCAGATCAGCCCGCCGTACCTGTTTGAAGATTCCGGTATCAACCGGTTCGGTGATACCTATGTGTATTCCTACTGTTCCAACTTTAATGTGCCTTCCTCCGGAAGCGAACAGGGATTCACCAGCGGTGAAATCGTATATATGACTTCAGACAGCCCGATGGGTCCCTTTACCTACGGGGGACGGGTATTGAAGAATCCTGGTTTCTTCTACGGTGTAGGCGGAAACAACCATCACGCTATGTTTGAATTCCATGGTGAATGGTATATTACCTATCATGCCGCCACGCTGGACAAGGCGATGGGCTGGAATGCCGGATACCGCAGCGTATTCGTGGACAAACTGGATCTGACAGACAACGGGCTGCCTGCGCCGTCCAACGGGACGTACAGAGGCGTTCTGCAGGTGAAGGCGCTGAATCCCTATGCAACTGTTCCGGGCGCTACAGCCATCACCATGGCAGGTGCCACAACCGAACTGGCGGATGAGGCGGACCAAAAAGCCGGCACCGGCCGCATGGCTGTTTTCAGCACCGTGCCGTACGGCTGGGTTGCCGTATCCGGCGCAGATTTCGGCGGGGAAGGCGCTGGCTCCGTACGGGCTGTTGTAAGGTCGGAAGTGCCTGCAAAGATTGAAATCCTGACGGACAGCGAAGCATCCGAACCGGTGGTAACCCTGGAGATCCCCGCCTGCGAGGAAGACACAGAAGTTGCGGCAGAGCTGGAGGAAGCGCTGAAGGGCACTCATAACCTGTTCTTCAGGTTCACGGATTCCGGCATTTCCCTGCTGGAATGGCAGTTTCAGCAAAAAAGCAATAAATGAGCAATCCAATACAAAGCAAAGGCATTCGGGACAGGTGCCCCGGATGCCTTTGCTTTACCGGTAAAAGAGCCGGAGAATCAAGGAAATTCAAGACTTAAATGTCTATACGGAGCATAACATTTCACATTGACAATGTATATTTTAGTTTAGTATAATTATTTAGGTTATCTATAGTTATCCTTGGGTCTGAGAACAGAATAACCATCCGGAGCGTCAGGAAGAAAAGGATTGACGTTTGGGATGGCGCAACGGGAGATGAACTCATGTCAAGAAAATGGCGGAACATTCTCATCGGGGTTCTGGTGGTTGCTGCCGTTGTCGTGCTGATTGTCCTGCTGAGCAGGGGAACCACCGACTACAGCAGCAAATATGCCGGCGTTGACCTTTCCACGGATATTACCGGGATTGGCCGCAGCAACACGTATGAGGCATATGTGGCTTCACACGCTTCCGAGCCGGAAGTGAGAAAGGAAGTCGCTGTTGACGTGCTCGCCTTTGAGGGAGATGCTTTGCCCCAGGCAGAAGGTGTCCTGACGCCGGACGGATCCGAGGTTACCTGGAAAGTGGAAGTGCCCCAGGCCGGCTTTTACAATATCCGGCTGGACTATCTGACGACAGAAAGCCGCGGCATCGACATTGAACGCGAACTGCTGATCAACGGTGAGCTTCCCTTTACCGGTGCAAGCACGCTGACGCTCAGCCGCCTGTGGACTGATGCGGGCGAAGTCCGGAAGGACAACCAGGGGAACGACATCCGCCCCAGCCAGAAGGAAATATTTGACCGTCAGACGGTCTATTTCCGCGATGACATGGGCTATCAGACTGAGCCTTACGCATTCTATTTCAAAGAAGGGGAGAACACGCTGACCCTGCGGGCGCTGACCGAGCCCATGGTGGTCTGCGGACTGACCCTGACGCCTATCGCCAAATATCCGGAGTACTCGGAATATATGACAGTCCAGCCGCAGGTTACCATGACGGACAGCGGGAAGAATTATTCCCAGACGGTGCAGGGTGAATCCGCTCCGCTGCGCAGCGCACCCAGCCTGTATGCAAGATACGACAGGGCCAGTTCCAAAACAATCCCGTATTCTGTCACCAATACCATCCTGAATTACATCGGCGGCGATCCATGGACGCATCCCGGCGAATGGATCGAGTGGCCGTTCGAAGTACCGGAAGACGGTTATTATAACATTTCCATCAAGGCCCGCCAGATGTATCAGCGCGGTGCGCTTTCCGGCCGCACCGTTTACATTGACGGCAAGGTTCCGTTTAAGGAAATGGAAGCTGTTACCTTCTCCTACAACACCGGATGGGAGATGCGGACCCTGTCGGATGCTGAAGGAAATCCCTTCCGGTTCTACCTGACAAAAGGCAGCCATACCATCCGCATGGAAGTGACGCTGGGCGAGATGGGCCCGGTGCTGAAAGGGGTGGAGGACAGCATCTTCCGCCTGAACCAGATTTACCGGAAACTGCTGGTGCTGACCGGCGCCAATCCGGACCGGTTCCGCGATTACAACCTGGTCCAGGTTTATCCGGAAGCCATCGAGGCGATGGATCTGGAAAGCAAGCGGCTGTACAAGATCGTGGACGATATTGTAGCCACAACCGGTGAAAAGAGCGACCGGGCCGCTGCCGCCCAGACCCTGGCGGTCCAGCTGGAGCAGTTTATTGAAAACAACGACCGGATTACGGAAAGCTTTACAAACTTTAAAGACAATATTACGTCCCTCGGTGCAGCCATGCAGAACATGGCTGAAAGCAAACTGGATGTGGACCTGATCATGATCACCGGCGAAAACGTCAAGCCGGATCCCGTGCATGAAAACTTCTTTGAGGGCCTGGCCCATGAAATCCGCAGCTGTGTAAGTTCCTTCTTTGTGGACTACAACTCCCTGGGCAACAAGTATGATTCCAAGGACGATGTGCTGGATATCTGGATCACCACGGGCCGTGACCAGAGCACCGTGCTGAAAACCATGGTGGACGATACCTTCACGGCCAAGTCCGGCATCAAGGTCAACGTCAAGCTGGTGCAGGCGGACGCGATCCTGACGGCCGTCGTGGCCGGCAACGGACCGGACATCGTCCTGAGCGTCAGCGGATGGTTTGCCGTGAACTACGCGATGCGTAATGCGGTGGAGGATCTGACCCAGTTTGCTGACTTTGAGGAAGTCATCAAGCCCTTCTACCAGAGCATTATTGACCCGTTGAGCTACAATAACGGCACAAAGGTGGGTGTTTACGGCCTGCCGGAAACCCAGGATTTCCCTGTACTGTTCTACCGGACAGACATTATGGAGGAGCTCGGACTGAAGGTCCCGGACACCTGGGAAGAACTGATCGCCCAGCTGCCAACGATCCAGGGCGAAAGCCTGAGCGTCGCGGTTCCGTTCCCGGATATCAACTCCGCAGACACGGCCATCTTCAATACAATGGTCTACCAGAACGGCGGAGAAATCTATGATGAGGAAGCAAAACGGACGCTGATTGACAGCGAAGCCGGCGTGGCAGCATTCAAACAGTACGTGAGCCTGTACAACGACTACGGACTGCCCACCATCTTCGACTTTGTCAGCCGCTTCCGCAGCGGCGAGATGCCGATGGGTATCGCCTCTTATTCCACCTACAATACACTGATGGTTTCCGCTCCGGAAATCCGCGGACTGTGGGATTTCACCCTGGTGCCGGGAACGGATCGGGGAGACGGAAGCATCGACCGTACCACACATACAGCCGGCCTTTGCTGCATGATGATCAAGACAGATGACGAAAAGATCCGGAACAACGCCTGGGAGTTCATGAAGTGGTGGGTCAGCGCGGACGCGCAGGTCCGCTTCGGCCGTGAGATGGAAAGCGTGCTGGGCGCCAGCGCCCGGTACCAGACAGCCAACCGCGACGCGCTGCGTCAGCTGGCCTGGAGCAACAAACAGCTGGCTGTCCTGGAAGCACAGATGGCCCAGACCCACGGATTCCCGGAAATCGCCGGCGGCTATTCCACCACGCGCCACATTACAAACGCGATCCGCAGGGTCATCACCACCAAGGAAGATGTCCGGGAAACGCTCCTGAATTATGCGCGCACCATTAACGAAGAAATCAAGATCAAACGGCGGGAATTCAACCTGCCGGTCGATTAAAGGAAAGGAGGATCGTAAAGCATGCAGTCTCAGTCATTTGGTTCCCGCTATCTCACAATGAGACGTGAGAAGATTCAGTACGGTATTCAGCAAGCGAAACGGAACAAGGTCTGTTACCTGTTCCTGGCGCCGTATGCCATTCTGTTCTTCACGTTCTTCATTCTGCCGATTGCGACATCCATTTTTTACAGCTTTACGTACTACAATATTCTGGAACCAGCCCGCTTTATCGGATTCCAGAATTATATCAACCTGATTCTTCAGGATGAGGTTTTCCTGACTGCTATCAAGAACACCTTTGTTATTGCAGTCATCACCGGTCCTGTAGGATATATCCTCTCCTTCCTTTTCGCCTGGTTCATCAATGAACTGCCGAAATGGCTGCGGGCTGTGGCGGTCGTGATCTTCTATGCACCGTCCATTGCCGCGAACGCCTATGTGGTATTCAGCCTGATTTTCCAGGGCGACGCTTACGGATGGTTCAACGCCATACTGATGGAGTGGGGCCTGATCGAAGCACCGAAACTGTGGCTGCTGGATCCGACCTACATGATGACGATCCTGATCATCGTTATCCTGTGGATGAGCATGGGCACAGGCTTCCTGAGCTTCGTGGCCGGCTTCCAGGGCATCGACCGCAGCATGTATGAAGCCGGTTATGTGGACGGCGTCCGGAACCGCTGGCAGGAACTGTACCACATTACCCTGCCGAGCATGAAACCCATGCTGCTGTTCGGCGCGGTCATGAGCATCACATCCGCTTTCAATGTCAGCGACGTTCCGAGAATCCTGTGCGGATATCCTTCCACGGATTACGCGGCACGCACGGTGGTTACCCACCTGTTTGACTACGGTTTCAGCCGGTTTGAGATGGGCTATGCCAGCGCCATCGCGACCATCCTGTTCCTGGTCATGATTCTGTGCAAAAAAGCAATTGCCGGATTGCTGGGAAGGGTGGGTACCTGAGATGAGCGAACTGAATACCGTCAAATCCGCCGGTACGATGAAAACCATCTCCGGCAAGAAGTACAAAGGGTACCTGATCGCCA
>LXOW01043683.1_pt1 | contig 15753 bp, 16 predicted proteins | sample 1368591 | NCBI WGS metagenome assembly LXOW01 (sample SAMN04884650, study PRJNA319009) | bovine gut metagenome | isolation source: Cow rumen | host: Bos taurus | place: Italy: Legnaro (PD) | collected 2014-07-09 | reverse complement strand
GTGGCTGACTGCTGGGCCATCTTCTCTTGCAGCTTGTCGATGTCCTCGGCAGTGATGTCGTTGTCAGTGGCAGAAATGTTCTCTGCAGCCTCGGGGACGACGTCCTCGGCAACTTCTGCAGGCTCCTGAGCAGCAGCAGCTTCGGCTTCTTCTGCGGCCTTCTTGGCAGCCTCGGCAGCTGCTATCTCCTCCAGTTCTTTCTTCGACTTACGTCCACGCTTCTTGGGAGCGGGCTTAGCCTCGGCAGGTGCCTCGCTCTCGGCAGCAGCCTGTTCTGCCATGCTGGCATCAGCCGCTGCAGCTTCGGCAATGACCTTGCTCAATGATGGCTTCTTGGCGGGTTTGGTGCCCTTGGCATCCAGATTCTCGCCGTCGGTGCCATTGACGGTATATACCTTATTATTATCTTTGGCTATGCGGGTGCGCTTCCGTTTTGTGGTTGTCACGCCGGCTGCTGAGTTTTCGGCAGCCTTGTCGAGTATGGCATAGACTACTGTCTCCAGGTCGTCGCTCTGCGATACTTTGACACCCACCTCGTTTGCTATCTCCATCAATTCGGGGATAGGAAGCTTTTCTAATTCTTCTTTCGTGTACATAGTATGAATATACAATGATTCGTTAATGATTCAATGATGTTGGAATTGTCTTTGGAAACAAAATGCTTCGCGGATGGAAACACTTTTTTGAAATTCGACTGCAAAGGTAATAAAATTAGTTCATAGTTGATGGTTCATAGTCCGTAATATGGTCGCATTTTAAGCTCTTTTAACCATAAAGGCTGAAAACTATGAACTATGAACAATGAACTATGAACTAAAATGCGTACCTTTGCACGCAAAATCAGATTAAAACGTATGGACATCAAACAAGCAGAATTTTCGCTGTCAGCGCCGATGGTGTCGATGTGCCCGAAGGATACGAAACCAGAGTATGCTTTCATCGGACGCTCGAACGTTGGCAAGTCGAGCCTGATTAATATGCTGACGAACAACAGGAAGTTGGCAAAGACGTCAGCGACACCAGGAAAGACGTTGCTCATCAACCACTTTATTATTAATAAGGAGTGGTATCTGGTCGNNGAGGTGGACAAGCTGGACCAGATGATTCGCGGCTATATTCTGCAGCGCGAACAGCTGGTAAATGTCTTCGTGCTGGTGGACATCCGTCTGGAACCGCAGAAGATAGACCTGGAATTCATGGAGTGGCTGGGCTTGTCGAGCATTCCGTTCTCCATCGTCTTCACCAAAGCTGACAAGCTGACGCCCAACAAGTGCCGACAGGCTATGGAGGCTTATAAGAAGACACTCTCTGAGACGTGGGAGGAGATGCCCCCGATGTTCCTGACCTCGGCAGAAAAGAAAGAGGGTAGGGCAGAACTGCTTGACTATATCGATAGTATCAATAAGAGTTTGAAAACAGCCTAAATATCAAATAAGAAATGCTTCCCTATCTGGACGTACAACATCTGACCAAGTCGTTTGGTGCACTGACATTGTTCCGCGACATCAGCTTCTCCATCGGCGAAGGCCAGAAGGTGGGGCTGATAGCNNTGTTCGACCCGGAAGAGACGGTGCTCGACGCCTGCTTTAATCATCAAGGCGAGGACGAGAAAGTGCTGAGGGCCAAGCAGGTGCTGACGCAGCTGAAGATTCGTGACCTCAGCCAGCCTATGGGACAACTCTCCGGTGGACAGCAGAAGCGTGTGGCACTGGCCAACGTGCTGCTGACGGAACCTGACCTGCTCATCTTGGACGAGCCTACTAACCATCTGGACCTAGAGATGATAGAATGGCTGGAGGGCTATCTGCAGCGTGGCAACCGTACGCTGCTGATGGTGACGCACGACCGCTTCTTTCTGGATCGCGTATGCTCGGTCATCCTGGAACTGGACGACCATACCATCTATACCTATCGTGGCAACTATGCCTACTATCTGGAAAAGCGCCAGGAGCGCATTGACAACCGTCGGGCAGAGATAGCCCGTGCCAACAACCTGTATCGTACGGAACTGGAGTGGATGCGCCGCATGCCGCAGGCCCGTGGTCATAAGGCCAAGTACAGGGAGGATGCCTTCTACGAGTTGGAGAAGGTGGCCAAGCAACGGCTGGAGGAGCGTCAACTGAGGCTGAAGGCTTCTAATATATATATAGGTAGTAAGATTTTCGAGTGCCAATATATCTCGAAGTCATTCAGACCCTCCCCCCAGCCCCTCCCTGTGAGGGAGGGGAGTGGTTACTCAGATGGCGAGAAATCAGCGGCAGAACTATCTACTCCCATCCCTCACAGGGAGGTGCAAGGGGGAGAGACTATTATCCTCAAGGACTTCTACTATAACTTCTCGCGGTTCGAGAAGATGGGTATCGTGGGCAACAACGGTACGGGCAAGTCGACGTTCATCAAGATGCTTTTAGGGCTGGTGCCCGTCGACGAGGGACGTATCATCATCGGCGATACGGTGAAGTTTGGCTATTTCTCGCAGGAGGGACTACAGTTTGATGAGCAACAGAAGGTGATAGACGTCATCACGGACATCGCTGACTACGTCGATCTGGGCAGTGGCAAGAAACTATCGGCATCGCAGCTGTTGCAGTATTTCCTCTTTACCCCCGAACAGCAGTATAACTACGTGTATAAGTTGTCGGGCGGTGAGCGCAGGAAGCTGTACCTCTGCACGGTGCTGATGCGGAACCCCAACTTCCTGATACTCGACGAGCCTACCAACGACCTCGACATCGTGACGCTACAGATTCTGGAGGAATACTTGCAGGACTTCCCCGGCTGTGTCATCGTCGTCTCTCACGACCGTTACTTCATGGACAAGGTGGTGGACCATCTGCTGGTGTTCAAGGGCAATGGTGTCATCAAGGACTTCCCCGGCAACTACACGCAGTATCGCGAGTGGGAGAAGACCCACCCCCAACCCCTCCCTGGGAAGGAGGGGAGTGAATACTCTAGAGGCGGAAAGCAGTCGAAATACTCTCAAGGTGAGAAGGCAGAGGACGGACCATCTACTCCCCTCCCTCGCAGGGAGGGGCAGGGGGGTGGGTCTCCCCGAAAGCTGTCCTACAAGGAGAAGCGCGAGATGGAACAGTTGGAGAAGGACATTGCCGCGCTGGAAGCCGAAAAGAAACAGATAGAGGAAGCCCTCTGCGGCGGCACGACTTCCGTTGACGAGATAACCGCCATGAGCAAGCGTCTGCCAGTACTGAATGACGAGCTGGACGAGAAGTCGATGCGCTGGCTGGAACTCTCCGAAATAGAAGCCTAATCAGAAACATCAATGATACAACAACAATATCCATCACAACTGCTGGAACGGGCAGTACAGGAGTTCGCCAAGCTGCCGGGCATAGGTCGTAAGACCGCCCTGCGTCTGGTGCTGCACCTGTTGCGACAGGATGCCGATGACGTGGCTCAGTTTGCCGATGCCGTCGGACGCCTGATGGAGGAGGTCCGCTATTGCCACGTGTGCCACAACATCAGCGACAGCGACACGTGCCCCATCTGCAGCGACCCCCGCCGCGACAGTTCTACTGTTTGTGTGGTGGAGAACATCCAGGACGTGATGGCCGTCGAGAACACCCAGCAGTTCAATGGTCTCTACCATGTTCTGGGTGGTGTCATATCACCGATGGATGGCATCGGCCCCAGCGACCTGGAGATAGACTCGTTGGTCAACAGGGTGGCGGCGGGTGGCATCAAGGAGGTCATCCTGGCATTAGGCTCCACGATGGAGGGCGATACGACGTGCTTCTACATCTTCCGCAAGCTGGCTCCCTATACCGACGTGAAGCTGAGCATCATTGCGCGGGGCATCAGTGTGGGCGACGAACTGGAATATACGGACGAGGTGACGCTGGGACGCTCCATCCTGAACCGCACACCGTTCGAGGGAAAGTAAACAACGGATTACACGGATAAAGAGATATAACAACGAATTTCACGAATTACGCGAATGAATAACGAGACCATACAATTTCTGCTGACAACGGTGATGGAGATAGGTACGCTGCTGTGTGCCTACTTGGGCGTGCGGCTGTTTAAGAAAAACCAGTGGCTGCGCATGGCACTCATCGGTGTCCCCTTAGTACTCAACATCGTACTGTACTTCATATATCGCACGACGCCCTTCTTCTATCTGGGTGTCATCCTATTACTTTGCATTCCCTTTGTATGGCCCAGAAAGTCAGCGTAGTCATTGTCAGCTATAATGTGCGCAAGCTGCTGGACGAGTGTCTGCAGAGTGTGAAGATTGCCTTGAAGGATGTTGACGGCGAAGTGTTTGTCGTCGACAACCATTCCACTGACGGCTCGGTGAAGTATCTGCGCCAGCGACATAAAGACGTGCGCTTCATTGCCAATTCCGAGAATGTGGGCTTTGCCCGAGCCAACAACCAGGCCATCCGCAAATCCAAGGCTGAGTATGTGCTGCTGCTGAATCCCGATACCGTCGTCTACGAGCCCACCATCAAGGGCTGTCTGGACTTCATGGATGCTCATCCCGAGGCGGGTGGGGCCGGAGTGCGCATGCTGACGCGTGATGGTGAGCCCGCCCCCGAGTCGCGCCGGGCTATTCCGTCGCCCTGGGTGTCGATGATGAAGATGCTGGGTTTCACCCGTCGCTACTATATGAGTCATCTGCCGTGGGATAAACCTTGCCAGATAGAAGTCATCAGCGGGGCCTTCTGCCTGCTGCGCCGCAAGGCCCTTGACCAGGTGGGACTGCTCGACGAGGACTTCTTCATGTATGGCGAGGACATCGACCTCAGCTACCGCCTGCTGAAGGGAGGCTGGCAGAACTGGTATCTGCCCTACGACATCATCCACTACAAGGGTGAGTCGACGCAGAAGTCGTCGTTCCGCTACGTCCACACCTTCTACCAGGCTATGCTTATCTTCTTCCGCAAGCACTACAACCATCTCAGTTTTATCTTCTCGCTGCCCATTCAGGCCGCTATCTACTTCCGGGCCCTGCTGGCCTTGCTGCAGATGATGGGACAGCAACTGCACCGTTTTGTCAATCCTCAGAAAGACACCGAATGAACCAGCATCCTGTCATCCGTCTCAGGGCCATCGAACCAGAAGACCTCGATGTGCTCTACCGTATTGAGAACGACCGCTCCTTGTGGAATGTCGGTGCTACCAACGTTCCCTATAGCCGCTATACCCTCCACGACTACGTGGCAACGTCCAGCGACGACATCTATGCCGACCGTCAGGTGCGGCTGGTCGTTGAGAATGCGGAGGGCGAGACCGTGGGCATGGCAGACATGGTGCGTTTCGACCCCCAGCACCTGCGTGCCGAGGTGGGCATCGTCATCATCGATGCCTTCCGTCGTCGGGGCTATGCCCGCCTGGCGCTGGCCGATTTGTGCAGCTATGCCCTCGACGTGCTGCATCTGCACCAGCTCTATGCCGTCATAGATGCTGGCAACGAGGGGGCCGTCAGCCTGTTCCGCCATGCTGGTTTTCAGGAGCAGGCACGCCTGAAAGACTGGCTTTTTGATGGGCATGGATACCATGATGCACTGCTTATGCAAAGATTTTTATAAAGTTTTTCGCAAAAAGTTTTGTGATTTCAAAAAAACTCATTACCTTTGCACCCGCTAAATGAATAATGAGGCATTTCCGGTGCGTTAGTTCAGTAGGTTAGAATGCCTGCCTGTCACGCAGGAGGTCACGAGTTCGAGTCTCGTACGCACCGCACCACAAAGAAAGCTCATTGAACCAAGTATTCAGTGAGCTTTTGTTATGAATGATGAAACGCTATTTTATATGGTTCAGTTATGACGGCACCCAGTACCACGGGTGGCAGATACAGCCCAATGGGGTGACGGTGCAGAGCGAACTGCAACGCTGCCTGTCGCTGTTGTTGCGCCAGGAGGTCAGTGTGACGGGTGCCGGACGGACGGATACAGGCGTCCATGCGCGGCACATGGCTGCGCACTTTGATACCGACGTGGTGTTCGACGCAGCCGTGCTGACGAAGAAACTCAATGGTCTGCTGCACCAGGACATTGCCGTAGAGCGTATTGAGGAGGTCGATGGTGACAAGCATGCACGCTTCTCGGCTGTCGCCCGTACCTATCGTTATTATATCCATACCAGCAAGAATCCCTTCCTGCGCCATTATTCTTTAGAGATGCACTATGTGCTGGACTTCGGGCTGATGAACGAGGCCGGGCGCATCCTGCTGGCGTATGAGGACTTCGGGGCCTTCTGCAAGGCGGGGTCTGACGTGAAGACGACGCTGTGNNAACATGGTGCGGGCGGTGGTGGGAACGCTGATTGAGGTGGGCCGTGGGCGCATGACGCTTGATGAGTTCCGCAGCGTCGTCGAAGGCGGTCAGCGCACACAGGCCGGCGAGTCCATGCCTGCCAAGGCGCTGTTTTTAGAAGAGGTCAATTATTAATGGTTTAAACGAAATAACGAAATAACGGAATACCGGAATACCGTTATAACGAAAAATGTAACAATATGGCTTGGCTGATATTAGCTTTTCTCTCTGCAGCGCTATTAGGCTGCTATGATTCGTTCAAGAAGGAGGCGCTGAAGAGTAATGCCGTCATTCCTGTCCTGTTCCTGAACACGCTGTTCTCGTCGCTGATATTCTTACCCTTCATCGTGGTGAGTGCCACGAGCGACGTCCTTGACGGCACGATGTTTCATGTTGCCTCGGGCGGGTGGGACGTGCATCGGTATATCCTGCTGAAAGCCCTCATCGTGCTGTCGAGCTGGGTTTTAGGTTACTTCGGCATGAAGCACCTGCCGCTGACCATTGTCGGTCCCATCAACGCCACGCGCCCCGTGATGGTGCTGGTGGGTGCGCTGCTGGTGTTTGGTGAACGCCTGAACGTGTGGCAATGGGTGGGTGTGCTGCTGGCCGTCGCCTCGTTCCTGCTGCTGAGCCGTAGCGGCAAGAAGGAGGGTATCGACTTCAAGAGCGACCACTANNTGTGGCTGCTGTGGTGGCCGAAGCACCACGAGACGACGCCGTTCCATTGGGCGTGGTCGATTATCGGCGTGAGCCTGTTTTTGTCTACTGCCGACTTCATGTACTTTTATTCGCTGTCGCTGCCTGACGCCATGATTTCCATTGTGTCCATGATTCGCCGAGGCAGCGTCGTGGTGAGCTTCCTGTTTGGGGCCTTGTTCTTCCATGAGAAGAACCTGAAGGCTAAGGCCTTTGACCTGGCATTAGTGCTGTTGGGAATGATCTTCCTCTACATCGGCTCCGCGTAGGATGATGCTGGTGGCGCCAAGGGTGAAGAGGGTGCCGTCGCCAATGATGCGGCGCTCGCGAGGTTTCAGTTCTACGTCACCGACAAAGGTTCCCGTATTGCTGTTGTTGTCAGAGAGCGTGTAGCGCAGGGTTCCGCGCTTGTCGCGACTGACGGTAATGGTGCAGTGGTTGAGGTCCACGCTGGGGTCTACGGTCTCGAAGGGAGTGTTGATGGGGTTGCCCTTTTGATAGCGCCCAATAACATTGTCGCCCATCTGCAGGGGCAACACTTGTTTGAAGTGGAATACGTTCTCGATGACAACGATGCTGCCACAGGGCGCTTCCTCCGTGCTGCGCTGTCCGCTGTCGTCAGTCATCTCTGCATTCTCATCCTTCTGCGTCTTCCTGAGCTTTGACACGCCGATGCGGATGCCGAACTCGCGTCCGCATTCGTCACATTGGAATACCAGCGACTGACCAGCCGTGTATTTCGTCTCGTCAAAGATGATGTAGTGGTCGCACTTGGGACATCTTACGCGCTTCATGTCGGAAAGAGTAGGGAAGAGCGGGTTACGACTCAGAGGGATGGGTCTTCTTGTAAACCCACGCTTCTGCAAACTCCGTGTTGTTGTTCATCTTGTTAAGTTGGCGGTAGGCCTCGCCTTCCGTCTCGAAGCTGCCGCATATAACACGCACGACGTGGTTGTGGATGTAGACCTCGGCATCGCTGATGCCCTGCTTGCGCAACTGTTCCACATAGCTTTCGGCATTGCTTCTCTTGACCTGACTGGCCAGAACGATACAATAGGTAGGCAACTGGGGCTTCTCCTCGGGCTTGATGTCGTCGGCAGGTTCTGTGACCTCGGCAGTAACGGTGGTCTCTGCGGGAACCTCCTCGGTGCTTTCTGCCTCGTCAGGTGTTGCTTCCGCAACCTTGTCGGCTACGACAATCGTTGCTGGCATCATATTGGTGTCCTGAGGAATAAGCTTGTTGAACAGGTTATGCTGCAGCTGGCTCATAGTGCGCGTCCTGAGGTCGCTGTTGGCAATAGGTGTCGCCATGAAGAAGAAGGCTATGATGGCGGCAGCCGCGGCAACGGCATTGCGTATCCACGACATCTTGATGCGGATGGCGCTCTGGTCGTTGTCGTCACTATCAGTAAACTCCAGCAGGGCGGGGGAGTCGGCGTCACCGTTGCGGTGGTCGGCAAATGCTTCTACGTCGGCAATCTTCCTGTCGTCGGCAACTTTCGTCATAGGAGTGATGACGGCCCTGGCCTCATGGAGCGTCAGGAACTCATAGCTTCCCAAACCGTAGAGCTCAGGTGACAGGATGCCGGCTTCGCAAGGCTCAAACTGGTAGTTGCCTTCGTCGTTAACGGTCAGCGTGCCGATGTTCTCTAAGGCGTAGTAACCTTCAGTGTCGAGGGCGTCACGCATCTCTTCTACCTCGTCGGTGATGCGCCTAAGCGCCTCAGGATAGCTGATGTCGTAGGCATTGATGTACGACTGCACCAACAGGGAGTCGTTGATGCGCAGCTGTGGGTTGAAACCCAAGGTGCGCAAAGGCGGCAGGAAGACGTTGTCTTCCTCGCTATAGCGTGCACTGGCATAATGTGCGACAAAGCCCCCAAAATCAGGCACTATCACACAATCGTTGTCCAAAAGCAGTATCTCAATATGTCGGTGTAGCTCAATCACGAGTGCAAAATTACGCTTTTTTTGCGAAACAAACAAGCGTAAGCAAAAAAAAATTCGTATCTTTGCAGTCGTAAACAACGAATAATTAAGGAAATGGAATACAAGAAAACCTCTATTGAAGGAGTGTATGTTATTGAGCCACGTGTGTTTAATGACGCCAGAGGCTATTTTTTTGAAGCTTGGAAGAAGGAAGAGTTCGAAGCGCACGTCGGTCATGTGGACTTTATTCAGGACAATGAGTCGAAGTCGAGCTATGGTGTGTTGCGCGGTCTTCACTTCCAAAAGGGCGATTATTCGCAGGCTAAGCTGGTACGTGTCATTAAGGGCAAGGTGCTGGACGTCGCTGTCGACATTCGCCGTTCCAGTGCAACCTTCGGTCAGCATGTCATGGTGGAGTTGAGTGACGAGAACAAACGCCAATTCTTTATTCCGCGTGGCTTTGCCCACGGTTTCCTGGTGCTGAGCGACGAGGCCGTCTTCACCTATAAGGTCGACAATGTCTATGCGCCGCAGGCTGAGGCCGGCATCCGCTGGAACGATCCCGCCTTAGGCATCGACTGGCCCATCGACGCTGCCCAGGTGCTCACCAGCGAGAAAGACCTGAAGCTGCCGTTGCTGAAGGATGCGGAATGTTTTGCATAATGTTTAATTCACAATGCTTAATGCATCATATATTAAATAAGGTATTATACCATAATATAGTTGTCCTATTGCTGGCTGTATTACTCACAGGCTGCAGTGGAAATGGCAAGGCCCCTGCCGTTAGCGAGGTGAGCCATGAGGCCATGCGCCTGATGCAGGGCGTGTGGATGGAGGAGGAGAGCGAGACCGTGGCTTTCCGTATGAAGGGAGACTCCGTCTATTATGCCGATTCCACCTCTATGCCTGCGCGCTTCAAGGTCATTGGCGACACCCTTTACATGGGGGCGGACATCCAATACTACATTGTCAAGCAGTCGGCGCATGTATTATGGATCAAGAATCAGGTCGGCGAGACGTTGAAGTTTGTCAAAAGCACCGACACCAGCAAGGAGGTTGAGGAGGAATTTACAGAGAAACCGACTGTCCTTGCCCTCACCGAGGTACTCAAGCGCGATACGGTTGTTCATTTTGACGGTGAGCGCTACCACCTCTATGTGGCCATTAATCCAACGAAGTACAAGGTTATCAAGAAAACCGTCAACGACGACGGTCTGGAGGTTGAGAACGTGTACTATGACAACATCATCCACCTCAGCATCTTCAAGGGTGCCGCGCAGCTCTTCTCACGCGATTTCCGCAAGCAGTTTTATGAGCAGAAGGTACCCAAGACCTTCCTCTCGCAGGCTATCCTGAATAATATGGAGTTCAACAAGGTCGATGCCCAGGGCTTCCACCTCAACGCGTCGGTCTGCATGCCCTACGATGCTTCGTGCTATCTGGTGGAGACCCTCGTGTCTTTTGACGGTAAGCTGACCACTAAAGTGCTGGAATATTGAAGGTAACACTCTTACAGACCGACATTCGCTGGGCACAGCCACAGGAAAATATCCATGAGGCAGCCCGCCTGCTCTCTGCCGCTGCCGGCAGCGACCTTTATGTGCTGCCCGAGATGTGGAGCACGGGTTTTGCCACTGATGCTGAAGGTATTGCCGCCGACGAGGATGGCAATGCCGCCTTGCTGTGGATGCAGCGTGAGGCCCGCAAGCGCTGCTGTGCCATTGCTGGTAGTCTGGCTGTGCGTCTGGCTGACGGCAGTTGCCGCAACCGCCACTACTTCGTCGATGGCCTCGTAGACCGCGTCAGTTGGTATGACAAGCATCACCTCTTCACCTATGGTCACGAGGACCGCTGCTATACGGCAGGCAAGGAGCATACCATTGTCAACTATGCCGGTTTCCGCCTGTTGCTGCTGACCTGCTATGACCTGCGCTTCCCCTGCTGGAGCCGTTATGCGACAGGTCGTGAATACGACGCCATTATTCTCGTGGCTAACTGGCCACAGTCGCGTCAGTCGGCTTGGCAGGTGCTGACACGGGCCCGTGCCATCGAGAACCAATGTTTCCTTGTAGGGTGCAACAGGGTGGGCGACGATGCCCATTCCCATTATGCTGGCTGTAGCGTTGTCGTTGACCCGATAGGACGAACCCTCGGACAATGTCGCAAAGACTGTCAGCAGGTGCTGACCGTCGACATGGACTTGCACGAATTACAGCGTCGGCGCGAAAAATTCCGCGTGCTGGACGACCGTGATTGAAATAACACCTTAAAATTGTTTAAAATCTTTCGCAGTGTCGTAAAAATACCGTACCTTTGTACGCTAATTGAAAAAGGCAAAAATGCGCTGACGGGCTTGAAAAGCGTCTTAAACGCAAAATTCAGAAAAAAGTGCGACGTTAAAATCGCCATTGCCCCGATGCCTGTTTTGAGTCAAAAATAGTATTAAATTGTAAATCGAACTGATGGATCAGACATTCGACAACGACAGAATTATTAAGATTAACATTGAGGAGGAGATGAAATCCTCCTACATCGATTATTCGATGTCAGTCATTGTAGCCCGTGCGCTGCCTGATGTGCGCGACGGCTTCAAGCCTGTACACCGCCGTATCCTGTACGGTATGATGGGTATCAACAACGTTTCCACCCAGCCCTATAAGAAGTGTGCCCGCGTCGTCGGTGAGGTACTCGGTAAGTATCACCCCCACGGCGACGGTTCAGTCTATGGTGCTCTCGTTCGTATGGCCCAGGACTGGAACATGCGCTACACGCTGGTGGACGGACAGGGTAACTTTGGTTCGGTAGATGGTGACTCTCCCGCTGCCATGCGTTACACGGAGTGCCGCCTGTCAAAGATGGGTGAGCACATCATGGACGACCTGGAAAAAGATACCGTCGACATGGTCAACAACTTCGACGACTCGCTGCAGGAGCCGAGCGTGATGCCGACGAAGGTTCCTAACCTGCTGGTGAACGGTGGTAACGGTATTGCTGTAGGTATGGCCACCAATATGCCGACACACAATCTGGGTGAAGTCATTGACGGCTGCTGTGCCTATATTGACAATCCCGACATCGATACCGACGGACTGATGCAGTATATTCCCGGTCCCGACTTCCCCACAGGTGCCTATATCTACGGACTGGCTGGTGTGCGCGACGCCTACGAGACGGGTCGCGGACGCATCGTCATGCGTGCTAAGGCTGAGATTGAGACGGGCGAGACCCACGACAAGATAGTTGTTACTGAGATTCCCTATGGTGTCAACAAGGCCGACCTCGTTGCCTATATAGCCGACCTTGCCAACCAGCACAAGATAGAAGGTGTGGCCAACGTCAATGATGAGTCTGGCCGTCAGGGTATGCGTATCGTTGTCGACGTGAAGCGTGATGCCAATGCCAATGTCCTGCTGAACAAACTATTTAAGATGACAGCGCTACAGAGCTCATTCTCAGTGAATAACATTGCGCTGGTCAAAGGACGTCCCCGCCTGTTGTCGCTCAAGGAGTGCGTCAAATACTTCGTCGAACACCGTCATGACGTGACCATCCGCCGCACGAAGTATGATCTGAAGAAGGCTCAGGAACGTGCCCACATTTTGGAGGGCTTGATTATTGCTGTCAACAATATCGACGAGGTAGTACATATCATCCGTAACTCGAAGACTCCCAGCGATGCCCAGCGCAATCTGGAAGTTCGCTTTGAACTCGATGAATTACAGTCGAAGGCCATCGTCGACATGCGCCTGTCACAACTGACCGGCCTGCGCGTTGACCAGTTGCATCAGGAGTACGACGACCTCATGAAGCTCATTGCCGATCTGGAGGAAATCTTGAATAATCCTGAGCGTTGTAAGGAAGTCATGAAGCAGGAATTGCTGGAGGTGAAGGAGAAGTACGGCGACGAGCGCCGCACGGAGATTATCCCCTTCGACCATGAGTTCAACGCCGAGGACTTCTATCCCGACGACCCCGTGGTCATTACCATTTCGCACATGGGCTACATCAAGCGTACCCACCTCGACGAGTTCCACGAGCAGGGACGTGGCGGCATGGGTTCCAAGGCTGCCCGCCATCGTGATAACGACTTCGCAGAGTACATCTATCCTGCCACGATGCACAACACGCTGCTCTTCTTTACCCAGAAGGGTCGCTGCTACTGGCAGAAGTGCTACGAGATTCCCGAGGGTGACAAGAACTCGAAGGGACGTGCCATCCAGAATATGCTCAACATTGAGCCTGACGATGCCATCAATGCCGTGCTGCGCATCAAGAACTTCAATGATGAGGAGTTCCTGACTACGCACTACGTGGTGTTTGCCACCAAGCAGGGTATCATCAAGAAGACACGTCTGGATGCCTATAAGAATGTCCGTGCTGCCGGTGTCCGTGCCATCAATATCAATGAGGGCGACGAGGTCGTAGGCGTTCGTCTGACCAACGGCCATAACGAGCTGTTGCTGGCCAACCGCAACGGTCGTGCCGTCCGCTTCGATGAGAACGATGTCCGTACCATGGGCCGCGTGTCTACTGGTGTCATTGGTATGCGTCTCGACGGTGGCGATGATGAGGTGGTAGGCATGGTATGCGTCAACGACCCGAACGTGGAAACCATCATGGTGGTCTCGGAGAATGGCTACGGCAAGCGTTCAGAGGTGGAAGACTACCGCAAGACCGCCCGTGGTGCCAAGGGTGTCAAGACCCTCGCCATCACCGAGAAGACTGGCCGTCTGGTAGCCATCAAGGTAGTGACCGACGAGAACGACCTCATGATCATCAACAAGTCGGGTGTGCTTATCCGCCTCAAGGTGGCTGACGTTCGCGTCATGGGACGTGCCACACAGGGTGTGCGCCTCATCAATCTGGCCAAGAAGAACGACAGCATCGCCAGCGTCTGCAAGGTGATGTCCAGTCAGGAAGAGGATGTTGAGGAGGCAGAAATCGTCGATGAAGACACTGACCCTGCAACCGACGCTCCCGTCATTGATGTTGAGTAATATATAATTGAGAGTTGAAAATAATAGTGTAACCAATAAACAAAAAACTTATGAAGAAATTAATGATGATGGCAATGATGCTCGTAGCAAGTGCTACAGCTTTTGCCGGTGACAGTGACGCCCTCAAGGCTATCATGAAGTCTAAAGACTATGCTGAGGCTACGCAGCTTGTGAAGCAGAACCTTGCCCAACTGGCAGACAATGCCGAGAAGGCCAAGGCCTATAACCACTTGGTTGACCTGGCCATGGAACAGGTTCAGAAAGAGACTGGTACCATCGCCGAGAACCAGGCTGCCATGCAGCTCGGTACTGGTAAAGCGAAGGAGTATGATACGCTGGGACTGGCAGAGGGCATCTGTAATGCCATCGAGGCTGCCATTGAGTGCAACAAGTACGACCAGCTGCCTAATGCCAAGGGTAAGGTGGCACCGAAGTTTGCTGAGAAGAACGCCCAGCGCATCTGGGCTGTCCGTGCTAACCTCGTGAACGTCGGACAGGAAGAGGCCCGCAAGGGCAACGATGCCGGCGTGCTGAAGTACTGGGGAACCTTCGTTGACTCTGGTGAGGAACCTTTCTTCGCTGCTATGGACCACAATGCTGAGAAGGAATATATCGGCCAGGTGGCTTTCTTTGCCGGACGCTATGCTTTCCAGGCTAAGGAAATGGAACGTGCCAATAAGTATTTCGAGGTGGCTATGCGCGACCCGCAGCAGAAGGCTGAGGCATTCAACTTCCAACTCTATGCCATGCGCTCGCAGTTGAATAATCACGAGGATTCTGTGAAATATGTCAACTACCTGAAGCAGCTCTACGAGACTGATCCTGAGAACGACATGATCATCGACGGCATCAATTCTATGTACGAGGGTATGAAGGACAAGGCCGCTCAGGTAGCATTCCTCGATGCTCACCTCGCCAAGTATCCTACATCGTTCACCGCTCTGGCCAACAAAGGTCTTATGGCTGTCAACGACAACAATGCTGAAGAAGGTGCCAAGTGGCTCCGCAAGGCTGCTGAGGCTAAGCCCGACAATGCTGTAGTATGGACCTATCTGGGTGCATGTCTGAGCGTGCTCGCTGCCAATGCTACCGACAACGCTGCTGCACAGAAGTTGTATGATGAAGCTATTGTCGCCTTTGACAAGGCTAAGGAACTCGACCCCGACCGTTTGCAGGCTAACTGGGGCTACAACCGCTATCAGGCTTATTACGGCCGCTATGGTGAGGACGACCCCAAGACCAAGGCTGCTGAGGCTGATATGAAGTGAAAACATCATGACAAATAACTGAAAAATGGACTGGCTTTTTGGTCAGTCCATTTTTTTTGCGTACTTTTGTCGGCGCTTATATAAAACAAGGTATGAAGATAAGGATAATGCTCATTGCCATTGGACTGGCAGTATTTCTACAGGGCTATGGTCAGCGTAAGGAAATTACCCAGGCGCAGACATATATCAAGAGCGGCAAGGACTTCGACAAGGCCGAGAAGCTGATGACGGGTCTGTTGGCCAAGGACTCTGTGAACAGGCAGAACAAGAAAATCTACTTTACATGGTTTGAGACCGTGCGTATGCAGTACGAGGCGGCCAATGAGAAACTGTATCTGCGGCAGAAATACGACACGGTGCAGTTCTTCAACCTTGTCAGGAAAATGTTTCAGATAGCCGAAACCCTTGACTCGCTGGATGCCCGTCCTGACAAGAAGGGTAGGGTGCGCCCCGAATACAGGAAAGGCCGTGCTGAATACCTGCACCACCTGCGCCGCAACCTGTATTATGGCGGTACTTTCCAGGTGAGGAAGGGTCGCTATGGCGAAGCCTTTGGTTTTTTGGAGACTTTTCTGGATGCTGCCC
>LXOW01337363.1_pt1 | contig 15764 bp, 15 predicted proteins | sample 1368591 | NCBI WGS metagenome assembly LXOW01 (sample SAMN04884650, study PRJNA319009) | bovine gut metagenome | isolation source: Cow rumen | host: Bos taurus | place: Italy: Legnaro (PD) | collected 2014-07-09 | reverse complement strand
TTCGAGATTTGAAGCCCGGACAGAGCGCCGTCGTCACCGCCGTCGGCGGCGAGGGCGCGCTGCGCCAGCATTTTCTGGATATGGGCGTGATCCCCGGCGCGGAGGTCACGCTGGTCAAGCTCGCGCCGATGGGCGACCCGATGGAGCTCCGAGTACACGGCTATGAGCTGACGCTGCGCCTTGCCGACGCGGCGAAGATCACGGTGGACGCCGCTGCCGCCGGGAGCGCCGCGAAGCCCGCTCCGAGCCGCAAGCGCGCGAGCGCGCACCCCGGTCTCGGCGAGGAGGGCAAGTTCCACCCCAAGGGCACCGGGACTCCCCTGCCCGACGGGACGGTGCTGAGCTTCGCGCTTGTCGGCAACCAGAACAGCGGCAAGACGACGCTCTTCAACCAGCTCACCGGCGCCAACCAGCACGTCGGCAACTTCCCCGGCGTGACGGTCGACCGCAAGGACGGCGCGATCCGCGGGCAGGCCAACACCTCGATCACCGACCTGCCCGGCATCTACTCCATGTCCCCCTACACGAGCGAGGAGCTGGTCTCGCGCGATTTTGTGCTCCAGGAGAAGCCGCGCGCGATCATCAACATCGTGGACGCGACGAACATCGAGCGCAATCTCTATCTGACCATGCAGCTTCTGGAGATGAACGTGCCGATCGTCGTGGCGCTCAACATGATGGACGAGCTCACCGGCAACGGCGGCTCCATCGACGTCAACACGATGGAGGCGCTGCTGGGCGTGCCGGTCGTGCCGATCTCGGCGGCGAAGAATCAGGGCGTGGACGAGCTTGTGCGCCACGCCGTGCATATCGCCCGCTATCAGGAGAGGCCGCTGCGCCAGGATTTCTGCGACGTCGCGGATCACGGCGGCGCGGTGCACCGCTGCCTGCACGCGGTCGTCCACCTGATCGAGGATCACGCCGAGGCGGCCGGGCTGCCCGTGCGCTTTGCCGCGAGCAAGCTGATCGAGGGCGACGCGCGGATCCTCGAACAGCTCCGCCTGGATCAGAACGAGAAGGAGATGCTCGAGCACATCGTCTTGCAGATGGAGAAGGAGCGCGGCCTTGACCGCAGCGCCGCTATGGCGGATATGCGCTTCTCCTATATCGAAAAGGTCTGCGCGAGCTGCGTGACCAAGCCACACGAGAGCCGCGAGCACCGGCGCAGCGAGCAGCTCGACCGCGTCCTGACCGGGCGCTGGACCGCGCTCCCGGTCTTCGCGGCGATCATGGCGCTGGTGTTCTATTTGACCTTCGAGGTCGTCGGCGCGTTCTTCCAGGATCTGCTGGCCGCGGGGATCGAGACGCTCACCGACGCCGCTGACGCCGCGCTCACAGCCGCGAACGTGAACCCCGCGATCCACGGGCTGGTCATCGACGGCATCTTCGAGGGCGTGGGGAGCGTGCTGAGCTTCCTGCCGATCATCGTGACGATGTTCTTCTTCCTCTCCCTGCTCGAGGACAGCGGCTATATCGCGCGCGTGGCCTTCTTCATGGACAAGCTGCTGCGCAAGATCGGCCTCTCCGGGCGGAGCATCGTGCCCATGCTCATCGGCTTTGGCTGCACGGTGCCCGCGGTCATGGCCACGCGGACGCTCCCGAGCGAGCGCGACCGCAAAATGACAATCCTGCTCACGCCCTTCATGAGCTGTACGGCGAAGCTGCCGATCTATGGCTTCTTTATCGCGGCCTTCTTCCCCGACTACGGTTGGCAGGTGATGACCGGGCTCTATCTGCTCGGCATCCTCACAGGCGTGCTGATCGCCTTTCTGTTCAAAAACACCCTTTTCACCGGCGAGGCCGTCCCCTTCGTGATGGAGCTGCCGAACTATCGTCTGCCGAGCCCGCGCAGCGTCTTGCAGTTATTGTGGGAGAAAACCAAGGATTTCCTCCAGCGCGCCTTTTCTGTCATTCTGATCGCGACAGTCGTCATCTGGGTGCTCAACAGCTTCAGCTTCCACTTCGATCTCGTCAGCGACCCCTCCGAGAGCATCCTCGCCGCCGTCTCCGGTCTGCTTGCGCCGCTGTTTAAGCCTATCGGACTCGACGATTGGCGCATTGTCACCTCGCTCGTCAGCGGCTTTATGGCCAAGGAGAGCGTGGTTTCGACTCTGAACGTGCTCTTCGGAACGGAAGAGGGCGTCACGGCCGCTCTGAGCTCTCTCGGCGCGGCGACGCTGCTGGTATTCAGCCTCCTGTATACCCCCTGCGTCGCGGCGATCTCTTCGATCCGGCGCGAGCTCGGGCGCAGCTGGGCTGTCGCGCTGGTATTCTGGCAGTGCGGCGTCGCCTGGCTCGCGGCGCTGTGCGTGCGGCTTGTGTGCATCCTGTTTGGGCTGCGCTGAAGGGAGAGAAGCATGGGCGTCGTCGATATCGTGCTGCTCCTTCTGGTCGGCGCGGCGGTCTTCCTCGCTGTCCGTTCCGCGCTCAAGCGCAAAGGAAGCTGTGGCTGCGGCTGTGAAAACTGCTCCACGAAGTGCGCTCAGAGGCGAGATACTAAGTGAATCACTGAAAAACAAATACATTATATACTTTATCTCGCAAGCGGAAGAAAAAAATCTTTTCTTCCGCTTGCCCTTTTCCGTCGGACTGTGGTATAATACAGTTATCCTAATGAAAAGAGGTATTGCCCATGAAAAAGCGTATCCTTCCCCTTCTCCTGATTATGGCGCTCCTGCTCAGTCTCGGCTGCGGTCTCGCCTCGGCTGACGACGCGGAGAGAAGCTCTGACATCGTGATCCTCTTTACCAGCGACGTTCACTGCGGTATCGACCAGGGCTTCGGCTACGCCGGTCTCCAGCAGATCTGCGAGTACCACCGGAGCCAGGGCGACGACGTGATCCTCGTCGACGACGGCGACAACGTCCAGGGCGAGCCCATTGGCACGATGAGCAAGGGCGAGGCGCTGGTAGACCTGATGAACAAGGCCGGCTACTCCGTCGCCATCCCCGGCAACCATGAGTTCGACTACGGCATGGATCAGTTCCTGAAGCTCGCTGAGATGGCCGAGTTCCCCTACATCAGCTGCAACTTCAATAAGGAAGGCGAGCTGGTATTCGAGCCCTACGCGCTGTTCGATCTCGGCGGCGCGACCGTCGCCTTCGTCGGCGTGACCACCCCGCAGACGCTGATCTCCTCCACCCCGAAGTATTTCCAGGATGAGAACGGCAACTATATCTATGGCTTCTTCCAGGACGAGACCGGCGAGGCTCTGTACAGCGCCGTGCAGTCCGCGGTCGATTCCGCTCGCGCTGACGGCGCCGACTATGTCGTCGTCATGGCGCACTTGGGCGACGAGGAGGAGTGCCGTCCCTGGACCTATGCCGACGTGATCTCCAACGTCAGCGGCATCGACGTGCTCCTTGACGGCCACAGCCACGACACCGAGCAGGTCACGATGCTCGACAAGGACGGCAACGAGGTTCTGCGCTCCGCCTGCGGCACCAAGTTAGGCAGCATCGGCTGCGTCCGTATCGCCATGGACGGCACGATCACCACAAGCCTCTACACTTGGACTGAGAAGGTCAGCGCGCCCGCGCTCTTCGGCATTAAGAACGAGATGGCCAAGGCTGTCGAGGACGCCACCGCCTCCCTGAACGAGCTGCTCGCCGAGGTCGTCGCCTCCTCTGTCGTTGACCTGACGATCAACGATCCTGAAGCCGTGAACGCCGACGGCAAGCCCATCCGTATGGTTCGCCGCGCCGAAACCAATCTCGGCGATCTTTGCGCGGACGCCTACCGCGCTCAGTCCGGCGCTGACGTGGCCATTGTCAACGGCGGCGGTATCCGCGTCAGCATCGACGCGGGCGACGTCACCCGCAACGAGATCCTCAAGGTTCACCCCTTCGGCAACGCCATGTGCGTGATCGAGGTCACCGGCCAGCAGATCCTCGACGCGCTCGAATGGGGCTCCCGCGCGGTGCCCGGCGAGAGCGGCGGCTTCCTGCAGGTCTCCGGTCTGAGCTATGAGATCCACAGCTACATCGAGAGCGGCTGCATCTCGGACGACAACAGCCTGTTTGTCGGGATCGAGGGCGAGCGCCGCGTGCAGAACGTGATGGTCGGCGGCGAGCCCATCGACGCGGAGAAGACCTACACGCTCGCGAGCCACGACTATATGCTGCTCGACCACGGCGACGGCTATACGATGTTTGACGGCGCCACCCTGCTGCAGGATCGCGTCAAGCTCGACAACCAGGTGCTGATCGACTACATCACCGAGAACCTCGGCGGCGTGATCGGTGAGGAGTATGAGAGCCTCACCGGCGAAGGCCGTATCGTGATCGTCGAGCAGGCTCCCTGAGTCCCGGTTCCCCGACAAACACATAACTATAGCAGACACCCCGGTCGAATCGACCGGGGTGTCTTATACATATTGGTTACGCCGTGCTCTTGGCTCAGCCTTCCTCAAACTGATCCGCGCCCGCGCCGCAGACCGGGCACTTGTAGTCCTCGGGCAGCTCGTCGCCCTCGTAGACGTAGCCGCAGAGCTTGCAGACCCAGCGCTTGCCGCCGCTCGCCTCGGCCTCGACAGGGGCCGCGCCGCCGCTCTGTACGGAGTCCGCCACAGCGGCGGCCAGAGCCGCCAGCGCGTCATGATCGGCAGCGGAGGGAGAGGACATGATCGTCACCGTGTCGCCGATGACGCTCGCGCCGCTCAGACGCTCGACGATCTCCTTCATCAGCTTGCCGGAGGCGGGAGACCAGCTTCCGTTCTCGATCAGGGCGAAGCAGCGGTTCTGGAGATTGTGCGCCTCCAGGTCGAGGAGGAAGTTCTTCATCGGGGTGAAGATGCCCATGTTGTAGGTGATCGAGGCCAGTACGATATGGCTGCACCGGAACGCCTCGCCGATCAGCTCGCTCACATGGGTCTTGGACACGTCGTAGACGCGGACGTCGGCCACGCCGGCCTGGGAGATCAGCGCCGCGACCGCGTTCGCCGCGCTCTCGGTGCCGCCGTAGACGGAGCCGTAGACCACCATGACCGCCTCATCCTCGGGCGTGTAGCTGCTCCAGTGGACGTACTTGTCGATGATCCAGCCGAGATTCTCGCGCCAGACCGGGCCGTGCGTCGGGCAGAGGATCTTGATGTCAATGGTGCCGGCCTTTTCCAGCACCGCCTGCACCTGCGGGCCGTACTTGCCGACGATGTTGCAGTAGTAACGCCGCGCGTCGGGCAGCCAGTCCTTCTCAAAATCGACCTCGTCGGCGAAGAGATTGCCGTTGAGCGCGCCGAAGCTGCCGAAGGCGTCCGCCGAGAAGAGCGCGCCGGAGACCGTGTCGTAGGTCATCATGACCTCGGGCCAGTGAACCATTGGCGCCTGCACGAAGACGAAAGTGTGCTTGCCGATGCTCAGGGTATCGCCCTCCTTGACGAGGATGGAGCGATCCGAGATATCACAGGCGAAGAACTGATTGAGGATCAGCGCGGCGGCCGCAGTGGTGACGACGGTGCAGTTCGGATAGCGCACCAGCACCTCGGAGATGGCGGAGCTGTGGTCGGGCTCCATGTGGTTGACGATCAGGTAGTCGAGCTCGCGGCCGTCCAGCACAGCAGTCACGTTCTCGAAGAACTGCCCGGTGACGGAGCGGTCCACGGTGTCGACGAGCACGGTCTTCTCGTCGAGCACAACGTAGGAGTTGTAGGCGACGCCGCGCGGGATGGGATAGACGTTCTCAAAGAGCTGGATGCGCCGGTCGCTCACGCCGACATAGTAGATGTCGTCGGTGACGGCGCGGACGCTCCCGATGCCCGCGAACTTGGGCTTGCCCTCAAAGGCCTTGCCCTCCTCCGCGCTCGCAAAGCCCCCCAGCGTCCCGACCGCCGCGATGCCCGCAACGCCCGCGACCGCGGCCTTCAGAAAGTCTCTCCTTGCGATTTCTTTGCTCATTTCTTTTCCTCCTGTCAGTTTATGGTTTGTATGCTTGCGTTCAAATCCATTCGACCGTCTCCGGCTCTGCGCCGCGTCCGTCCAAGGCGCAGACGGCCAGTGTAAAGCGCGTGTCCCGCCAGAGCCAGAAATCCACGCTATCGTTCCCTTCGAGGGTCGGCGGATCGGAGAGCGCCACGGAGAAGCTGTTCAGCGGGGTGTGCAGACCGGTTCCGAGCGCTTTGAGATAGCTCTCCTTGCAGCACCAGAGCGCAGTGAAGTCCGCGTCCGGGCGCTCGCTCTCGCGCAGAGAGCGCCGCTCCTCCTCGGTAAAGAAGCGTCGTACAAGCCCTTCCCGCAGTTCCTCCGGCGTCTGGATGTCCAGACCGAGCTCTCCGTCCGACACCGCGCAGGCGGCGAAGGCGCCGGAATGCGAGAGCGAAAAGCAGAGCGCGCCGTTTCGCAGGCGGGGCTTTCCCTGCTGACCGGTGACGATATCCAGCGGCGGCTCCACCCCGAACGCAGCGAGCGCGGCGACAAGCAGCCGCTCCGCCGCGAGCATCTGCGCGCGAAGCTCCGCGTTTCTGACCGATTCGAGCTTTCTCGCCCGATATTCCGAGAGCGGCGGGACAGGCTCGTCCCTCCCCTGCCCGAGCCGGGTCAGCCAGAGGCGCAGCATCAGGCCTGCATGGCGCGCAGGGTCATCGCGATCAGCTCATTGAGCTCGACGCCCATGCGCTCCGCGCCGGTGCGGATCACGTCGCGCGAGCAGCCGGCGGCAAATTTCTTGTCCTTAAACTTCTTCATCACGGATTTGGGCTCCATGCCCTCCAGTCCGGTAGGCCGCATGAGCGCCGCCGCGCCGATCAGCCCCGTCAGCTCATCGACCGCGAAGAGCACCTTTTCCATGTACAGCTCCGGCTCCACATCGATGCAGATACCATAGCCGTGCGAGATGACGGCGTGGATCACATCCTCGTCCACGTCCAGCTCCCGCAGCAGCTCGCGCGCCTTGACGCAGTGCTGCTCCGGCCAGCGCTCGAAATCGATATCGTGCAGCATCCCGACCGTGCGCCAGAAGTCCACGCGCTCGGGGTCGTATTCCTTCGCCAGCTCGCCCATGACCTTCGATACGGTCTCGGCGTGCTGGATGTGAAAGGCTTCCTGATTGTACTGCCGAAGCAGCTCCTCCGCCTGTTCCGGAGTGGGTATGTAGCTCATGGGCCTCGCCTCCTGTTTTTTCCATCATACAACAGGCGAGGGAAAAGCGCAAGAAAAAAAGAACAAAGCCGCTCAGAAATCGGGCGGCTTTGTTCTCTTACGGCTTCGCTGTCGCGGCGGGCGTGGGGCTGACCGGAGTCTTGTCCGGCGTCAGGTCGGGCTTCATTGTGGCCTCGGGTACGACAGGTCGGCCGGTGTCCCTCTCTTCGATCAGGCCGTCGCCGTCCTGTACCACGCCGTCCGCCGCGTCGGGCGTCGGCATGGGCGTCACGAGCGGGGTGTTCACGGGGCTTGTCTCCGGGATGATCGGCGTCCCGACGACCATCTCGTCCAGGCGCTCATCCTGCGCTCCGCAGCCGCAGAGCGCGAAAGCGCAGATTGCCGCGATCAGCAGGCAAATAGCGATCCTCTTCATGCGTCTCCTCCTTTTCCTCCACAGCGAGGGCGCGCCTCGTCATGGCTTGTCTTTGCGCAGATAGTATTTGAAGCCTGGAAGAAAGTATACAGAAATGTTTGCCAAACGGCCTGTGACATGGTATGATATCCACATGAAAGCCTTGGAAAAAAACCAAATCTTTACCGTCGTGATCGACGGCTGGAGCTCGGAGGCACTGGGCGTGTGCCATCTTGACGGGCGGGCGGTGTTCGTGCCGCGCGCGCTGCCCGGCGAAAGCTGGGAAATCCGAATCGTCAAGGTGTCGTCCACGGCCGTCTATGCCCGCGGCGAGCGNNCGGGAGATCCTCGGCAGCGAGCGCATCGCGCACTACCGCAATAAGGCGATCTTCGCCGTCGGCGAGCAGGACGGGCGCGCCGTTTTCGGCTTCTACCGCGAACGGAGCCACAGCCTCATCCCGACTGAGAGCTGTCTGCTGCAATCGGACTTGAGCTGCCGCGCCGCCGCCGCGGTGACGGCCTTCATGAACGCGCGCGGCGTCCCGGCATACGACGAGGCGAGCGGGAAGGGCGTCGTGCGGCACGTCTTTTGCCGCGAGGCCGTCCACGGGAGCGACGCCGTCGTCTGCGTCGTCGCGGCGCGCGGCTTCGGCGCGCAGACCGGCGCGCTCGTGGACGCGCTGCGCCTGAGCTGCCCCGAGCTCAGCGGCATCGTGCTGAACGTCAACAAGACGCGGGGGAACACCGTGCTCGCGGGCGAATTCTACACGCTCTGGGGGCGTGCAGAGCTGCGGGACACGCTCTGCGAGCTGGAATTCTCCATCGCGCCGCGCGCCTTCTTTCAGGTGAATCCCCCGCAGGCCGAACGGCTCTACCGCAAAGCGGTCGAGTATGCCCGGCTCACAAAGGACTCCCTCGCGCTCGATCTCTACTGCGGAGCGGGGACGATCAGCCTGTGTCTGGCGAAGGAGGCCGGGCGGGTCATCGGCGCGGAAATCGTGCCGGAGGCTGTCGAGAACGCGAGAGAGAACGCCGCGCGCAACGGGATTCCTAACGCCGAGTTTCTCTGCGCCGACGCGGGGCAGGCCGCTGCCGCGCTCGCCGAACGGGGTCTGAGGCCGGAGGTCGTCGTGGTCGATCCCCCGCGCAAGGGCGTGGACGAGGCGACAATTGCCGCCATCGCCGAGATGACGCCCGCCCGCGTGGTCTACGTCTCCTGCAACGTCGCGACCCTCGCAAGAGATATCCTGCGCCTGAACGCGGTCGGCTATACGCTCCGGGAGGCCACAGCGGTCGATATGTTCCCGAGAACATGTCATGTCGAAGCCGTGGTGCTGTTGTCACAATAAGTCAGGAGGCCCATCATGACCGAAAAACAGTTTCAAACCCCATGCGGCATCATCCATTACTGGGTCAGCGCCTCGGCGGAGAAGGCTTGGCCGCAGCTCGTGTTTTTGCCGGGGCTGACGGCGGATCATCGGCTGTTTGAGAAGCAGATTGAATTCTTTGAGGGGAAGGTCCCGGTGTTTGTCTGGGACGCGCCGGGGCATGCCGCGTCCTGGCCCTTTGAGCTGAGCTTTCATCTGAGCGACAAGGCGCGCTGGCTCCACGATATCCTGTGCTGTGAGGGCTTCGACCGGCCTGTGCTCGTCGGGCAGTCGATGGGTGCGTATCTGGCGCAGTGCTATGCTGAGTTCTTCCCCGCTGATATGGCGGGCTTCATCTCCATCGACTCAGCGCCGCTGCAAAGAGAATACTACACCGCCCTTGAGCTCTGGCTGCTGGAGCGCATGGAGCCGGTCTACCGGCACTATCCGTGGCAGTCTCTGCTCAGATCCGGGACGCAGGGCGTCGCCACCTCCGACTATGGCAGAGCGCTCATGCGCGAGATGATGCTGGTCTACGACGGCGATCAGGCGCGCTACGCCCGCCTCGCGGGGCACGGCTTCCGCATCCTCGCCGAGGCGGCGGAGGCGAAGCTGCCCTACCGTATCCCCTGCCCCGCCCTGCTGATCTGCGGGGAGAAGGATCAGGCCGGTTCGTCGAAGCGCTATAACCGCGCCTGGGCAAAGAAGACGGGCTTCCCCATCCACTGGATCAGCGGCGCGGGGCACAACGCCAACACCGACGCGCCGGAGACGGTCAACCGCCTGATCGCGGACTTCGCGGACAGCCTGAGAGGGTAGAATATGGCTTCGAGCAGGGAATATCTGGATTTCGTGCTGGAACAGCTCTCGAACGCGGAGGGCGTGAGCTGCCGCGCCATGATGGGCGAATACGTCCTCTATTATCGCGGCAAGGTCTTCGGCGGCGTGTACGACGACCGGCTGCTCGTGAAGCCCACGCCCGCCGCGCGCAGACTGCTGCCGGACGCCGCGCTCGAAGCGCCTTACCCCGGCGCGAAGGACATGCTGCTCGTGGATCGGCTGGAGGAGCGGGACTTCCTGCGCGCGCTGCTGGACGCGATGTTCGACGAGCTGCCGGATGTGAAAAAGCGCAAACGGACAGAGAAGCTTTGAAAGCAGGTGGGAGATATGCTTACAGACGAGATCCTGACGCAATTGGAGAGCCTGCGGGACGCGGAATACCGGGACTTTCAGTGCAAGCTGCTGCCGACTGTCGATCCCGAGACGGTGATCGGCGTCCGGACGCCCGCGCTGCGCGCTCTCGCGAAGACGCTGATAAAGCGCGGGGACGCGGAGAACTACCTCTCCGCTCTCCCCCACCGCTGTTTTGACGAAAACCAGCTCCACGCCTTTATTCTCTCCGAGATGAAGGACTATGCCCGCTGTCTCAGTGAGCTCGAGCGCTTTTTGCCCTGTGTCGACAACTGGGCGACCTGCGACCAGCTCTCGCCGAAGGTGTTTCGGAAACACCGCACCGAGCTGCTCGACAGCATCCGGCGCTGGCTCGGCTCCGGGGAGACCTACACGGTTCGCTTCGCCGTGGGGATGCTCATGCAGCACTATCTGGACGAGGACTTCCATGTGAGCTGCCCCGCGCTCGTCGCGGGGATCGAATCGACGGAGTACTACGTCAACATGATGCGCGCCTGGTACTTCGCGACCGCGCTGGCCAAGCAGTACGAGGCTGTGCTGCCGTATCTGACAGAGCGGCGGCTGGACGCCTGGACGCACAACAAAGCGATCCAGAAAGCACTGGAGAGCTATCGGATCACGCCGGAACAAAAGGCGTTTTTGAGGACGCTCAAACTCCCGCGGGAGCGGAGGGCGAGCCCGCAGGAGGGATGAGATGGATATCAAGCTGCACTATATAGAAAAGGGCGCGGGCGAAGCGCTGATCCTGCTGCACGGCAACGGCGAGAGCGTCGAGTATTTCAGCCATCAGATCGACGAATTCGCCGCCTTCTACCGCGTGATCGCGCTGGACACGCGCGGGCACGGCCTCTCGCCGCGCGGGACGGCGCCGTTTACGATCTCGCAGTTTGCGGACGATCTGCTGGGTTTCATGGACGAGCGGGGCATCGAAAAAGCCCATCTGCTCGGCTTCTCCGACGGCGGCAACATCGCGATGCTCTTCGCGCTGCGGCACCCTGAGCGCGTCGACCGGCTGATTCTGAACGGCGCTAACCTACAGCCAAACGGCGTGGTGTACCGGCTCTGGCTCCTCGTGCATCTCGCCTATGCCTGGGAGAAGCTGCGCTCCCCGTGGAGCGAGAACGCGAAGGCAAAGGCGGAGATGCTCGGGCTTATGGTGTTTGAACCGCAGATCAGCCCCTCTCAGCTCGCCGCGCTGCGGATGCCGACGCTCGTGCTCGCCGGGACGCACGACCTCATTCTGGAGAAGGAGACGCGGCGGATCGCGGCGGGCATCCCGGACAGTCGGCTGCTGTTTCTCAAGGGCGGCCACGGCGTCGCCGCCGAGAATCCCGCCGATTTCAACCGCGCGGTGCTGGACTTTCTGCGCGAGAAGCGCGCATGAGCGCGCAAAAAAGTGTTGCATCCTGCATTTCACTGTGCTAAAATCCATATATCCATCAGCCGATTGCGGAAGTCACTGACGAACTCGAATTCGCTCCCCGAAGGGTTTTCAATCGTTTTTGACGGGGCTTTGCTTCGTCAAAAACACCCTGAGCCGAGCTGTGCGAGGTCTCGCGCTTATCGCAGCGGGCCTTAGCCCGCTGCGATAAGCGCGAGTAACCAATTGCGAAGCGTGTTTCGCGATTGCCTGATATATCCATTTTTAGGAGGCATATACATGAAAGTTATCGTTGCAAAAGATTACGCCGCTCAGTGCGCCGCCGCCGCGGATATCGTAGAAGCCATCGTCCGCTCTGAGCCGACTTGCACGCTGGGTCTCGCGACCGGTTCCAGCCCTGTCGGGATGTATCAGGAGCTCGCGCGCCGCTGCCGCGAGGAAGGTCTGGACTTCTCCCGCGTCCACTCTGTCAACCTGGACGAGTATATCGGCCTGGAGCCCACGCACGACCAGAGCTACCGCTATTTCATGGACGACAACCTCTTTGACCATATCAACATCGACAAGGCCAACACCTATGTCGCGAAGGGCGTCGGCGACGTTGAGGCCAATCTGGCGGAGTTCCGCGCCGTGCTGAAAAGCAGCGACGTCGCTGTGCAGGTGCTCGGCGTCGGCCCGGACGGGCACATCGGCTTCAACGAGCCGGGCGACACGCTCTATGACACCGCTCACAAGGAAGTGCTCGACGAGAGCACCATCGACGCCAACGCCCGCTTCTTCGCCACGCGCGACGAGGTTCCCCGCTATGCCGTCACGATGGGCGTGGGCGATATCATGCGCGCCCGCAGTCTGCTGACCATCATCAGCGGCATGAACAAGGCCGAGGCCGCGCGTGAGCTGCTGATGAGCGACGCCGTGAGCCCCCGCTGCCCTGTCACGCTCGTGAAGCTGCACCGCGATTCCACCGTCGTCATCACGCAGGAGCTCGCCGACGCGATCGGCTACAAGGGATGATCACCCTAAAACAGTATGAGGCAGGCCGCAAATCGGCCTGCCTCATACTGTTTTATGAAAGGTTCAGAACAGCCCAGGGATGCTGCCCATGCCGCCCTGGAGCTTGGCCATCGACTCGCTGGTCTTGTCGTCGGCCATCTTGAGCGCGCCGTTCACGGCGGCGAGGATGAGATCCTGCAGCATCTCCACGTCGTCGGGATCGACCGCCTCGGGCTTGATCTCGATCGACGAGAACTGCCGCGTCCCGGTCACGGTCGCCTTGACCGCGCCGCCGCCGGAGGTGAACTCAAAGGTGCTCGCCTCGAGCTCCTGCTGCATCTTGAGGAAATCCTGCTGCATCTTCTGCGCCTGGCGCATCATGTTCATCTGATTGCCGCCGTAGCCGCCGCGAAAACCGCCTTTTGCCATCGTTATCTCTCCTTATCAATAATAATTGTTATACAAAGTGAACCTCCGGAAAGCTGCGCAGCGCTTCCAGAGTGCGTTCGCATTGCTGTTGCTCGCGCATGGGGATGAGCTGCACGCGCATCTCCTGTCCGAAGACGCGGCGTGCGGCCTCGGAGAACCGTGAGAGCACGTCCTGCCGGTTCATCAGATTGTACAGGAATCCGGGCAAGACTTCCAGCGTCAGCACCGAGCCCTCGACCGAGCCGCGAATCTTGCCCGCGTCCTCGATATCGAAGCAGAGCGGGCGAGGCAGGGAGCCCTTCACCGCCTCCACCACGTCGCGATAGCTCGCCTGCGGCGCAGACGGCGCGGCCGGGCTTGCGCTCTTTTCAAGGAAAGCGTCCTCCGGCTGCTCCTCCTGAAAGGCGCTGAGGTCTAGTTCGTCCTCCTCGGGATCAGGCCTCCGCCTGTCGTCCTCCTCGTCGCCTCCGGGCGCGCAGGCCGGTTCCGCGCGAAGCGGCACGCCGTGCGCCATATCCTCCTCCAAGCGCGAGATGCGCGCGCGCAGCGCGCTGACGCTCTCCCCCGCCGCACCCTCGCAGAGCGAGATCAGGCAGAGCTCGGCCTGCACCTTGGGCTTTCCGGCGTCGCGTATCGCGCTCTGATAGCGTTGCACGGTCTGCATCGCGCACAGCAGCTCCTCGTTTGTGAGCTGGCGGGCAAAGCCGCGCAGCGTCTGAGTCTCGTAAGCGCCGGAGAGGAGATCGAGCGAGCCCTTCGGCGCGACGCGCAGCATCAGCACGTCCCGAAGGAGGCTGTTCAGCTCGTCCAGCAGCGAGGCCGGGTTCTTCCCGTCCATCCACATGCCCTGAAAGCTGCTCAGCACGGAAGCCGCGTCGTGCGCGAGGATGCCGCTCAGCATTTCCGCCACGCGCCGGTTCCCGGCGAGCCCCACCGTGCGGTAGACCGTGTCGACGTCGATGGTCTCCGCGGCCGAGCACTGATCGAGCAGACTCAGCGCGTCGCGCACGCCGCCCTCGGCGAGCCGGGCGATCAGCCCCGCCGCTTCCTGACTCAGCGCGATATGCTCGGTTGCCGCGACCGTCCCCAGGTACTCCGTCAGCGTCTCGCTGTTGATCCTGCGGAAGCTGTGCCGCTGGCAGCGGGACAGGATCGTCGCCGGGACCTTTTGCAGCTCCGTCGTCGCGAGAATGAACATCAGATGCGCGGGCGGCTCCTCCAGGATTTTCAGCAGCGCGTTGAAGGCCGCCGTAGACAGCATGTGTACCTCGTCGATGATGTAGACGCGCTTTTTCACCGTGGTAGGCGTGAACAGTGCCTCCTCGCGCAGCGCGCGCACATTGTCCACACCGTTATTGGAGGCGGCGTCCAGCTCGGCCACGTCCAGGATCGTCCCGTCAAGCAGGCCGCGGCAGGACGGGCAGGTCCCGCAGGGGTTGCCGTTTACAGGATGCTCGCAGTTGACGGCGCTGGCAAGGATGCGCGCGCAGGTGGTTTTGCCCGTGCCGCGCGAGCCGATGAACAGATAGGCGTGGGAGAGGCGGCCGGAGCTGACCTGGTTTTTCAGCGTCTCCGTGATATGCTGCTGCCCGATGACCTCGTCAAAGGTTTTTGGCCGCCATTTCCGGTACAGCGCCTGATACATAGGCCGCCTCCTCTGAATATAGTATGGCTCTTGACAAGACTGCACACCCGGCTCCGAATAATGCGCTATGCCCGTTACGCCGGCAGCCGGCTCGGACCCGGCACCCTCGCGGCACACGCCGAGCACCGCTTAATGCTGCTCGGTTCCCCGCCTGACATGGTTCACGGGTCGACCTTGCGCGAGACCGGATCGTCAACGCTGCTTACCGGGGTCAGACGACACAGAACATACCCTCGGCCGGGAATTCATCCCTGCTGTAGCGGATTGCAGGTTACAGGGCACCGCTGGCTCCCCAACTAGTGCAGCCTTGTCAAAAGCCACGATCGCATTGTACACCATTTGGCGGCAAGAATCAATCCCATTTCAAAATTTTTTAAAAAAACTCTTTACAAATCAAAAACTTGTGCTATAATAATCGAGCAGTCGAGAGACAGCAAAGTGAATACGGGCTTGTAGCTCAGCTGGGAGAGCGCACGGTTCGCATCCGTGAGGTTCGAGGGTTCGATCCCCTTCAAGTCCATAAAGAAAGCCCCTCTGCCATTGGCAGAGGGGCTTTCTTTACCTTGAAAGAAACCTCTTTTGTCTACCGGGTGTAGTTTGTAAAGGAGGAATTTATCCTCTACAAACTACACCCGGCTGACGGCTCATTTGTGGCAAAGTGATACGGACACTATGCGCGACAGGGCTGTCAGGTTTTCCCTGATTTGTGAGGCCGTTTTTCTCATCAGCTTCTGATCATCTCCGGCGTGCTCCGGGTCGGTCGCCTCGTAATAGGCGTCCGCAATGGGCACGACCATGGCCAGGTGGCAAAGCTGCCAGGTATGCATATCTTCAACAATTTGAACGGGAATCTTTGCCGACCTCAGAAGTGCCGCAAAAATCCGCTCTCTGCCATCTGTTTTCCCGATAGTCGTAGGCTGGATAAAACGCGGCGTCAGCGCAGCGTCCAATACTTCGCCGTCAAATCCGCCGCCCGTGCCGGGAAACGCAGGAAGAATGCGTCCCTTTCCACAGACAGCCTCCCATTTGTCGTAGGTGTCAAGCGAGTTCACCATCGTTACAATAGTTGGACTTTCATTGTCTTTTAGTTCCTCTAAAGCTTGGATAAGCTGGTTTTCCCTCACTGTCAAAATGATGAAATCATAACGATCTGTCTTCTTCAGGCTGGACAGAATCCTCGCCTTTGCCGTTCTTATCTGTGCGTTTTTTCTATAACGCAGACCATTCTCCTGCAGGCTTTTCAATCGCGCTCCTCTGGCATAGAGGCTTACTT
>LXOW01283259.1_pt1 | contig 15770 bp, 11 predicted proteins | sample 1368591 | NCBI WGS metagenome assembly LXOW01 (sample SAMN04884650, study PRJNA319009) | bovine gut metagenome | isolation source: Cow rumen | host: Bos taurus | place: Italy: Legnaro (PD) | collected 2014-07-09 | reverse complement strand
GCCGTAGGATCCATTGCACCCGTCGAGAACTCGTTATAAATCTCCTGAATATCCGCCAGCACACAATTCATGCCGTCTTCCGTGCGATGGAATTCAGCGAGCGCCTCCGACTGGGTCCAGAAAACCCGAGGCGTGATGATCAGCAGTTCCGCATCAGTGATGGCATGGAGGTTTTGATTATGGATCGGACAGAGCGAAGCCACTTGTTTCACCCCTGCAGGCTCGAACAGATGGAATCGATGTTCCGTTCGATCGGCAATGCCAAACGACGCGTTATCCGCCTCAAAATCCATCGGCTGATACGATGGGCGCAACGGATCAGAGACTTCCCAACAAACCGCCTGTGGCCCAACATTGGACAGTTGTACCTTCACGATCGGTTCCGACACCTGTCCCGAAAGGATCCTGAATGCCATGTCTCCCCCATGAAACCGGAGAAAACGCCAAAAGTTCAAAACAATATAGTCGTTGAACAACATGGGGTTGGCGGAACTCGGGTTGATCTCGTAACGAACGACAAATGGGGCAGAATAGACACGCACATTCCTTAAGATCTTGTGTTCCTTGCCATAGTCATAATCGCCGAATTTGGGAATCGTATATTGATTCACGATGACAGTGTCGTTAAGCTTCAGGTTATAGGTGAACGCCGTCTTACAACGGCCAAGCACCTTCGACTCGATCCTGCACATCATGGAGTTGTCAAAATCCTGAATGTTGAAGACATACTCCTTGGAACCGTCCTGACCTGTGAAAAGGTCACCGTACCACACCCTTCCCGAAGCGTATGGTGACATTTCCTCGCTCTCATGGTAGAGATAGTCGGGAAAGCTACTGATAACGGGACTTGTAGCCGTTGTAGTCACAAGTGGATTGTCTTGGATGCGCAGTCCAGCCTCATCCCCGTCAAGGCACAGGAAATAAAAGGTTGTGTCCGTATAGAGGTTCGGCTCGTAGTTGTAAAAATCCAACTTATTCATCACCATATTGACGGGACCCTGGCCATAAAACAAGACCTGAAACGATCCGTCGGCAGCGGAGGTCACTTGAATGGGAATTTCAGTAAGGTCATCGAAACGTTCATTGTCATTCCCTTCGGGGAGCGCACCCGTGACATTGCCAAACAGGCGGATCCGATCGGGATTGACACTGCCAGTTTCCAGGCCTGCGGCTTGCAGCATGGTGCTGTTGACGGCATACACACCGTCTTCGGTGACGCCTATCTTGCACCAAGTGTTTTTACTCAAGACAGATTCATGCAATTGCCATTGGGCATGCAAAGGCGATGAGCAACAAGCCAACACCATCCATAAAACAAGGTATATTCTGTTCTTATGACTCATAGTTGATTATCGTGTAATGATGAGTTTTGAAGTGACGGAAGCCCTCTCCTCCCGGTCGTTGGTGGCGGTGATACAATATACATAAACTCCTGCTGGCAGCAGTTGTCCATTGTTGGCGCGGCCGTCCCATTGGAGAGGGTTGGTCCGTGCCGAGGTACCGGCAACGTGATCTTCAAGGATGGCCACAAGCCGTCCCATAATATCGAAGATGCTGATTTGGATGTCTATATTGTTACCAATCTGATTATGTCCGAAACTGAAATAAGTCTCATCGCGGAAAGGATTGGGGAAACAGATGGGATCTTCGATCACCATCAAATCACTACTGGCCACTCTGAAATCAATCGTGGCCATGCTCGAATTGTTGTAAATGTCCCAAACCTTCAACGTCAGCGTGTAATCGCCTTCTTCCAAGCCTTGCATGCGGTATTGAATGGTTCCCTTCCCCTGGCTGCCGATTTCAGCAACAAAATAGTCGTTCAAATTGTACGTCTCGTCGGAAGGTCCATACAAGGTGGCGATAATGTCATGACCGATACCGGCTCCGGTGGTATTGATACCACTTTTGTCATTCACATAGGCGATCAGCGTTGGGCTGTCGCCAGTGACGCCTCCGCTGACAAATTTTTCATCGTCAATGAACAGTTGTATCTCAGGGGGAGTCTCATCCAATTCGGCATCGTCATAAAATCCGCCAATCACAAAGTCCTCAAACAAGCCCGCCGCGTCTTTCTCGTAATCGGTGGCATAATAGCTCACCATGCCCTTGCCAAAGGGATAGGCGATGTCGCGTGGAACAATGAAGTCCACTGAAAAACGCCCGTTCACCACCTCGGCTTTTCCGTTGTACAGCACACTTTGACGCAAGTCAAACGACTTTTGCTGCGTTCCTTCGTCCCCATAGGTAGTATAGGTAGTCGCCTTATCAAACACCCGGACATAAACAACACCATTGAACGACTCATCAACGGTGCCATCCAAACCTTTGACCACGCCTTCGATGGTGGCAGGCTGCAAAGCGCTGAGGGTATCGCTGATGCCCGTAGTCTCAACGGTCAACGTAGGCAATGGCAGACGCAGCGCTGGATCGCCAAAAAACACATAGTTCCTTTCATATTCCTTACCCCTTTGCTTTGCCATTCTATAAACATCGCCCAAGCGACGGCGCTCACCGTTTTCAATTTCGAAAAGATGGTTATACACTGCCGAGATAAACTGTTGGTTGTTTGGTCCGTAGGTCACTCTTGCCGTGGTAAACATGGCGATCATGCCACCATATTGATTCAAAAAGGCATATTCCCCCAAAGAAGTCCTTTTATGGTCGTCATATCGGCTGAATTCGCAGGTTCCCGTGATCATCAGGGGATACATGGGGCCATTGCGCCAGGAGTTCACATCGATACGTTGGATGATGCGCTCAGCCGCCAGTTGGACCTCGCCTCCATGACCTACATAATTGAGCACCAATGTGCCTTTTTCCATCCTGTCGTTCACCGCTTTATTGACCTCTGGCGCCAATTGTCCGTTAGGCGTGCTTTCCTGTGGATAAGCATCCAGATAGATCTTGTCAACCACCAAGTTTTCGCCACCCGTATTCTTGATTTGCGCAGCATAGCCTTCAGAATGGTTGATGAATTCATTGCTTTCGGCATCATCGCACACAAAGGTGATGACATTTCGCCAAGGCTGCATGGTGGTTTCGTTAATCTCAAGATATCGCTCCACCTTATCGACCATTTGGGTGGCTTGCTCCAGCGTCGAAACGGGGAAACGACCAGCACCGATATCAGGCTTGGAACCCGACATGGCCCCTTCGCCATCATCCATAAAGCAGAAATAGTCGTCAGTGGCTATACTAGTGTGAATGTCGGCAGCTTGCCGAGCCTCATAGGTTGGGACAAAGGTTGCGACTTCCGTCCTATTCTTAAAATCGAAAGAAGCGTCTCCAAACAACAACAGGTATCGCAGCGGACGGTTGTCCGTGTATAACATACGGCAATAGTCGCGGATGGCCGTGACATCAACAGCACCGCAGCCAAACTCGTTGTAAATCATCTCCGGAGTCACGATTTTGATCTTCAAATCCGGGTTATACTGAGCATGTATGGCTTTCAACCGAGAGGCTTGTCCCACAAAATCAGGATAAACCACCATTAGGTAATCGTAGTTCCTGTCGCCATGAAGGTTCTGATTGGCAACAGCACCCACCAAAACCGGCGTATGGAACGATGAGCCGTCAAAAGCGATAAACTCGTTTTTTGCATTTCCCTGAACCTTAAAGCTAAAGACTGAACCCGAAAGCTGACCGTTGATCCGTTTCGGGCAGACGGAATCCGTCACATTCCACACCTGCACCGAGTTTGACATGTCTGAGACCTTGTACAGATATACCTTCGCTTCATCGGAAGCCTCCGGATTGCGGAAAAGCATTTCCGAACCTGTGAACGACAACGAACGCCATGCATTGACTTCGATATAATCGACATAGCCGATGGAGGTGGTCCCGGCTACGCCCACGTGGTTCAGCGAAACCTTGACATTATCCCCCGCCATCGGAGCGGTAGCCGTGCCAAAAACTTCGTAGGCAAAAGGCTTGTCGGATGACAGCGTGGTAGTGGGAATGGAATAGGACTTGAGCATTTTGTCGTTCGCATAAAGTTGGAAACTTGCCGCACTGACATTCCTGCCTGCCAACGCCACGCTAATAGTGCATGAGCGATTGGTTCTGGCATTTTTGAAGACAAAGTCTTGGGTTACCGCACCATTACCTTCTATGATGTCGCTATAATAGGTTCTTCCGCCATTGATGATATTATACTTATCATTCTCATAAACCTGATAATCAAGAAATTCGTTCACCGTCTCATTTGCTGTAGCCGAAGGTTGGACATCAGCCGACAATCGCTTTCCAGAGCCCAGGCTTGCGGTAACGAAAGCATAGGAATAATCATCGTAAGCATTGGGATGATGCACCGAGGCGCTTTTTTTCGAGTCATAGTTCCAAGTCACAGGGCCTCGGGCGTAAAACAGCACATAGTCTCCGCTATCGAACTTGCCATCCGACTCGCCGACCACAACAATCGGCAGCTCCATCAGGTCGTCGATCCGTGTGGGAGCATTGATTTCATTCAGCAAACCGCCTCCGTTATGATAGACTCGAATATGACGTGGATCGATGTTGTCCACATCCATGCCGAGGGTGGACAGATCTGAATAGGTAAGCTTGTAAATACCAGTCTCTGAGATGCCTACCTTATACCAATTCCCGCTTGAAAGCACCGATTTGGAGGCATATCTCGAGCCATCTTGCGCCTGTACCCCAAGGCAATATCCCACAAACAACAATATAAGGATGGCTATTCTCTTTGTCATATTAATCTAGGTCTTATTTTGGGAGAACGAAATTACTACTTTTTTATTATTTTTAGGCATGCTTTTCTTACAAAACGAAAAAAAATGTAATTTTGCGCACAATAAAAGCGACATAAGCTAGTTTTTAAAGCACAAAATTGTTTGTAATGATGATCAAATCAGGATTGAAAGCTTTGACTATCTGCCTTTTGGCAGGCATTCTCTTTACCTCATGTGCCAAAAAGACCTCAAGAACCACCGGTTGGGCCTACAACGATCCCAAGAACGGCGGTTTCGAGGTGACAACCATCAACGAGCAACAGGTCGGCCCTGGCTTGGTTGCCATTGAAGGCGGCACCTTTGTTATGGGTGGAACCACTGATAACCTCACATATAGCTGGGATAATTTGCCACGTAAGGTCACTGTGCCTTCGTTCTATATGGACCGTACAGAGGTCAGCAACGTGGATTATCGCGAGTATATTTATTGGCTGAACCGTGTTTACGGCCAGAACTATCCCATGGTGGTCCGCAATGCCATGCCTGACACTTTGGTATGGCGTGGCAGATTGACTTACAACGAGCCAATGATTGAGGTTTATTTCAGACATCCTTCCTATAACGACTATCCCGTGGTAGGTGTCAGCTGGGTTCAAGCCAACGACTATTGCACTTGGCGTACCGACCGTGTGAATGAGCTGATGCTCATCAAGGCTGGTGTCCTGGATTGGGACCCCAACCAGCAGGATGAAGAGAACTTCAATACCGACGCCTATCTTGCCGGACAATATATCGGCAACGTGAAGAACGGCAAGAAGGACCTCAGCAAACAAAACGGCGAGGGAATCCGCAACGTCAACATGTCGGATGGTCTCTTGCTGCCTTCCTATCGTCTGCCCACGGAAGCAGAATGGGAATATGCCGCTGTCGGCCTGATCGGCAACACCAACAACGAGATCGTTTCTCAGCGCAAAGTTTATCCTTGGAACGGTGACGGTCTTCGCACCGACGACAAAAAATATCGTGGCAGCTTTATGGCCAACTTCAAGATTGGTCCTGGCAACTACATGGGTATAGCCGGCAACCTCAATGATGGTGCCGCAATGCCTTCTCCCGTCGGTTCCTATTGGCCTAACGACCTCGGCCTTTACAACATGGCTGGCAACGTTTCCGAATGGGTGGCTGATGTCTACCGTCCTTTGAGCTTCGAAGACATGGCTGATTACAGCCCGTTCCGCGGTAACGTCTTTATGCAAACCAAGCGTGACGAAGACGGCTTTATCGCCCGGAAAGATTCACTCGGACGTATTCAGAAAGAGCCTATCTCACAAGAAGAGGCCGCCAAACGTCAGAACTACCGTACCTATTTCAATTCCAACTACGCCGATGGCGACTACATGTCGAACATCAGAAACAACTGGACTGAAACACAAGAAGACCAGAAGACCTACACCAAGGACATGTATGATTACGCCACCAACGAAACCCCGGGCACCACGCTGATCAGCGACGAATCACGCGTGTACAAAGGCGGCTCATGGGCTGACGGCCCTTACTACCTGAGCCCAGGCAACAGACGCTACCTCAACCAGAACCAGTCATCGGCATCCATCGGTTTCCGTTGCGCCATGAACAAAGTGGGTAGTTCCTTCACCAAATAAGCCATGGAAATCTACGATTATTTCTGTAAATCTTATAAGATTAGTACCGACAGCAGGCTCATCGAGCCTGCTGCGGTGTTTTTTGCCCTTAAGGGAGAGCGCTTTGACGGCAACGATTTCGCCCTCGAAGTAGCGGAAAAAGGCATTGCCAGCCTCGTTGTGGCCGATCGCCAATCACTGCCCGATCATCCACGCATCGTTAAAGTAAACGATAGCTTAGAGGCCCTGCAATCCTTAGCCAAGCATCATCGGCTTCAGATGAAACAGCTGAAGGTGCTGGCCATTACCGGAACCAACGGGAAGACCACGACCAAGGAATTGGTGTCAGCCGTGTTGGGCAAAAAGTTCAAAACCATCTACACGCAAGGCAATTTCAACAACCACATCGGTGTGCCCCTCACCTTGCTCCGCATTACTCCTGAGACCGAATTCGCCGTTGTGGAGATGGGCGCCAACCATCCTGGCGAAATCAAGACTTTGGCCAACCTTGCCTGCCCCGACTATGGGATCATCACCAACATCGGGAAAGCCCACTTGGAAGGCTTCGGCAGTTTTGAGGGCGTCATCAAAACGAAAAACGAGTTGTATGACCATCTCAAAGCAAACCATAAAACCGCTTTCGTCAACGGCGACAATCCCCTGCTGACCGACTTGGCACAAGCATTGGATCACACCACCTACGGCACCCAAAATACGGACTGCGTGGTGAAGTTGGGAAGTTGCGACCCGTATCTTTCTGTAGTTTGGAATGGCCTCGACATACAAACCCATCTGGTAGGCAGCTACAACTTCGAGAACGTGGCGGCAGCCATTGCTGTAGGCCGCTATTTCGGCGTCAACGAAACTGCCATCAAGGAAGCGCTGGAAAACTATCAACCCACCAACAGCCGTTCACAGGTCATTGAAGGCAAAAACCGCATCATCATGGATGCCTACAACGCCAACCCTACCAGCATGACCGCCTCGGTAAAGAATTTCAGGAACATCAGTGGCGACAATGCCCTGCTGATCCTAGGCGACATGCGCGAGTTGGGTGATGCCTCCGAACCAGAGCACAAAGCCATCCTTCGATTGCTTAAGGATTCAGGATTCAGGCAGGCTTTTTTGGTGGGCCCATGTTTCAGCCAATACAACGACAACCCCGATTATCTCACTTTCGCCAACGTTGACGATCTTGCGGCCTACCTTGAAAAGCATCCCGTCGAGCATCACACCATCCTCGTCAAAGGCTCAAGAGGTATACAGCTTGAGAAAGCCCTGCCCTTGATCCAATGAAAGAGTCGCTAGCCATAGGTCTCATGTCGGGCAGCTCGCTCGATGGCATTGACCTCGCCTTGGTGTGTTTTACCTACGACGAAGGCCATTACTCCTATCACATTGTCAATGCCAATACCCTGCCCTATCCTGAGGAATGGCAGCAACGACTGGCCAACGCATTTCTCGCCAAGCCGGAAGATCTGGTAACCCTTGACAAGGAATACGGAGCCTATCTCGGGCAAAGGGTGTCGGAATTTGTCAAGCAATGTGAGGTAAAGCCGGATTTTGTGGCCTCGCATGGTCACACCATCTTTCACAAACCAGCGTTGCGATACACCCTTCAAATTGGTGACGGACAAGCGATAGCCAACCACTGTGGCATTCTCACCGTCAACGACTTCCGCACGGAGGACGTCAGCAAAGGCGGACAAGGTGCTCCCTTGGTTCCCATTGGAGACAAGCTGCTTTTCAGCGATTACGACATCTGTCTTAATATCGGCGGCATTGCCAACCTATCCTACGAAGTTGATGGACAGCGCATCGCCTACGACATCTGCATCGCCAACCAAGCGCTTAATTGGCTTGCCCAACGGGAAGGTCTTGCCTACGACAAAGATGGACTGATGGCACAAAGAGGCAAGATTATTGACCCGTTGCTGCAACAGCTCAACGACCATCCGTTTTTCTGTCAAGCACCGCCCAAATCGTTAGGCCGTGAATTCTTTGAGACCTACCAGAAACAAGCCATTGAAGCCTACAACACCGAGGATGCCCTGGCCACTTGCGTGGAGCATATCGCTCAACAAATAGGTCAATCCATCGCCGGGCTCCCCCAAGGCAAAATGTTGATCACCGGCGGTGGGGCACGCAACAAATACCTCATTGAACGCATCCAACAGCACACCAAGCATCAGGTCGTAGTGCCTGACCTTGAAACCGTTGATTACAAAGAAGCGCTCATCTTCGCCCTATTGGGATTGCTCCGTTTGGAAGAACAAACCAATGTGCTTTGTTCCGTGACTGGAGCTCCCACCGACAGTTGCAGTGGAAAAATTTGGCATCCACAACCAAAAAACCAACAATAATTTGGTACAATTTTGGTTATTGTTGTATCTTTGTTTTTCAAATCTTGAAATTTGGAATTCGTAACTTTGAAATGATATGGAACAAGCAACAGAAATCAAACTCTCCATTTTGGATCTCGCCATGAAAGGCGGCTGGATCATGATCGTTTTGGCCATCCTATCCATCATTGCCGTTTATATCTTCATTGAGCGCTTCATCGTGGTGAAACGTGCCACTAAAATCGACAAGAGCTTCATGGAGCGCATCCGTGAATACATCAAGGACGGCAAGATTGACAGCGCCAAGGCGCTGTGCCATGGAAGCGACACGCCCCTTGCCAGGATGATTGAGAAGGGTCTCTCGCGCCTCGGCCGTCCGCTGAACGACATCAACACCGCCATTGAGAACGTTGGCAACCTTGAGGTCGCCAAGTTGGAGAAAGGAGTCACCCTGCTTTCCATGATTGCCAGTGCCGCCCCGATGATCGGTTTCCTCGGCACCGTGACCGGCATGATCCGTGCCTTCTATAACATGTCAATGGCAGGCAACAACATCGACATTGAGCTGCTCTCGTCGGGCATCTACGAAGCCATGGTCACCACGGTAGGCGGTTTGATTGTAGGCATCATCGCCTACGTGTTTTACACCATCATCGTAGCCCGGATCCAAGTTGTGGTCAACCTGCTTGAATCAAAGACCACCGAGTTTATGGACGTTCTCAACGAGCCCGCATAAAACCTTAACGCTATGGCAATCAAGACAAGAAACAAGATCGGTGTCAGCTTCAACTCCTCGTCCATGTCGGACTTGGTGTTCCTGCTATTGATCTTTTTTATGCTGACATCCACTTTGGTGGCACCCAACGCCATCAAGTTGCTTTTGCCGTCAAGCAACAGCAAAACCATGGCCAAGCAAACGGTCACCGTCTATATCAATGACCTTTTCCAATATTACGTTGAAGAGACTCCCGTTCCTGACGAAGAGCTTGCCAGCAGCATCAGCGCCAAGATCGAAGGACAAAGTGACGCCACCATCGTGCTTCGTTCCGACAAGTCGGTTCCTGTGCAATATGTCGTCAATGTGATTGATGCCGTCAATGAAATCAACAACGCCACCCAACAAAACCACAAAGTCATTTTGGCCACATCACCGAAAAAATGAGCAACGAAAAGAAAGATAGAACCATTGCCGCAGTCGGAACCGTCCTGGTTCACGCCTTGATCGTGCTTGCGCTCTTTCTGATGGCGTTTCGTACACCGTTGCCACTTCCCGGCGAGGAAGGCGTAGAGGTCGATTTGGGCCTATACAACCAAGGCATGGGCGAAGTCCAGCCTGAGAAATCAGCCATCCCGCAGCAGTCGATGCCACCCAAACCCCACGAGGACAAAACCATCAAGAGCAAGGACGACATTGTGACGCAGGACACGGAAGAGGCTCCTTCCCTCAAGACCGAGAAAAAGAAAGAACAGAAAGAAGAAACCACGACCAAACCGAAGGAAACACCCAAAGAGCCGGAAGAAACGCCGAAGCCCGTTGTGAACCCCAAAGCCTTGTTCAAAGGCAGTGACAAGTCACAGGAAGGCGGTTCAGAAGGCATCACCAATCAGCCTGGTGACCAAGGGAATCCCAACGGATTGGCCGGCGTGAAGCAATACGAGGGACACGGAGGACAAGGCAACGGCGCAGGCTATGACTTGGGAGGCCGCGGAGCCAAATCACTCCAACGCCCGTCGAAGGACTTCCCCGAAGAGGGGCACATCGTCGTGGAAATCTTTGTGGATCAAGACGGTAATGTCATCAGGGCTAACATCGCCAAGGGCACAGACATCACCAATACGGAGATGCGCAACATGGCGTTGGAAGCCGCCCGCAGGTCGAAGTTCGTCGCTGACCCTACCGCTCCCGAAGAACAAAAAGGAACGATCACTTATACCTTCGTTCAAAACCAATAAGCAACCACTACCATGAACTACCAGGAAACACTCGATTGGATGTTCAACAAGCTCCCGATGTACCAGAGCGTCGGAGGCGTCGCCTATAAAGCCGGTTTAGACAATATCATAGCCCTTCTGGGGCATTTGGGCAACCCACATCACAACTTCAAGACTGTGCACGTGGCAGGCACCAACGGCAAAGGATCGACTTCGCACATGCTTGCCTCCATCTTTCAGGAAGCGGGCTACAAGACAGGCCTTTACACCTCGCCTCACCTGCGCGACTTCAGGGAACGCATCCGCATCAATGGCGAGATGATCCCAGAAGAGCACGTCATTGAGTTTATTGACAAAAACAAGGCTCAATTCGAGAAGATGGAGCTTTCTTTTTTCGAAATGACGACAGGCATGGCCTTTGACTACTTCTCAAGCGAAAAAATTGACATTGCGATTGTTGAGGTAGGCATGGGCGGACGTCTGGACTCCACCAACCTCATCACCCCTGAAGTGAGCGTGATCACCAACATCGGACTTGACCACGTGCAGTTTTTGGGCAACACTTTAGAGAAGATCGCGGGCGAGAAAGCCGGCATCATCAAGGAAGGCATCCCAGTAGTCATTGGTGAGACTCAAGCTGAAACCCATCAAGTGTTTGAAGACAAGGCTAAGGAATGTCATAGCCCCATTTATTTCGCCGATCAGCTCTTCGATTGCGACAAGATTCATATTGAGTCGCAAACCCAACAAAAATACGACATCTGGAAAAACAACGAGCTCTATCTGGAAGCCTGTGAGATTCCCTTGATGGGCAACTACCAAAAGAAAAACCTGACCACGGTCATCTGTGCCGCCGACCTGCTTCGCAAAAAGTTCGACCTCAGCGATGATGATATCCGTAGCGGCATCGCCAACGTGATCAGAAACACCCATCTCATGGGCCGTTGGCAGATCATTGGCCAAGACCCTCTGACCATCGCCGACACTGGTCATAATGTCGACGGCATCCGCGAAGTCGTAAGCCAACTGGCCGAGATGACTTATAGCAAACTGCATTTCGTCATCGGCATGGTCAACGACAAGGACATCGACCACGTGCTGCAACTGCTCCCCCATAGCTGTGAGTACTATTTTTGCAAAGCCGATATCCCAAGGGGTCTCGACGCCAAGATCCTGGCTGAAAAAGCCTTTGATCTCGGACTGAGGGGCAAGGTGTACAATTCCGTAAGAGACGCATACCTGTCAGCGTTGAATGACGCCAGTTTTGACGACATCGTCTTCATCGGAGGATCCAATTTCATTGTTGCAGAAGTTGTATGAGAAGGCTTTTACATATCATACTAGCCTGCTTTACACTTACCTTTTTGGCATCGTGTTCAATCAGTGAATTTGTGCCTGAAGGACAGCATTTTTTGCACAAGAATACCGTCATCATCGAAGAGGCCAAAGGTGCCGAACCGGTGGAGTTCACCAAATCCGAAGTATCCGATTACATCATCCAAGGCACACACAGGGTAGGTTTTCCCAACAAATTCAGCACCTGGCTCTACTATGTCACCAAAGACTATGAAAAAGGCCTTTGGCATTGGGTGAACGAGCACCTCTCAAGGAAGCCCGTGTATTATGACGCTGAAACCGCCTACAATTCTGCCCGACAGATTGAGGACTATCTCGACAACCGAGGCTATTTCCACTCCAAGGTTACCAACAGCGTCACGTTTGATGGCTACAAGGCCAGGGCTACTTATGTGATCCAGCCTACAACGCCTTACCAAATCAGCGAAGTGGATTACAATATTGAAGACAGTGTGATCATGGGAATCGTCAAGCGGTTGAAGGACCGCGACAGGCTTCCTGCCAAGGCAGGTGACACCTACAACGCCTATACATTGGATGAACAGCGTGTTTACGTCACTGATTTCTTACGCAACATGGGCTATTACTACTTCACCCGCGACTACATCAGTTTCGAGGTTGACAGCAGCTTCAACGACCACACCCTGAAGGTCACCATGAAGATTGACAACGTCCTGGATCGCAAAACCGGCAAGTACCATCCACACAAGCAATACCTGATCAACAAGATCAACATTTACCCCAACTACATGCCTTCGCTGGCCAACATGCACCCCACGGATTCAGCAACAGCCACCTTCTCCACTGGTTTCAGGAATTTGCCCAACACGGTTCATGTCTATTACCATGAAAAGCCTAGAATCCGTCCTAACACATTCTCTCAAGTAATTCAGATACAACAAGGTAGACCATTTAGGCAACGACAGGTAACGTTGACCTACAGCGGCCTTTCAAGTCTCAAGGCTTTCGCCAACTCAAGCATCGAATTCGACAGCGTCCCTTGCGACACGGCCAATCTTCTCAATTGCAACATCCTTCTGCGAAGAGCCAATACACATTCCATCAAGTTCCAGACTGAAGGAACCAACTCTGGAGGCGACTTGGGCATCAGCGGCAGTATCATCTATAGCAACCGGAATATCTTTAAGGGAGCGGAGCAGTTGACCGTGAGTTTGAAAGGCGGTCTCGAAGCCCAAGAAGTCATAGATATAGGCGAAGAGGACGAGCGTGGAAAGATCTTTAACACCAAGGAGTTGATCCTTAACTCCACGATTTATTTCCCTAAGTTTTTGAGTCCCATCCCGTTAAAGACCTTCGCCCTTGACTATCAGCCAAGGACAACGCTTTCTATCGGCGGTAGCGTACAAGAACGGTATGCCTACTCGAGATACATCACCATGATCACGTTCGGTTACGATTGGAAGTCAAATCAACGGTTGCAATTCATCATCACCCCGATATACATCAATTACGTCAAGGTCAATCCCATCCCCGAATTTCAGGAAATATTGGACCAAGAGCAAAATCAGCGCATCAAGGATCAATACACCAGCCATTTCATTGTCGGCGGACGGTATTCCATGATTTATAGCACGCAAAATCTCAATAGATCGAGTAATTACATCTACCTTAGGCTTAATTTGGAATCCAGTGGCGGTTTACTCTCGCTTCTTAACAAAACCAGTCTCATTACAGAGGATGACGGCCATTATGATATTTTTGGCATCCGATACGCGCAGTTTGTCCGCACGGATCTGGATTTCAGGCAATTCCTCAAGTTTGGCGAAAAAACCTGGTTGGTTTTCAGAGAAATGATTGGAGTGGGCATTCCTTACGGCAATTCCTATGACATGCCTTTTGAACGTAGTTTCTTTTCCGGCGGTTCCATGGGAATGCGCGGATGGGGCTATAGAAAGCTAGGTCCTGGCGCTTATAATCCAACAGACGATTTGAATATTGAGCGTATTGGTGACATTCAGTTGGAGTGCAATGCCGAATTCCGTTTCCCCATTTACAAAATGATCAACGGTGCCGTATTCATGGATGCGGGTAATGTATGGAATTATCACGCTAACAGTCTACTGCCCAACGGTGAATTCAACTTTAACACTTTCTACAATCAAATCGCCGTTGATTCCGGTTTGGGTGTTCGCTTGGATTTCAAGATGGTCATCCTACGCCTCGACATGGCTGTGCCAATAAGAAATCCGTATGCTGATACGAACGGAAACCATTGGAAAGATTGGAAATCGTATAAGCTAAAAGATGTGCATCTGGTATTTAACATCGGATATCCATTCTAAGTCATGCGTAGGGATGAGTTATACGAGCTGCTGCTAAACTCGTTCGGGCTGACGCCAACCGAGGGGCAGGCAACGGTGCTACGGCATCTGTCAGCATTTTTATTGTCCCAAAAGCCCAATCCAACTTATATCTTGCGAGGTTATGCAGGCACGGGTAAGACTACTTTGGTGACCACTTTGGTGAGGACCTTACCTGAAATCGGCATGGATTATGTGCTGATGGCTCCCACGGGACGTGCTGCAAAAGTCATTGGCAGTTATACCCGAAAATACGCCTCCACCATCCACAAGAAGATTTACCAGGTACAAGCTTTTCCCGATGGCAGTTTGAGGATGGTTCGGGCACAAAACAAGCACAAGGACACGCTATTCATTGTTGATGAGGCCTCCATGATCGGAGAAGACAGGGAATTTGGCACGAAAAGCCTGCTTGACGACCTTTTGGCCTACGTTTTCAGCGGCGAGCGTTGCCGATTGCTGCTGATTGGCGACACTGCCCAGCTACCTCCTGTAGGAAATGAGGAGAGCCCCGCTCTTGACCTAGATTACTTAGAAAGCCAATTTCCGTTAACCATTGCCACGTATGAGCTTACCGAGGTGAAGCGACAGGCTTTGGAATCAGGCATTTTGAGCAACGCCACACATCTCAGGGAATTGTTGATGGAAGATCAGACAGCCTATACCCTACCCTTATTCGATCTACATTTTAATGACACGGAGCGAATCGATCCAGAGACATTTGAAGAGATGCTATATAAGGCTTTCGAAGACGAACACAGCAACGATTCCGTCATTGTATGCAAGTCGAACAAAAGGGCCAACCTATTCAACCAAGCCATACGGAGCCGAATCTTAAACATTGAGGGAGAGATCGCTACAGGCGACAAACTGATGATTGTGAAAAACAATTACTTTTGGGCTGACGGCCATCAACAAATCAGTTTCATTGCCAACGGTGACATGGCGGAGATTCAAAAGATCACGCATTATGAGGAGCTCTATGGCTTTCGTTTTGCCGATGTTGAATTGAGTTTCCCTGATTATCCAGATGCCCAAAACCTGGAAGTAAAGATCCTATTGGATACCTTGAACAGCAATAATGCTTCGTTGTCAGAGGAGGAAAGCACTCGTTTGAGGCAAGCCATTGAGGCCGATTACATGGATATTCCCAACCGAAGGGAGCGTTATAAGGCAATGAAGAAGAGCCCATGGTTCAATGCTTTGCAGGTGAAGTTTGCCTACGCTTTGACGTGTCACAAGACCCAGGGAGGGCAATGGAAGAATGTATTTGTAGATTCCTCCTTGAATTTGAAGGATGACGTAGAGAAAGAGGATTTGCGATGGTTGTACACTGCAGTGACTCGAGCACAAGAAAGATTATTCTTCGTCAATTTCAAGGAAGAGTTCTTTGAAAACGAGATAGAACAAAAGATCCATGGATAAAACAAAAAAAGCCTGACGTTTGTCAGGCTTTTTCGTATGGGTGGGCGGCGACCTACTTTC
>LXOW01143109.1_pt1 | contig 15776 bp, 5 predicted proteins | sample 1368591 | NCBI WGS metagenome assembly LXOW01 (sample SAMN04884650, study PRJNA319009) | bovine gut metagenome | isolation source: Cow rumen | host: Bos taurus | place: Italy: Legnaro (PD) | collected 2014-07-09 | reverse complement strand
GCTGCCAAGAAAATCGATGCCCTGATTGCCAAGCACAAGCCCAATATTTTATACGGACAGCTGCTGCGTGTGGCAGAATACATACGACAAAAAGACCTACCGAAAGCCATTGACTATCAGGATATCTTCTCCTACGGCATGAAACGCCGAGCCGACATCGCCTCATTCGTCACACGACCGGTTTTCAACATGGAATACCGCCGCCTGAAACGTTACGAGGCCTCCATCTTCGACGATTTCGACGTGAAGACCATTATCAGCGAACCTGACAGGGCTTTGTTCCCCCACGAGAAACGCGACGAAATCCTCATCATCCCCAATGGCGTGGACCACGACTACTTCAAACCTCAGGAATGCGAAAAGAAATACGACCTCGTCTTCACTGGCAACATGAGCTACCCGCCCAATGTGAACGCTGTGGAATATCTAGCAGATGAGATTATGCCCATCGTGTGGAAGACCTTGCCCGAGACAAAATTGTACATCGCTGGTGCCACCCCCGACCCGAAGGTCAAGAAAGCCGCCTCGGACAAAATCATCGTCAGTGGCTGGCTCGACGACATCCGCGATGCCTATGCCCAAAGCCGTGTGTTCATTGCACCAATGCGCATCGGCACTGGTTTGCAGAACAAATTGTTGGAGGCCATGTCTATGCGCCTGCCCGCCATCACCTCGCCTTTGGCCAACGCCTCTTTGGGTGCTAAACCCGATGAAGAAATTTTGATTGGCAGCAACGCCAAGGAAATGGCACAGAACATCATCACCTTGCTTAGCGACACGCAAAAGGCCGAACAAATCGCACAGGCAGGGTTTGATTTCACGAATAGGGTTTATGATTGGGGGATGGCGACGGAAAGATTGGAGGAGGAGATGAGAAGAGTGGCTTTATCGTAGTAATGCCATACTAAGAGGTCAGAAAGGACTCTGAAAGGGGAAGGTCTTTTTGTGGCATGAAGAAAAGTTGGTATCTTTGCAAATTGCAAGCAAAAATCGAGGAATTATGGACTATGATATCGGTTTTATCAAAAATGTAATTCAAAATCAGGATGCAGAATAGTTTTATAACGAATAAAGATAAGTTGCTGTCAGATATCATCAACGGTATCCTTCCAAAGAGCCATTCTTTGGATGTACTCGTTGGGTATTTTTATTTCTCTGGATATAAGCTCATCTCAGAGAAATTGATAGATAAGCATGTACGCATTCTTGTAGGGCTTGATATAGACACGCGCATTACGAAATATATCCGTGAGATAGATGTTTTAGCCAATCATAACAAGTCTCGCAGTCAACTCAAAGATGACTACTACAACCATTTCGTAAAACTTTTCAACGAAACTGATTTCCTTGACAGCCAACCCAAACTGGAATCGTTCAAACTATTCTATGACAAGATAAAAGCAGGAACCTTGGAGATACGTAAAACTGATGAACCGTGTCATGCCAAGCTGTATATTTTTGACTATCGTGAAGAAATAAATGAAGGAGGTGAAGACCCAGGCTCTGTCATTACAGGTTCCAGCAATCTTTCCTACGAAGGTCTGGCGGGAAGAGTTGAAATCAATGCCCGTTTTAATGACAAGAGTTCATACATAGATGCTAAAACTATCTTCGAAGAACTTTGGGGGAAGTCCATTGTCATTGCCGACAAAGACCATCTTGATGATTTCGACGCAAAAGTTATTGACCGTATTTGGTTTGAAAAACTGTATAGTCCATACAAGATGTATCTCCGTGTGCTCAAGGAGTATTTTTCTATTCCTACCTCAGAAAACCTGCTTACACCTTATGACATTACAGATGGCAAGTTCTCCAATCTGAAATATCAGACAGATGCCGTGCAAATGGCCATTAATGCCATCAAGAACCACAATGGTGTGATTGTGGCTGATGTGGTTGGATTGGGTAAAAGTATCATCGCCTCTACCGTTGCCCGCAATCTCCGGCTGAGAACACTTGTCATTTGTCCGCCTCACTTGGAAGAACAATGGCGCACTTATCGTGACGACTTTGGTTTTACTGCATCAATCTACACAACAGGAAAACTTGAAGAGGCTTTGAAATATTATGAACGGATAGTCAAGGCTGATGAGCAATATCTGATTGTAGTTGATGAAGCCCACCGCTACCGCAACGAATATACGATTGACTACACCATCCTGCACCAACTTTGTTCCGGTAACAAGGTGATGCTGCTGACGGCTACGCCTTTCAATAACCGTCCTGATGACATATATGCCATGTTGAAATTGTTCCAAATACCTACCAAGTCAACATTGAAGACGGTCGATAATCTTGGAGCCAAGTTCAAAAATCTGATTATTACTTACAAGCAGCTTCGGAAGGATCAAAGAGAAGGAAAGAAAACGGACGAAGAGGTTTCACAAGAGGCAGAACGAATTGCCAACGAGATACGCTCTATTATCAGCCCGCTTGTCATTCGCCGTTCACGCATAGATCTGAAAGAGATACCCGAATATGCCAAAGATCTCGATCAGCAAAACATTCAACTGGTGCTTCCCAACGACCCCATAGAACTGGATTACGACTTGAGCAGTCTGAAAGACCTGTATCTTGAAACGCTTGACCGTATCAGCGAAGATGAAGACAATCACAGGAACGACGGAAAATATCGCTTCAAAGCGGCCCGATACTCTCCAGTACTATATCTTAGGGAGGAACTGAAACAGGAACTCTCAGATTTATTAGAGGAAAAGACCGGTGTTGAACTGAATCTATTGTTTGGACGACAGGCCAACGTCGCCAAGTTTATGCGTCGCTTGCTGGTACGCCGTTTTGAGAGCTCAGAGAATGCCTTTCGCATGTCATTGGAATATATGATAGGCAGTTCTCGTCAAATCCTGAAATGGATAGAAGAAAAAGGCAAGATGCCTATCTATAAGAAAGGTAATTTACCTGATGTTGACGACTTTTATAAGACTGATGATGATGGCAACGACCTCATCACTGAGACTTATGAGAAGTACGAGAAACGGGGATTCTTTGAAATCGATATGAAGTATATCAAGGAATCCTTCGTGGAAGATATCAAAGCGGATATGGCTCTCCTTCTGGAGATTCAAAAGGAGTGGTTCGGAGAGAACGGAACCATCATGAATGACCCCAAGCTGGAATCATTCAAAGGCATCTTAGACAAACAACTTGCCAAGGAACCTAAACGCAAGATAATAGTGTTTACGGAGTTTGCTGATACTGCCAATTATTTGGGTGAGGCATTACGAGCATACGGGCTTCCCGTATTCAAATACACCTCTGACGACGCTTCCCAAACCAACAAAAACACAATTAACGCCAACTTCAATGCGGGAGAGAAAAAGGAGTACCAGCAAGATGACTATAAGATACTGGTAGCTACCGATGCCATTTCTGAAGGATACAACTTACATCGTGCCGGAACCGTTATTAACTACGACATTCCCTACAACCCGACCCGCATCATTCAGCGAATAGGGCGTATCAATCGTGTCAACAAAAAAGTGTTCGACCAGCTGTATATCTACAACTATTTCCCAACCGATGTGGGCGAATCAGAAACCCGCACCAAGGAAATCTCCACCCTGAAGATGGCTATGATTCATGCTATTATGGGCGAGGATACTAAGGTGCTGACCAAGGATGAGGAGATACAGTCCTATTTCTTGGAGCAGTATCGCAAAGAGATGGCAAAGAGTGAGGAGATTTCCTGGGATGTTAAATACCAAAAACTGCTAAATGCTGCCAAAGGTACTGAGATTTATGATGAAGCTATGCAACTGCCTCATCGTGCTCGTACAGGCCGCTCCGTAAAAAAACCGAGAAGCGGAGTCCTGATGTTTGGCAAGAAAGGTAACGACTTTGTCTTTAAAATAGGAAACAATGATGGCATGGTCGTTCAATTGACTGCAGAAGAAGCCATAGGCCTGTTCGAGGCAGAAACGAGCGAACAGCCCAGAGTTCTTTCCGAATTTTTCGAGCCTGCTTATCAACTTACCAAATCACATCTGTTCAGTAGCGATGTGAAAGACAAAAATGAGAAAATACGCTTGGAAGCCATGCAGAAGGTTAAGGTGTTGTTGAATCGAAAAGCTTTGCCTGCAGATTATTTGAAAGACTTGATGAAAGTCATTCAAAGCGATGGACTTTCAGGCTATGAACTTCGCTTTATCAACCAACTGAAACCAGCAGATTACCACAAGTTGCCTGACCAGATAGACGAATACTATATCAACCGTATCATCGAAACCTGCAATCATGTGGATGATGGCGAGGAAACAATTATATTAGCGGAAGAATTAAGATGAAAACAGCACAAGAAATATTCGAACAACTGAATTCCATTGACGAGAATATCAGAATTGATGCAAAAAAAGCGTCCGAGATAGATAAAAGCATTATGGAAACCGTCTGCGCTTTTGCCAATGAACCAGGCTTAGGCGGTGGTTACCTTTTATTAGGTGCAGTCAGGACCGGTTTTAAAAATGGACTTCCAGTATATGTGCCCGAAAATATTGAGAACCCAGATAAAATACAGAATGACCTTACTACACAGTGTAGTTCGATGTTCAATGTCCGCATCCGCCCACAGATAGAACCTGAAGTTGTTGAGGGGAAGACGGTGCTTGTTGTTAAGATTGACGAAGCACCTGAAGCCCAGAAACCTATATATATCGTTAATCGAGGATTACCTCAGGGGGCTTTTCGCAGAGTTGGCTCTTCAGACCAAAAGTGTACTGAAGACGATATGAGAATTTTCTATTCTTCTGCAGAAAGCTTCGACAGCACCATTGTAAAAGGGGCCACACTGGATGATATAGATGACAATGCAGTAGAATACTATCGAAAGCTACGTGCAAAAGTCAACCCCAATGCAGAGGAATTGTCATACGACGACAAAGACCTTCTCATGGCATTAAGAGCCTGCGAAAAGGAACAAGGCGGCAACTATGTCTTGACTTACACAGGTCTCGTTGTCTTTGGAAAAACCATGTCGCTACGCCGTTTGCTGCCTGCATTAAGAGTAGATTATATTCGTGTATCTGGCAACAGGTGGATAGAAGACCCTGATAAACGTTTCGAGACTACCATTGATATGCGTGGTCCGCTTATCCTGTTGGTCAACCGTGCTCTCAATGCCATCAAAGACGATCTGCCAAAAGGCTTTGAACTGAAACAAGGTAATCTTCAGGCCGATACGCCAATCGACTTACCGAATGATGCACTTCGTGAGGTTTTGGTCAATGCTTTCATCCATTGTTCATTCCGACTTAATCAGCCTATACAGATTATCAGATATTCTAATCGTTTAGAAATAATCAACCCAGGCTTCTCTTTAAAATCCCCTGAAACATTAGGTGAGCCTGGATCTGTACAGCGCAACCCTTTTATCAGTACTATATTCCACGATACGAATTTAGCAGAAACTAAAGGTTCTGGTATCAGGTCTATGAGAGGACACATGAAGAAAGCTGGGATGATGCCACCTACTTTTGAGTCCAATCGTTCTGCCAATCAGTTTACTGCCCGTTTACTGCTGCATCACTTGTTGGATAACGATACTATTCAGTGGCTCGCTTCTTATTCAGACTATTCACTAAATAATGAGCAGAGGCTGGCTCTGGTCTTTGTCCGTGAAGTTGGAGCGATAGACAACATCACCTATCGGCAACTGAATAGTGACATAAATAATCAGAGGGCTTCTTTTGACCTACACGATTTGTGTACCAAAGGATTATTAGAGCAGAAGGGCCAAAGCAGAAGCACATACTATATAGCAGGGGAAAAGTTCGTTAATAGTAGAGCTATTGGTACCCTTAATAGTAGAGCTGACGGAGAAAATAGTAGAGCTGACGGAGAAAATAGTAGAGCTGACGGAGAAAATAGTAGAGCTAATGAAGAAAATAGTAGAGCTATCCCTGAAAACCTATTAGAGAAGTGCAAAAAGCTCAAAAAATGGGAAAGCTCAAAAAAAATGAAAAGCTTAGTTATAGAATTATGTGAAATTATGCCTCTTAGTATCAGTGAAATTGCTGAGATAATAAATCGGAAGCCAGAATCTGTCAGATACTTATATGTAAATCCTCTCATTGAGAGCGGGAAACTTTTCCACACCATTCCAGAGATGCTAAACCATCCTGACCAGAAATATACAACCGTAAAAAAGTAAATAAGGAACCATTATGGAGTTTAACAGAGCATATAGCCGTGACGAATTTCTCTCATTCCTGAGAGTGAACTTCCTGCCAGAAGATTTCCGACAAGAAATTAGCAGCGTTGAGAATCCTGTCCAGTTTCAATACACCCAGCAGGTAACACGCTTGGGAGAATGTGAGTCACTGGGGTTGGTCGTCTATGAAGTGCGTCATAGTTCAAAACACGATGCCCGTGTAGGTCTTACCAAAGAGGCTTTCCGCTTGTTAGCCGATGAGTTCTGTGAACGGGCCTTGGTGTTCTTTGTGCCCGAGGATGACAACAATAACTATCGTTTCTCACTGATTGAGATAACTCTTGACCAGTCTGAATCTTCATCACGCATTAGCCGCCGCTACTCCAATCCGCATCGCTACTCCTATTATTTGGGCAAAGGTATTGCCTACTATACCCCTAACAAGTACCTGAACGAATATGGCCGTGTGGTCAGTGTAGAAGATTTAAGGAACCGCTTCTCGGTGGAGGTGCTTACCCGTGCTTTCTATCAAGAACTTAGCGATTGGTATGCTTGGGCTATTATGGTGGTTCGCTTCCCCAACGACCTGAAGACATTAGAGGATAATCAGAAGTATAACTCTGAGGCCATGATACGCCTGATCACCCGCCTCATCTTTGTCTGGTTCCTCAAACAGCGTCATTTGGTGCCCGATGAGTTTTTTGACGAACAATATATAGCCACAGAACTGATAGAAGGTTTTACGCCTCATGACGTAGTCGACCTGTTTGGAAAGAGCTATGAGAGCAAATACTATAAAGGTGTTCTGCAGAACCTGTTTTTTGCCATGTTAAACAGTCCTATCACCCCAGAGGGCAAGGACACCATCTCCGAGCGTCGTTTTCGCAATGGGCGTGGTGACTATGACAACAACAAATTGATGCGTCATGAAGATTTGTTTATCAATCCTGATAAGTTTGTAGAACTAGCCAATAAGTATGTTCCTTTCTTGAATGGTGGTCTTTTTGATTGCTTAGACGATAAGGACAAGGGCATCTATATAGACGCTTTTACTGACAGAAATGAAATCAGCAAGCAGTTGGTCATTCCAGATTTCCTGTTCTTCGGTGATGAGGTGGGTAGAAACATTGACCTCTCTGAGTGGTATGGCGACAAGAAGAAAAAGAGAGTTAGTGCACGTGGCATCATTGATATTCTGAAACGATATAACTTTACTGTTGAAGAGAATACGCCCTTCGACCAAGAAGTATCACTTGACCCAGAACTGTTGGGAAAAGTCTTTGAGAATCTCTTGGCTGCCTATAACCCTGAAACCCAAACCACAGCCCGCAAGCAGACGGGTTCTTTCTATACGCCACGAGAGATTGTACAATACATGGTAGACGAAAGTCTGGTGGCTCATCTGAAACGTACTGTGGGTGAGGACTTGGAACCAGAATATCGAAAACTGATTCAATACACAGATGAGGAACCGAATCTTACTGACGACCAGAAACGCCAGATTATGCAGTCGCTCTATGAGTGCAAGGTGCTCGACCCTGCTTGTGGCTCAGGTGCTTTCCCAATGGGTATGCTCCAACAGATGGTTCATATCCTTAATCGCATCGACCCCAATAATGAGCAATGGAAGGAAATGATGCTCAATAATGCTATCAGTGAGACATCTGAAGCTTACCATAATGCAACGGATGAAGAACGTGCGGAAATCGTTGCCGACATCGAGCGCAGCTTCAACGAGAGCATCAATCGCCCTGACTATGCCCGTAAACTCTATCTGATCGAGAACTGCATCTATGGAGTAGATATCCAGCCTATCGCCATTCAGATTAGCAAACTCCGTTTCTTTATTTCCTTGGTGGTTGACCAGAAGACAAACAACAATCCTGTTGACAACTTCGGCATACGTCCTTTGCCAAACCTCGAGGCAAAGTTTGTAGCGGCAAACACCTTGGTTGGATTAGAGAAACGCGAAACAAACCTCTTTGACTCCGAAACTATCCGCGAAAAAGAAAAGGAAATGAAAGAGGCGAAGCATCGCATATTTGGTGCAAAAACGGTAAAAACAAAACGTAAATATAAGGAGAAGGTTGAAAGTCTTCGTAATGAAATTACACTAATGTTGAAAGAAAGTGGAGCGATTGGTAATATTGAAGCCCGCCAACTTTCAGAATGGGATATGTTTGACCAGAACGCTTCTTCACCATTCTTTGATAGCGAATGGATGTTTAGTATTAAAGATGGATTTGATATTATTGTAGGTAATCCTCCATACCATCAATTGTCTAAAGACAAATCTGCCCCATTGGCATATAGAGCCTACTTAAAAAGGAGATACAACACTTCTGGAGGAAGACAAAATACGTTTATTTATTTCACTCATCTTGGTATTGAACTTACGGCTAATAATGGAGTTCTTTCTTATATTATTCCCAATACGATACTGACGCAAGAATACTATAAGGATACTCGTAAACTATTACTTAAAGAGACATCTCTTCTTAAAGTTGTGTTTTACGATAAAATGCCATTCGAAAATGCTGTAGTGGAGAATGTTACCTTTATTGTTTCTAAACACAAACAACCCGATTACGAAATATCGTATTATATTAGTGATGTACACTCTGTTGATTATAATTGTACTAAGCAAAAGAGTGAATTTATGACATCACCTATATTTGCTTTTAGCTTCAAGTCAAATAATTTAAATAGCAAGGTCGCTCTTGACTCCATAAAGCTTAAAGATCTATGCAATATAAATCAAGCTATTGCATTAAAGGGTGACAAGTCACTATCTGTAAAACGAGACAATCCATCAGGAAAGTACTATAGATTATTAGATGGAAGAAATATAAATAAATATTCAGTAACTTGGACTGGGGAGTATCTTGATTATTGTTTAGAAAGAATTCATTCATGCAAAACAAAAACGATTTTCGAAGTTCCTGAAAAACTATTATTTAGAAGAGTATCTGCAAATTTGATATTCACCTATGACAACAACCAATATTATGCTTTAAACACTATTGTTGTTGTTACGTTAAAAGGAGAGAAATATTTTTCACTAAAATATCTTCTCGCCCTTCTTAACTCAAAACTTTTGAATTTCTATTATGTAACAGAACACAAATCAACAAAGAAAGTTTTTTCTGAGATACAAGCACGTAGCGTTGGAGAACTTCCTATAAAACATGTCTCCCAGAATATACAACAGGGATTCATTTCTTTGGTAGACAAAATCCTAATATCCAAAGAAGAGAATCCACAGGCAGACACAAGCTCATTGGAAAACGAGATAGACAAGAAGGTCTATCGTCTTTATGGCCTGACCTACGATGAAGTCCTCATCGTTGACCCAGAGACTCCAATAACAAGGGAAGAATACGAAAGAGGTTAGGGAGATTGAAAATGAGTTATTAGAGTTAGAGATAGTGATGAATGAAATACATTTTGCGCCGAGACGAGTTACCAACTCAAATGACCGTCTTGATGAAGATGGGAATTTGTGTATTCGTGGACTTTTTAAACATACTCAAGCTATAGCACATAAAGTTGAATGTCATGACAAATCTGCCAATACCGATGGTTATATAGACCTTGTTGATGACGAGGAACGCCCTGTTGGTAAATTGGTAGTGCAAGCTAAAACATACAAATCAAAATACAAAGGTCAGAATAAAGCTGAGATTCCTGCATATTTTGTTGCATACGCTATGAGAATGCGTAATGAAGTTTGTATCTTCTTTTCTGTTGATGCAGATGAAAATAAGATTTATTGGAAATACATTTCTGATGATTATATAAGACAATTTCAAAAAGAAGGAGATAATGCTATTCATACTTATGAATTCTGCAAGGATGAGATTGCAACAAGTGAGAATGTAGCTACAACCATTGACCGTTGGAAACAAATCTTTAATGAAAAGATTGCATTACTTACGAAAGAAAAGAAAAGTGCAGAAGAGGTAATGTCTGAAAGTCGTTCTGCTTTTTACCGGATTAATACCGATTTTCACGACTTGAAAGATTCTTTTATCGAAAGAAAGGAGATTGACCTACTTCACAACTGGGTCAAAAATGAACTTTCCCCAAAAGAGTCTTGTGTAAAATTACTTGTTGGCAATGCCGGAATGGGGAAAAGTGTCGTTATTAAACAGGTAATTCAGAGACTGGATACTGATGGTATTAGGTCTTTCGCAATTAAAGCAGACAAACTCCAAACTCCAATTGGATATACAAGTGATGAGCACCTGGATTTGTTGAGAAATACTTTTGGCAGCCTGATTCAAAATGAACGAGCCGTTCTTATTGTAGACCAGATTGACGCTTTGTCACAATATATCAATAGTGACAGAAACAAATTAGAAACCATCATAACCCTAATTAGGTTATTTTCTGATGACGAGAATTTGAAAAACGTAAGGATTATTATATCTTGCCGTTCTTTTGATTTAGAGTTTGACCCCAAACTGAGTTTGTTGGGGCATGAACCTCAAATTAAACTTGGATTGTTGGATAAGGAAGATGTAGAGAAAGTACTAGACAGATTAAAAGTAGGTCTTTATAAAGAGTTGGATGATAAAACAAAATCAATACTGCAAACGCCCCAGCATCTGAATCTATTCTGCCGGGTATATGCAAAAAACAAACGGAAAGCCTATTATTCTATAACTGACTTGTATGATGAGTTGTGGCTACAAACCATTGGTCTGGCAGAGAGTAAAATCAACAAAGAGGTAGCAGAAAGAATCCTCTTTGACTTGGCGCTGAAGATTTATAATGACGAAACGCTGACACCTCAATGGGATTATGACATATCGGAACTGAAAGAAGCGAATTATCTAATTAGCGAAGGCATTATTGACCAAATAGATAATCGGGCAACATTCTTTCACCAAAGTATGTATGATTATGTCTTTGCCCGTTACTATACTAAAGAGAAACGCTCACTGATTCAAGATTTGTTGAAGGAAAAGAAACACCAAGGACTGTTTGTGCGATCGACCGTAAACTATGTCCTGGATTATGAAAGGGCAAAAAACATTAAACAATATAAGGAAGATGTAGGGAAGATTCTTTTCTCGGGGGAAATCAGGCCGCATATCCAGCTTATGTTCTTGTGGGCAATGGCTAACAGGTCGGATATCCAGCCTTTTGAAAGAAAATGTGTTAAAGAGCTGTATGTCCGAAACAAATTGCTATTCTATTCTTTTATCCGTCGGACTAGTAGTAAAGAATGGTACAATGTGATAGAGCCTATCATTTCGAATGACATCAAGGAAATGAAGGTGGCAGACGCTGTATATGATGATATACGAGGCTTTTTATGGAATCATGTTCGAACTAGTACGGAAGAAGTTTTTAAACTCATTGATGGGATTAAGGACGAAAACACTAAAAATACCGTGGCTCAGAAACTACTGTATGTCACTCCAGATTTTTCATCAAATAATGTAACAAAATGGTATAAAGTTCTATGTGTCACATATTATAGCAAGGTTGATTTTTTGGAAAGGGCTTTGCATAGTAATCCAAGGTTTGTTCTTGATAACGTTTCTGATCTGATAACCTTTATCCTCTGTCCGAATAACGAAGATAATTACGATAACAATAATATTGCAAGAAGGATTAATGAAGATGTTTGTGAACCTTTGATGAAGAAGGATGCAAATGGTTTTTATCCTATATTGAAGAATGCGATTATAGACACTATAAATGCAAATCGAGTAGATGGTTGGGGATCGGGAATTGATTACAATAGTGTTTTTCCTAGATATTTAGGGCGCTATCGCGGTTCTTATTCGTTGTATAAAGAGTTTGTTAGGTTATTAAAAAACAAAGTCAAATCGGACTCTGATTCTGCCCGTGAAGACATCAGACTGTTGTTGAATCAAAAAGAAGTTAGTTGTTATGAAATAGCCTTTGCGGCAATGGGAGAAAACCCTGCTCTATTTTCGGAAGAGTTGGTCGCTATAACACAAGATGCCCAATTGATGGATAATCTATTAAGTTTTAGCGACGCGAGATACTATTTTTTAGAACTGGTAAGACAATGGTTGCCAACGGTTAATTGCGACATTTTGGCACAGGTGCAGCAAATTTTCTATGAGTTTAAATCAGCTTCGGACTTGCTTTCTGATAAAGAGAAAAAATATTCGGATTTGTATTATCCTCATTTAGGCTATCATCAGCGGGAACTTATCTGGGCCATACCAGAAAACCTTCGCAACAAACAAATCAAGACAAGGCTGTCGGAATTAGATAGGAGATTCGGGGACAAATGGGATAACACAAAACCTGATTATGATGTAACAGCGGCATTTGCCTGTGGCGGTCTTATGTCCATGGAACAATACAAAACAGTTTCATTTAACGTTTGGTTGAAGTCTTTTTATGGCGTTCAAAGTTATGCAAAAGGCAAATCTCGCCATTTTGACGAAAGAGCCCATGCCGATGCCTTTAAACAATGTGTTAGTGAACAACCAAACCGTTTTGTTGAGTTTGTTTTCAGTTTGTTTGACGACGAAAAGGTTCCTGCTGATTATAAGTTGTCAGGTCTTGATGGATTAGTATCTGCGCACTATCCCACACAACAAATATTACCCTATTTATGGAAAAGTTTTGAATTAATAGAAAACTTGTCTGATAAAGCCTTCAGTTACACTCTCTTTGAGATTATTGACAAGATGACAGTCGGGGAAGAGGACTATATTGATAAGATCGTGGAATATCTATGCAAGAAAATTTTGTTGGAACATGTTTCTAAATATAATGCAAGCATTGAAGATGGGTTTTATAATGATTCAGGAATCAATGACATGCTGACAACAGGAATCAATACTTGTCAAGGATATGCTATACATTCGTTGGCCAAAATAGGGAAATTGACACAAAGAAAAGAAGCGGTATATAGGTTTTTCTTGGACGTGGCTGAGAAGTTAAGCCTTGAACATCAACTGTCTGCTTTGTATTATCTGCAAATGGAGTGTTATGATAATGAACTATATAATGAAGTAATGTTCAAATATGCCACCAAACCCATCTCTGACTATTTGTTTTTGGATGCTGATAGAATGCATTGGTTTTGGTACAATGATCCAGAACGGGTATTGCCGTATTTCAGAATGATTGTTGGCAAGAATAGGGCAAAAACCATATTGGTTCAGATATTGTTTTTCGGTCTTCAATATGAGAAATCAAAGGATGTTTCGAATGAATTGTTCTGGTATTTGATAAATCAAAACGAAGAAGAGGTAATACAAAAGGTTGTTCCATTGGCATATCAAAATCTCGCAGATGATGTTTATGGAGAACAGTGTGAATCGTTTTTGAAAAGATATTCGAGTGATTGTCGGGAAAAAGTGAGAGAGTCTTACCTTGATTGGTGTGACAAAATGCCTGACAATCAGATATTACTGTTTAAAGATTTGCTTAGCCAATGGAAGACTGTCTCCATAAAAAGCGGGTTTCATAATATTATCCAGTATCTTGAAAAAACCTGCTTTAAGCATCCATACGAAAGCTATCAATGCATAAAACTCCTCATAGACAACAAAAACCAAATAACCTATTATGATGAAGAAGAGTTGTTTAAGATTCTTTTGGCATGTTATCGGGTTTCTATGGATAATGAGGAAACTGAGAATGCTGAAGAAATTATGGATACTATAGATGCCATGATGATAGAGTCATTTTCACTGAGTGTTTTTAGTATTGAATAGAACAAAGACATTATAAGAGTATAGGGAGGATTGAGGACGCTTTTTGAAAAACCAGGATATAATTTGAAAATTCTTTCCAGTTTTGTAAAAATTGGAAAATAAGGCGGGGAAAGGGCAGATTTTAACAAAGTCCCGTGTCAGAAAAATGCCTATCTTTGCCGCAACAATTATTATTCTACGAATATGGCACAACCCGACGACAAAAAAATCATCTTCTCGATGGTAGGCGTGAGCAAAATCATCCCGCCGTCGCGACAAATCCTGAAAGACATCTACCTCTCCTTCTTCTATGGCGCCAAAATCGGCATCATCGGCCTGAACGGAGCAGGCAAATCCACCCTGCTGCGCATCATCGCTGGCAAGGAGAAATCATACAACGGCGAAGTGGTCTTCTCTCCTGGCTATTCCGTGGGCATGCTTGACCAAGAGCCTCAACTCGACGATAACAAGACCGTCCGCCAAGTGGTGGAGGAAGGCGTACAAGAAATCGTCGACATCCTCAAGGAATACGAGGAAATCAACAACAAATTCGCAGAGCCCGACGCTGACTTCGACAAACTCATCGCTCGTCAAGGCGAACTGACCGAACTCATCGAACAACATGACGCTTGGGAACTCGACAGCAAACTGGAACGCGCCATGGATGCCCTCAACTGTCCAGATGGTGACACGCCCGTGCGTAATCTATCAGGAGGCGAACGCCGCCGCGTGGCCCTCTGCCGTCTGCTCCTGCAAGAGCCCGACATCCTGCTCCTCGACGAGCCTACCAACCACCTCGATGCCGAGAGTATCCAATGGTTGGAGAGCCACCTGCAGCAATACAAAGGCACCGTCATCGCCGTCACCCACGACCGTTACTTCCTCGACCATGTGGCCGGCTGGATCCTCGAACTCGACCGCGGCGAAGGCATCCCGTGGAAGGGCAACTACTCCTCATGGCTCGACCAAAAGACCGCCCGCCTCGCCATGGAAGAAAAGACTGAAAGCAAGCGTCGCAAGACCCTCGAACGCGAATTGGAATGGGTGCGCATGGCTCCGAAAGCCCGTCACGCCAAGGGCAAGGCTCGTCTGGAGTCGTATGAGAAGATGCTCAACGAAGATGTAAAGGAAAAAGAAGAGAAACTCGAAATCTATATTCCCAACGGTGACCGCCTCGGCACCAAAGTCATCGAGGCACATGATGTCACCAAGGCCTATGGCGACAAACTTTTGTTTGAAAACCTGAGTTTCAGTCTGCCACAAGGCGGCATCGTGGGCGTCATCGGTCCCAACGGTGCAGGCAAGACCACCCTGTTCCGCCTCATCATGGGTTTGGAGCAACCCGACTCGGGCTCCTTTGAAGTGGGTGAGACCGTGAAAATCGGCTACGTCGACCAACAACACGCCGAAATTGACCCCGAGAAGACCGTTTGGGAGGTTATTAGCGGTGGAAACGAACTGATTCAACTTGGCAAACGCAGCATGAACTCCCGCGCCTACGTGTCGCGCTTCAACTTCGGTGGCAACGACCAACAGAAGAAGGCTGGCGTGTTGTCAGGCGGTGAGCGCAACAGAATGCATTTGGCCTTGACCTTGAAGCAAGAAGCCAACGTACTCCTCCTTGACGAGCCCACAAACGACATCGACGTGAATACCCTTCGCGCTTTGGAAGAAGGTTTGGAGAACTTTGCGGGCTGTGCAGTCATCATCAGCCACGACCGCTGGTTCTTAGACCGTGTGGCCACTCATATTCTTGCCTTCGAGGGCAATTCGCAGGTGTATTTCTTCGAGGGCAGCTACTCGGAATACGAAGAAAACAAGATGAAGCGTCTCGGCAATGTAGAGCCTAAACGGTTCAGGTACAAGAAACTGAAAGTTGATTAACCGATATCAAAGCAAGCCTCCTATGTCATTCC
>LXOW01208513.1_pt1 | contig 15789 bp, 32 predicted proteins | sample 1368591 | NCBI WGS metagenome assembly LXOW01 (sample SAMN04884650, study PRJNA319009) | bovine gut metagenome | isolation source: Cow rumen | host: Bos taurus | place: Italy: Legnaro (PD) | collected 2014-07-09 | reverse complement strand
TATTTTTCCCTCTCTTTAGAGAGAGAGGGAAAAATAATATATAGAGTAGAGATAATAATATATAGTGTAAAGGAGATTAATTAATGATTAATGAGATAGTTAATTTAATACATCAGAAAATAGAAACAGATAGTCCTTTTATTATTTCTTTCTTAACTGAAAACCTAAAGAGTGAATTAAATTTCTTTCCTGTAGAGGTAAGAATAGATAAACTTGGTTTATATGTAGAGGATAAAGACGGATTCTATTTTTGGATTCAGGACGTTTACAATCTGAAAACAAGTTGCTATGCAGATGGTTGTTATAGGCTCTCTCATCCTGAAAGTGAGTATGCTTATGAGATTTCATTTTAGTAAATTTATTGTTGACAGACGGAAACGAAAGTGATAATCTAATAACAGAAGTGAAAAAATAAAGGTTACGACATAAAGGCAAATAACAAGTTTAATTCACGTTTAGCCATGTGAATATTAGTTCTCCTTAAGAATAATTCTTCGTAGCCTTTATATTTTTCACACTGTAAATAAAAAACTAAAGGAGAATAAAACATGAAAAATATCTATCAAACTATTTCAGACGTAATGGCAGAGATCGGAGCTATCGGCAAAGACAAAAAGAATCAGTCTCAAGGTTTTATGTACAGAGGTATTGATGCTGTAATGAATGCTCTTAATCCTGCATTAATCAAACATAAACTCTTTATAGTTCCTGAAGTATTAGAACATACAAGAGAAGAAAGACAGAATTCTAAAGGAAATACTCTTATTTATTCAATTTGTAAAGTAAAATATACTTTCTTTGCAGAGGATGGTTCTTCAATATCGGCAACAGTGGTCGGCGAGGGAATGGATTCCGGTGATAAGGCAACTAATAAAGCAATGAGTATTGCATTTAAGTATGCTTGTTTCCAAGTATTCTGTATTCCTACAGAGGAAATGGATGACCCCGATGCAGAGTGCCACGAAGTTGCTCCTAAGAAGACAACTCCGAAGAGAGAAGATATTGCTAAAGAGAAAGTTGAAGAGGATAAGATAGAAACTCTTAAGAAGATGATGAGAAAAGACCACATCTCAGAAGAGAAATTATTATCCATTTACAAGGTATCTGCTTTAGAGGCATTAAGTCAGGCTCAGTTTCTTAACATTCAGCAGAATTGGGATAAAGTAAGAGAAAAGGCAAAAGAATGATTGAGTTTAAAGGACATTTAGTTTCTACTTCAAGAAATTTAGCTACAGGAAAATATAATGTTACATTTGAATTAGATGAGGGGAATATAAAAGACTTTGATAAATTAAGTTCTAATAAGCCCCTCACTATTCAAGCAAAAGATTTTAGGAATCATCGCAGTTTAGATTCCAATGCTTATGCTTGGGTATTAATGCAGAAGATTGCAGAGGCTACAGGGTTAGATAAATGGGAAGTATATCTTAATTGCTTACAAAGATATTCAAGAGCATTTACTCACGTAATAGTTAAGCCTCATGCAATAGATAAACTTAAGGAATTATACAGAGTATGTATTGACTTAGGTGAAGTACAAGTGAACGGAAAGACAGGGCACCAACTTCAAGTATATTTTGGAAGTTCAACCTTTAACACAAAAGAAATGTCAGTATTCATTGATGGAATAGTGAGCGAGTGTAGGGATTTAGAAATTCCTGTTATACCTGATAGTGAAATTGAAAGATTAAAGAAAGAATGGGGTAAATAATATGGGCAACTTAGAAATAACAGTTCTTAAAAACGAAAAGACAAAAACATTCGGAGAATTAAATCCCGGAGATGTCTTTTATATCGTTGATAATTTATTGGAACATGATGCGGGTTCTCCTGCGGAACCTTATATTAAAATTTGTGATTCACACGGCGGAGTAAAAGGTGCTGGATTTAGTCTTACAAATTGTTATGAAGACGAATTTAACGATACAGACATCATTGGAGTATATGATAAGTTTGAAATCGTACTTGGAGTATAAGGAGAATAAATGGAAACAGAAATTAAATTTAAAGGCAAAAATGTATTATTTAGAGATATTGAAATCGGAGATGCGTTTTACTATAGAGGCATAGCAGAAATGCCTTATATGAAAATATTTAATGACAGTTCTGAAGACAATGCAGTTTGTTTAGTTGATGGCACGTTGATGAACTTCGAGGCAGACGATCAGGTAAATGCCTTTAGCAAATTTAAGTTTGTTGGAGAGATTTAATGAAACCTACACAGAGCATTATACAAAAAGATAAAGAATGTTTTATATGTGGATGTAAACAAAAAGAGATTCTTAGTGAGCATCATTGCATAGAGAACTCAGGACGAAGAGATAATGCCGAGAAGTTAGGTTTAAAAGTTTGGTTATGTTATCAATGTCATCAAGGAGTACATGACCACAACAGACACGAACTTGAATTAAAACAGATAGCACAGATGACTTACGAAGACAAAATCGGAACTCGAGAAGAATGGCTTAAGCTATTTTGGAAAAATTACTTATAGAAGGAGAAAAGCAATGGAAAAGACAGGTGGAAAACAGTACAAAGACATCGTAATGGTGTAAAGGATTTAGGAGTAAAAGGAGACAAATATGAATTTTATAAAAATGAGAGACTTACTCATTGAGCATGTGAACGAAATGACAAAAGATATTAACTTCTTGTTTACAGTTCAGGTAGATAAAGATGAGATGTGGTCTACATATTTAAACAGTTTTAACGAAAAGAATAATCCAATATTCAGAGTTAGAACGGAACATGATTGTTCTTGTTGTAGAGGCTTCATAAAGAATATTGGTAATGTAGTAAAAATAAAAGATAACAAGATTGAAACCATTTGGGATTTTGATTGTGGTGATACCGGTTATGATGATGTTCTTAAGGCTATGTCTGAGTTTGTTAAAGGACATCAGGTATCAGATGTATTCCTTTCAACTGAATCAAAGATAGGTTGCCATCACAACTTTGAACAAATGGAAAGCGTTGGAGCTCACAGATGGGATCACTTCTTCTATGAATTGCCTAGCAAATTCGTTTTAAGAGATTCTGTTAGTAAAGGAACTAAATTAAATGACTATCGTTCGGCAAGAGATGTGTTATTGCGTAGCTTGAAAGAAATTTCAATGGATGCCGTTGATACAGTTCTTGAATTATGTAATACAAATACTCTTTACAAAGGTCCTGAATATGAGGGAATGGTTAAAGAGTTTAAGTTACTTAAAAAAGAGTTCGACAAATTAGAGACAGATTCCGAAAAGGAATTATTTGCTTGGGAACAGTCAGTCAGAATAGGTGTTGTTGCAAGTAGAATTAGAAATCATGCTATCGGAACTCTTTTAGTAGACATATCAGATGGCAAAGACCTTGAAGAAGCGGTTAAGCAGTATGAAACAATTACTGCACCTACAAACTATAAGCGTTCAAAGCCTATATTTACACAGAAGATGCTCGATGAAGCACAAAAGACAATAGAACAGATGGGATATACAGATTCTCTTCCTAGAAGATTTGCAAACCTTGATGATATTACTGTTAAAGATATTTTATTTGTTAACAGAGATGATGCTTCGAGAGTCAAAGGAACTGAAAGCATCTTTGATGAGTTATCATCTTTGGCAAAAGGCTCTTCAGTAAATAAGAAATTATCTTCAGTAGAAGAAATTACTGTTGATTCATTCATCAATAATGTACTTCCTGAAGCAGTTAGTTTAGAGGCGTATGTAGAAAACAAACACGCAAATAATTTTGTTTCACTTATTGCTCCTAAGAATAGAGATTCGAAGTCAATGTTTAAATGGCAGAATAACTTCTCTTGGGCATATGCCGGCAACTTGGCAGATTCTATGAAAGAAAGAGTTAAGGCGGCAGGTGGTAGAGTNNTCAGTGGAATGAAGATGGGCACGATAATTGTGATCTTGATGCACATTGTAAAGAAGCAGATGGATTTGAGATTTATTATGGCACGGCAAGAAAACCTAAGTTCTCTAGAACAAAAGGACAGTTAGATGTAGATATTATTCATCCTTATGAAAATGTCGCAGTTGAAAATATTACTTGGGATAATAGAAAAACAATGATACCCGGTACCTACAAATTCTTCGTTCATCAATACTCTGGAAGTGTAAGAAATGGTTTCAGAGCAGAAATAGAATTCGACGGAGAAATTTACAGTTTTGATTATCCTAATAGCATGAGAACAGGAGAGGATGTCAGTGTTGCTGAAGTTACTCTTGATAAAGATGGAACCTTTACAATTAAATGTATGTTGCCTGAATCAAGAACATCTAAAACAATATGGAATTTAAAGACAAACTCATTTGTTCCAGTATCTGTTCTCTGTTATTCTCCTAACTATTGGGAGAATGCTCAGCAAACAGGACATAAGCATTTATTCTTCATGTTAAAAGATTGTATCAGTGAAGAGAATCCTTCCGGTATGTTTAACGAGTATCTTGTAAATGAACTCTACGAACATAGAAAAGTAATGGAAGCATTAAGCGGTAAAATGAGAGTAGAAGATACAAACGATCAGTTGTCTGGCTTAGGCTTCGCGTTAGATAAACGAGGAGAACTTATTGTAAAAGTTCATAGTAACATCGAAAGAACATTAAAGATTAAATTTTAAGGAGAAAAAGGTATGAATATTAACATTTTTAAGTATGCGGCAAAAAAGAAATTAAGATTTCCTTATAAGGGATTCATTTCGGTAGAAGATTTATTCGTTTTAGATATTGAGGAACTCAATGATGTCTATAAGGCACTTAAAGAACTAGAGACAAATTCCTCGGAAGTTTCTCTTATCAAAGAAAGAACTGATAAAGACAAAGACCTTGAAGTTCAAATCGCAATCGTCGAAGAAATTTTTGCAGACAAAACAAAAGCAATCGACAGGGCAAAGAAATCGGCAGAAAAGAAAGCACAAGCTCAGCAGATTCTTGAAATTATTAACAAGAAACAGAACGAAGCTCTTGAGAACTTATCTCAGGAAGAATTAGAAGAGAGACTTGCTTCTCTTACTGATGATGTCGATGACACAGATATGTTATAAGGCTTAAATGCTTTATATATAAAAATCCTTCTTTTCTTTCCTAACGGAAAGAGACACATTTTTTAACAGTTATGCAGAGAGTGAGTATCCATCGAATGAATGAGAAGCAACCGAATGCGAGTTAGCATCCATCGAGTGAATGAGAAACCACCTGTAAGTAGGCTTCAAAACCTACCTGCATAATTAGCCCTCCCAAGGCTTAAAACTTAATACATACAAGTTGCACGATTCGCGAGTGGTTAGGTGAGGTTCGAATCCTCACTCGTGCAATAATGGTGACATAGTTCAGTTGGTTAGAACGCTAGCCTGTCACGCTAGAGGTAGAGGGTTCAAATCCCTCTGTCATCGTAACTTAATTACCGCAAACTCCAATGTTTGAGCCCCCATTTCCGTTGGAGAAACCCCTTGATAATAGAGTTTAAAAAGAAAGCAGAAATTTTCAAAATCACATATCGGTGTTAGATGCGGTAGCCGATGTGTTGGGGTATAGCCAAAAGGTTAAGGCACAGGACTTTGACTCCTGCATTTGTTGGTTCGAATCCAACTACTCCAGTTGTCGCATCGTAAAAAGTGCGACACAGTTTTACAAGATTAGTTTATATAAAGTTGCATAGTGGCGGAAAGGTGTAGACGCAAATACAAATTCACGAAGATTTCAGCAGTTAACGGTTGGCGGTCATGCGAGAATCGAGACTACGTGCCGAAAAAGCGGAGCCAGTTGGAGAACATATACTCAAATCGTGAAGAAAAAGACCGTATGTGAGGTTCGAATCCTCACCTATGCAATCCCTAAAGGGAACGGAACGTAAATAAAAAAATAAAGGAGAATTAATTTATGAACAAAGTAATTTTGATGGGGCGCTTGACTAAAGACCCCGACATCAGAGGTGAGGGCACTGGCTTGGTTGCAAAGTATACTCTTGCAGTAGACAGAAGATTTAAGGATTCAGACGGTAACTATCCTACAGACTTCATTAGCATTGTTACGTTTGGTAAGAGTGCAGAGTTTGCAGAGAAATATTTCCACAAAGGAACTAAAGTGGTAGTTACAGGACGTATTCAAACAGGCTCTTATACAAACAAAGATGGTCAGAAAGTTTATACAACAGACGTTGTTGCAGAAGACCAAGAATTTGCAGAGAGCAAGAATTCATCAAGTGAAACCGAAGAAAAATCTTCAGAAAAGAAGTCATCGAAGAAATCTAAAGGATATGATCCCGATGAAGACTTCATGAATATTACACCTGAAGAAGCAGAAGAGTTGCCTTGGTAATTGTGAGGGGCTTTTGCCCCTCTAAGGAGAAATGTGTATGACGTTAGAAAAGAAATTAGGACAATTAAATAATGATGAGCTGATTTACATTGGTAGTAAGTCGGCTTTTTTCTTTATTGGCTCTGTAGATGAATTTAGAGATAGACATTATTCAGTTCAAATGGAATGGAAAAAGAAACTACAGGCTAATTTAGAAAGCGCAAATAATAAAATAGAGATTCATATGAAAAAGAAACCTGAAGAGGGCAAGGATGAAGTAAAAGAATTTAAGAACTTCCTAACCGGAAAGATGGAAGAAGTCAGAACTTCTTACGAAGAACTTTATAAGGATTGGGAAGCTCATCTAAACAACTTAATTAAGTATCGAGAAGCCTGTAAAAACCATCTCGCTAAGTTTAAACCATTCATGAAAAGACAAGTGAAAGAAAGTTATCACAGAATTGACCCTGATGATGGCACAGTAATCATTATAAGAGGCGGAGAAGTTGGTAATTATTGGTTTTTAAGTGACGTAAAGAAAAAATACATAGGGGAATATGATGACGAACAAGATTACGATATTGATTGATGGTACTAAAGTAAATGAAATATTAAGAAGTCTTAAGAATTTATATCCCGATTGTGATTGGGAATATGATGACGGAGCAATTACAGGTTACGAAGTATTTAGAGATGAATACACTCATGCTTATAAGACTTGGAATGGTGATCCTATTCCGTCAACTTATGATTGTGACAGGGAAATATATGTCGGTGACTTACGTGGCAGAATACAGAGATATAAATATAGCCACAAATATAACGACGATGAGTTGTTCTTAGATGACATAATGATTGAGGAGATAGACGATGAGTAGTTTTTGGATAGGACTTGCTATTGGAGTGATAATCGGTTCCTTCTTAGGAACTATGGTAGCGTGTTTAATGTTAGGGTGTATAAGAGATGAAGACTAAAACATTAAGAGTTAAAGAAGCGGCAGGTATGAATCCTAAAATGACAGTGCCTCCGAAACCTAAAAAGAAAAAACCGCCAAGTCCTTATAAAGCGCCTATTGCAGTGAGGAATTATTACAAAGGAATTGGAGATGGAATTAATCTTTTGGTTGATGACTTATGTGATTACTTAGAAGACAAACCTTTTTTGAGCCAAGAAGAAATGACTGGTCTTATAAGAGAGAGAGCAAAGAGAATCAAACAGAGTCAATCATTGAAACTTGCTATACTCGAAAAGGAAAAGACAAAACAAAAGATTAAGAAGTGGGAAGAAGACGAATGGGAGAGTATATGAGTGATAATTATATTGCTAGAGATTTAAACGGAACAGTAATTTGTGAGGGTAGCGCAGACAGAGTATCAAATATATTACGAATAACACGAATCGGTTTAATTGATGCTTGTAACGAGAAACGAATTATTAAAGGCAAATATATGGTGTCTTCTACGGATAAAGAAGATATTACACCATCTAAATTACGTGACCATCTGTTTCGTGAAGATGGCGGAAGAGCTTACGAATATAAAAAAGGCTATCCAAACAGATACAAAGACGCGAGTTGCGTAAGATTTACACCATTATAAAGGAGAATAATATGAGAGAAAATAAACCTTGTGAATTTGATACCGGAGCAGTCATTGAAGAATGGGAAACAGGAGATTCTGAATGTAATGCTTATTCATTAAGATTTGCATGTGGAGGTATTTATCACAATAACTACATGGATATTGTAGGTTGCAGAGATCATGATTGCTTTTGGGATTGTAGTAATTGCATACATAAAAATGAGAATTAGAAAGAGGGATGAATCATGACACCTGAAGAAAAATGTTGGCAAGAGCATGTATATTACATGGATTGCGATTGTGAACAGTGCGAACACAAATACGATTGCAGTGGATATGAGGGGAGAGAAGACGATGAACAATCAAGAAATTAAAGCAGATGCAGGTAAGTTACCTATCACGCTAGTACCAAGAGAGATAATTAGAAACGTCGCAGCTATAAGGGCTTATGGCAAAAAGAAATATGGCTCATCAGAAAGTTGGAGAGACGTAGAACTTGAAAGATATCAGGATGCTTTCTTTAGACATTGGTTAGCATACCTTGATGACCCTCATGGATTGGATGAAGAAAGCGGTTATCCTCATCTTTGGCACGCCGCTTGTAATATGGCTTTCCTTTGTGAGTTGGAAAAAGGAAAATTTAAAGATAATAAACTTGATTTAAGCAAGATAAAAAAACCTATTCTTCAAACTGAAAACGTTGACGCATTGATTTGGTATGACAATGTTAAACCTGATGTAGTGCCATTTGCTAAATCTAAAATTGACAGTGATGGGTTTGATTGGGAGAACGGCGATTTTGTTGATACAGAACTAAAAAACTAAAGGAGATTCATTATGGCAAGTCTTTACGAATTAGATGAGAGAATGAGAATTTTTGAAACAACCGGAGTTGACACAGATTCAGGAGAGGTTGCATTAAGTGAAGAAGATTTTCAGAGGATGTTCGATGAAATCGACATGGACCTCAAAGATAAGATGATTAATGTAGCATGTTACATTAAGAATCTACAAAGTGACGTTGAGCAGTTTGATGCAGAGATAGAGAAACTTAAGAAAAGAAAACAGACTCGAATTAATAAAGCAGAACGTCTATCAAATCTGCTTGATTATGTAGCAAAACATCGTATCAATGATGTTGATGAAGACTTTGAAGCCACTAAAAAATGGAAAATTGATGATCCTCGAGCAGTAATTTCATACAGACGTTCAACTAAAGTAGATATTAAGGATGAAAAAGTTATTCCTAAACTGTACAAAGTTAAAGAAACAGTTGAGAAAATTGACAGAAAAGGCATCCTTGAAGCTCTCAAACAAGGGAAGAAAGTTAAGGGAGCAGAGTTAGTTGATAACTTGAATTTACAAATTAAATAAGGAGTATTAAGCATGGAGAGGTTAAAAGATTTTCCTAATTATTTAATTGACGAGAACGGCAATGTCTTCCGTGAGAAAACAATGCGGAAGATTAAACCCTCTTATAGTAATGGTTATGTGTATGTTCAACTCTGGAATCATGGTAAGATGAAACGATGCAGAGTGCATAGGTTAGTAGCGAAAACATACTTACCTAACCCTAACGGATTGCCCTGTATCAATCATAAAGATGAAAACAAAGCCAATAATAACATTGATAATTTAGAGTGGTGTACCTATCAATACAATAATAATTATGGCGAGATAAGTCCTATTATGAAAATGCAAGAAGCACGTAAGAGAACATTGGTTCAGATGACTCTCGACGGAAAAATAGTAGCAGAGTACGAATCATCTCATGAGGCGAAGAGAGCTACGGGCATTAATCAATCAAATATATCACAGTGTTGTCTTGGCAAAAGACATACAGCTCGTGGATATAGATGGCAATTTAAGACTACATAACTAAAAAACTAAAGGGGGCATGAAAATGCTAATAGATAAAGACAAACTTGAAGAAGCCAAGCAGAAGATTGCCAATGAAACACCTGACTTAATGGCAGAACTAATGAATCTGCAACAATATGATTCAAGAAATCATAAAGCTCTGTGTCCTTCACATTCCGAAGACACTCCGAGTTTTGTATGGAATCCTAAAGCACATAATTTCCATTGCTTTGGATGTTCATTTACAGCAGATATAGTTGATGCTTATATGTCAACAGGTCTGACGTTCAGTGAAGCGTGTGAAAAGATATTTGAAAGAGCAGGCATTCATTATACGTTTGGCGAAAGAGGTGTTAAGACACAACCTCAATATAAATATCCTCATGAAGAACCAATAAATGATAAAACAAATGTTGTCGATTATTTTTGGCAACGTTGTATATCAAAAGAAACACTTGATTATTGTGATGTTCGTGAGGATAAACATGGCAATGTAGTGTTTAACTACTATGATACAAATGACGTATTAACACTTGTTAAATATCGTCCGAGCCATAAACCCGATAAAAAAGAACCTAAATCGTGGTGTCAAAAGGGAGCAGATACAAAGCCTTTATTGTTCAATATGAACAGAGTAAACCCTAGTCAACCACTGTTAGTGACCGAGGGAGAAGCCGATAGTCTTGCAGCGATAGAGAGTGGCTATAAAAACACTGTATCAGTTCCTTTAGGTGCTAATAATTATGGTTGGATTGAAGAGAATTGGGATTTCTTAGAACAGTTTAGTTCAATCATATTGGCTTTTGACAATGATGAGGCAGGGTATAAAGCACAAAAGGAAGTCATCTATCGTTTAGGTACTTGGCGAACGAGTGTTATGGATATACCCGAACACGTTGAGTTTAATGGCAAACAAGTAAAGGTTAAAGACATAAATGAATTGCTCTTTTATCAGGGCAAAGAAGCCGTACTTAATGCTATCGCTCATGCCAAAGATTCTCCTGTTCAATCAGTAATCGATTTTAGTACGATTGAGGACATTGACATTGATAAGATGCCGGGTATCTACACAGGTTTTAAGGAAGTTGACAAAGTAATTGGTAAGATATTTTATTCAATGATTACTATCGTGAGTGGACTTCCCTCATCTGGTAAGAGTTCATTTCTTAATCAGTTAATCAGTAATGTGATTGATAACGGAGATAAGGTTTGGATATTCTCAAATGAAATGAATTCAAATATCTTATCAAACTGGCTTACTACTAGCTTGGCAGGATCAGGTAACTTAAAGAGATATGAGAATAGTTACACTGGCGAACCATTCTATAAGTTGCCTCAAGAAACGAAAAAGAAAATAAGAGATTATTATGAGGGTCAATTATATATTTACAAAGATGACGGTCCTAATGATGAAGATTCACTCTTCAAAAGTATGGAAGAATGTGTGCGTAAGTTTGGTATTAGGACGTTAATAATTGATAACTTGATGTGTATTGCTCTTAACAATGAGAATAATGATAAGTACGATGCTCAGACTGCTTTCTTTAGAAGACTTATTAAGTTTACACAGAAGTTTAACGTAGCAGTTATTATCGTATGTCATCCTAAGAAACTTGAGCGTGGAGTAAGAGATGTTGATATGTATGACATTTCGGGTTCATCAAACATTATCAACTTAGCACATTTAACTTTCTCATTAAGAAGAATTACAAAAAAAGAAAAAGAAGACCCTAAGAATCCCTATAAAGACCACGATGTGTTATTGGGAATCATTAAAGATAGAATTCAAGGTCGTAACGGTGCGCAGATTCCATTCTACTACGACAATCCGTCACGTAGGTTCTACACAAATCTCGAAGAATACAGAAGAGATTTTAAGTGGGATGATGAAAAGACCAATAGCACACTTCCGGTTCCTGAAAAGTTAATTGATTATGCGCAAGAAATTTATGGAGATAAAGAATGTACCAAGGAATGATGATTAAAACATTTCCTGACACCGACGTAGAGGCTTATCGCAGATATATAAAAGATTGTGGTTACTCAAGCTCAGTCCACAAAGATTATATAAAGGTCGGTAAGCCTTTAAAAGTAAATGCTTTAGACAGTGGTAAGTNNGAAAGTAAGAACATATAAAAAGTTGGATAGAAAAACAGCCGCCGAAAGGATTGGTATTTCCGAAGACACTATTTATAAATGGGAGTTGGGAATGCGTACACCTAATAATGAAAACCTTACAAAATATTGTGAGATATTAGGTATTGATAAGATTGAACTAATGGATAATGTATCAAGGAGTAGATGATGAAAATTAAAGATTACAAATGCACTTGTCAGTATACAGATTTTACTTTTTGGGAAAAGGATAAATCGCATTTAGGCATTTATTGTACGAAGTGTGGCAAGTGGTATAAGTGGGCGGATAAGAATGAAAAACGCTTGTGGGAAATGGATAAGGAGAATAAAGAATGACAAAAGAAAATGTTATCAAGATAATTAGACACGTTTTTCACTATTACGATGAACAACATGCCGATTACAACTGGTCGGAATTTAATGAAGCCTGTGGTATTGTGATAGACTTGTTGGAGAATAATACGATTGAAGAAGAACTCGAGCATTTAAAAGTAGAATTGATTAAAATCTATCAAGAAGAAATCAACAATGATTCAAGGTGGTCGGCAGGTGTAAAGTATTCTTGTAAGATTATAGACAATCATATAGCAGAATTAAAAGGATATAAATATGAACCCGATGATTGGGATTCATTAGCAAATGCAGAGCGTGACCATTAAGTGAACTGAAAGGAGAACAGAAATGAAGAATCAAGCAAGAGCTTGCGAATTAAAATGCAAATATAATATTCAAGGTATTTGTCACGTATACGGAGAGTGTATAGCAAAAGATTTATTTATCTCCGAACTCGAAAAGATAAAAGGAGAAATTAGAAATCAAAGAATTATTAATCCAAATTTTGATTTTAACACGGCTGGGTGGTGCATAGATTTGATTGAAAGAAATATAAAGGAACTGAAAAAGGAGAATAAACAATTATAAAGGAGAAAAGCTATGAAAAAGAAAATTACACTTATCTTATCGTTATTAATGTTAACTTTGTTTGTAGGCTGTAGAGAAGCAGAGATGGCTCGATATAATTTAGCAAAAGAAGCTGACAACTTTAACTGCAGAAGAAGAGTTACTGTTATTAACTGTATTACAGGCGAAACATTACTGACCGTTGAAGGTTTATGTAGTATTACCGCTGATACTGCAGACGATCAATTAGAAATTATTATTGAATATCAAAACGGCAAGTACAAAAAAGATATAGTTGGTTTGTCGGATAACGTCACATATCTTGTTGAGGATTTAGATTGGTCTGATGTTGACCCTTATAACTATTCAGTAAACTTTAACCCGAACTTATGGATTCCTGTTTCAGGAGATTACATCGATTAAGGAGAAAAGCTATGAAAAAGTTTATCACACCTGCAGAATTTGAAAAAAGCGTTAAATCAAGAATCGAATCTCATTACAGAGATGAGTGGGATTCAAAAGAGTTCTTGAATGAGTATTTTATTTCACTAATGAAAGATACTTTGATAACTTTAGGTTATGAATCAGGTATTTCAATGATTGAAAAAGAAATGAAGAGAGGACGTTAATATGATAACAGATATTCAAAATNNAATTTGCCCCTATATACATTGAGTATATGGGAAGTAAGTTTAAATGTTCATGCGGATGCGCAGAAGTTAGAGTGAAAGAGGTGATCGCCGATGAAAGCCCAGTGGATGAAATACTTTGATTATCAAACTGAAAAATATTACGAAAGACCATGTTGCCCTGAGTGTTCTGCTAAATATGAACCTACGCCGGTTGTAGTCGAACACGACAAATACGTGTGTCTTAACTGTCATGAAGATATTGAAGTTGATAGGAAGCAAAAGAAATGGATTGATGATATGAGAAAGACTAAACCATCAGTTGAAAAATGTTTTATGTGTGGCGCTTATAAAATGGTATATACTAAAAAACGCAATCCCGTAACAAGAAAATGGCAAGTATCATCCGGAGTGTGTGGTAACTGTGGATGTAAAATGAGAGTATAAAAGGGGTATGAATTATAAAGGAGAATAAGCAATGAAATGTGAATATTGTGAATACTCTTATTATGAAAATCATGGTGAAAATGGCAGTGAATCAATGTGCAGAATATTCGGATATGAACCGCCTGATAATTTACAGAGAATAGATGGCGAAGGGTGTATTTGCAACAGGCAGACATTAGCCAAATTTAAAAGACAAAATGATGCAGATGAGAAATATATTGTTGCTGACTATGGTAGATTTGTTGAATGGTATAACGAGCATATAAAGGAGAATGACATATGAGTTACTACGATAAAAGTTACGTACAGATGGTAGACGATATGTTTACTTCAACTGCCACATTGGATAATACAATATATGCACTTAATCAAAATGCAGATATATTGAAAGAAGTTTTAGACAGGCTCGAAAGAATTGAAGCACGTTTAGACATAGAAGAAACTGAAAGTCAAATAGAAAAGTGTGAGAATTGTAAATATGATAACACGCCTGATTATTGCGCGCCTTGTCGTGACTGTTTATTGGGGCAAGGGGTAACACCCTTACCCTTACTATTTCAACAAAAGGAGAACAACTAGGGAGATTGGGAATAAGGAGCAAGTATGAAAACATGTAAGAATTGTGGCGGACCTTTAGATGATAAAGGTAAATGTATAGTTTGTGGTACTGTAACTCACATGACTTTATCAAATGATGACGGAGTTATTATTCATAAATCTTATAAGGAACTATATGAAGAATTAGAACTTATATATTCAATTAACGACAGAGGAGATACTAATAATGAACGATATTCAAGAAGTTAAAAGTGCTATTAGGACTTGCCATTATAGAAATGATTTCCTGAAACACGAAAGATATCTAAAGCATGTTATATGTCGCTTACATTGTTTGCCTTGTTTACGGGTAATTGAATTAGGAAAATGTGATGCAGTGAAAGAAAGGGAGAATAATAGATGAAACTGATANNCAATTATATGAGCTCAATGTTATTACGGCAATTAAAAATGGTTTACCACTTCCTAAAGGACATGGAAGATTGATTGATGCTGATAAATTGCTTGACGAAAATATTGATACTTTTATGTTGCAAACAGAAACCAAAATACGAATTGCACCAACAATTATAGAAGCAGATAAGGAGAATTAAAGTGAAAAAAACGATTGTTAAATTTACTTGTGATAGATGTGGTACANNCAGAGAGAAATGGATTTATGTAAAGATTGTTATGAGTCTTTGAGAAATTGGTATTACGGGAAAGATGAAAAAGAGAGGAAGAATAAAGAATGAAAATATTGATAGATCGCGATGAACTTGTTAGGGTATTTAAAAGCCGTAGAGCATTTTATTGTGATGAAAAACCTGAATCTTTCAGAAAATTGGATTATTCAGATAAATGCAGGGTGGATATGTTGGATAGTTGTATTGCCGATGTATTTAATATGCCAAAGTACAAGTCATTATCGGAAGAACTTGAAGATATTAAGGCAGAGATAGTATCAGAATTCGTTGATTTTGAGTCTGACGTTAATCTCGGATTAAATTTAGCACTCGAAATCATATACAAGCACATTAAGGAGAATAAACAATGAACGATATTGATATAATTAAAGATATAATCAAATATGGTTCTTTAGATAATAAAAAATATTGTGAGGAACGGGAACAATTATTAAATTTACGCAATAAAGAAGCGAAAGAAAAAGCCCAAGCACAATACAATAAGGTTGTCGAGTTTATTGAATCGAAGAAGAATACCATGATGGATGAATCTAATACTGATAAATGTACAAATATGTTTGATTGTGGTTATTTACTTGGGTTATATACCATGTATCATAAATATATAATAAATGATATTGATAAAACCACAGCTAGGTGTATTAAATCGTTATATCATAACAGCAATATAACCGCGTTGGACGAACGATGTGACACACATCG
>LXOW01205828.1_pt1 | contig 15795 bp, 13 predicted proteins | sample 1368591 | NCBI WGS metagenome assembly LXOW01 (sample SAMN04884650, study PRJNA319009) | bovine gut metagenome | isolation source: Cow rumen | host: Bos taurus | place: Italy: Legnaro (PD) | collected 2014-07-09 | reverse complement strand
ATCGCTGCTGCATGTCTCGTATTTGTATCATGCAACAACAAACCCGCTGAAGAAGTTACAACTGAAGAAAACACTGAAGTTGCCGCTGAAGAACCCCACTGCTGCCACGAAATGACCGAAGAGCAGAAGGCTTTCAAGGCTGACTGGGAAAACTGGGACAACCAGACCGACGAGAGAAAAGCCGAACTGATTGCCAAAGCTAAGGAATGCTTCGACAAGAGAATGGCTGAATGCGAAGCTCACAAAGCTGAATGCGAAGCCCACAAGACTGAATGTGAAGCTCACAAAGCTGAAATGGAAGCCAAGAAAGCTGAAATCGACAAGGTTATGGCTAACTGGGACAAAATGACCATTGAAGAGCAGAAAGCTTTCTTCGATGAAAACGCCCCCTGCTGCAAAGAACACAAATGCTGCCACAAAGGCGAAGGTGAAGGTTGCTGCAAAAAAGAAGGCGAAGGCTGCTGCAAAAACGGTCAGAAACCCTGCGAAAAATAATAAGCAGTAAAAATCTTACACCTCATCAAGAGGTAAAAAGGAAGAGGGAAGCCAGTGTTTCCCTCTTCTTTTAATTTTAAAAACACAGATAAAAAAAGAAATTTGGCCGTTGTATGACTAAAAACATTATTTTTGCAAAAAAATTAGGATGAAACGCTTATTACTCTTCATATTGTTCCTCGGCGCTAATGCCTTCCTGTTCGCACAAATTCAGGTACGCTACGACAAAGAACCCATAGTGGACAGCGTCAGTAATGCTTACGAGAATGCCTGGAAGGCAGTCAAATATACCGATGGCTACCGCATCCAACTGGTGGCCTCTTCCTCTAAAAATGGAGCACAAGGTGTGTACAACGACTTTAAGAATTCTTTCCCCGAAGTGTCGGCCTATCTGTCCTATACTGAGCCCACTTTCCGTGTGCGTGTGGGAAATTTCAAAAACCGTATCGACGCCTACCGCTTTCTGATGCGCATTCAAGGACAATTCCCTGGAGCTTTTATCACAAAAGATAAAATTTCGTTTCGGGATATATAGTATATAGATGTTTTGTTATTATCGAATTGACTCAAACATATTTTAATATGAAAAAATTTTTTGGTACAGTACTAATCTTTTCTTTATCAGTTCTCTTAACCTTCCCAGTATTGGCTCAAAACCCCTCTTACCAGCAAAACAGCAACAAGATGATGCAGATGCTGAGGGCTATTAATGACATGTATGTTGATACTGTCAATTTCGACCCACTAGTGGAGAAAGGCATTGTAGAGATGTTGAAAGAGTTGGACCCCCACTCCATTTATATTCCCAAAAAAGAAGTCCAACAGACCAACGAACCCCTGGAAGGCAAGTTCGACGGCATCGGGGTAACTTTCCAATTGATTAAAGACACCATCAATGTAATGGAGGTGATTCCCGATGGACCCTCTGACAAAGTGGGTTTGCGCGCCGGCGACAAAATTGTAAAAGTCGATACTGCTATAGCCTGCGGCAAACACATAAACAACAAGTGGGTGCAGAGCCACCTGCGAGGTGTGAAAGGCACGAAAGTAGTGGTCGGCGTCAAGCGAGGCCGCAACCCCGAACTGCTCGAGTTCACCATTACCCGTGACAAAATACCCATGAACAGCGTGAATGTCTCTTTCATGGTAGACGACAAGACCGGCTACATTAAACTCGACCGTTTTGCAATGACATCCCCTCAGGAAGTGAATACCGCGCTGACCAAACTCACCGCCCGTGGCATGAAAAACCTAATCCTCGACCTGCGTGGTAACGGTGGCGGTTACTTGGATGTGGCTTTCCAAATCTCCAACATCTTCCTCGGTGCCGACCAGATGATTGTCTATACCGACAATTTCAGGAAAACCGGCCAACAATTCAAATCCAACGGCAAAGGTGAGTTCCAGAAAGGCAAGCTGATAGTACTGGTGGACGAAGGCTCAGCCTCTGCCTCTGAAATCGTATCAGGCTGTGTTCAAGATTGGGACCGCGGTTTGGTGGTAGGTCGCCGTACTTTCGGCAAGGGGTTGGTACAGAAACCCCTATATCTGAACGACCAGTCAATGGTGAGACTTACCATCTCTCACTACTACACCCCTACCGGACGGTGCATCCAGAAACCCTATGACGATGGTGTGGAAAGCTACCTCAACGACCTCAACAACCGCAGCAAACACGGCGAGTACCTGACTGCCGACAGCATCAAATTNNCCCTTGGACACTTCCAAATACTCCACCTTCTACAATGAATTGGCCCGTAAAGGCATCTTTGGCGGCTTCACCATGGATTATATGGAAACTCACCGAGATGAGATGAAGGCCCAATACCCCACTTTTGAAGACTACAAAAAGAACTTCGTCATCAGCGACGCTCTGTATGACGACTTTATCCAATACGCCAAAAAAGAAGGAGTGACTGACAGCGTGAAGTTTGTGTTTTCCTCTTACGTACAAGGCTTTGTGAAAGAGAACAAAGGAAAACTCGACTCGATGTACAACAAAAACTTCGACAACAAAACCGAGTTCGACCAGATGCTGACGGAATACATCCAGAAACAGCAGAAAGAAGCACTGCGATTGAAAAACCTCAGCAAGGCACCCGAATACATCAAGGAATACTTGAAATTTGAAATTGCCCGTACACTGTACAGCTATGGTGAGGCCTATCAAGTGTTTCTCACCAGTGACGACACCTTCCAGAAAGCAGTGGATATCATGAAGGACAACAAGATCTTCAAGAAATTCAAAGTCAACGAATAATGATTTCGAAGGAAACCATTGATGAAATCTACTCCGCCGCCCAGATAGAGGAAGTTGTGGCTGATTTTGTCCCACTGAAACGCCGCGGACAAAACTGGGTGGGCGTGTGTCCCTTTCACAATGACAAGAATCCTTCGATGTATGTAAGCCNNTGCTTTGTGTGCCACACCGGCGGCAATGCCGTCAACTTCGTGATGAAACACGAGCAGATTTCTTACCCTGAGGCTCTGCGCTATTTGGCCAAAAAATACGGCATCAATATAGTAGAGGATGCCCGCTCGGAAGACCTCACCGATGAGGAAAAGCTGAAAGAGAGCTTGGTGGCAGTCAACAAGTTTGCTGAGCAGTATTTCATTGATCAGTTGCTTCATACCGAAGAGGGACAAACCATAGGTCTCTCCTATTTCAAGGAACGCGGCTTCTCCCAGCAAACCATCGAGAAGTTCAGGCTCGGCTACTGTCCCGACGGTTGGGACAAGTTCACCCAAGAAGCCCTGAAAAACGGCTACCAGCTGGAACATCTCATTATGACCGGCCTGACCAAAAAGTCAGAAAGCGGCAAGGTCTTCGACTTTTACCGCGGGCGCGTCATCTTTCCCATCTACGACAAGCTGGGCAAGCCTGTGGGTTTCGGTGGCCGTATTCTGAAAAAGGATGAAAAGATAGCCAAGTATTTCAACTCGCCCGAAAGTCCCGTTTACCACAAGAGCAACGTGCTTTACGGTTTTTACCAGGCTCAGCGTTCTATCAAAACCCAAGACAATGTCTATCTAGTGGAAGGCTATACCGATGTGTTGTCGATGGTGCAAGCTGGCATCGAGAATGTGGTAGCCACCTCCGGCACCGCCTTTCCTGACGGGCAGATACGGCTGTTAAAGTCCAAGACCAACAATGTGACGGTGCTGCGTGACGGAGATAAAGCCGGTATCAATGCCGCCCTGAAAGACATCAACATTTTGTTGGGCAACGGCTTCAATGTCAGTGTAGTGATGTTGCCCGATGGGGAAGACCCTGACTCTTTCGCTCAGAGTCACAGTGATGCTGAAATTACCGACTACCTGAAAACACATGCCGATAGCTTTATCCTCTTCAAAGCCAGAGTGATGGCAGCTGAGGCTGGCAACGATCCCGCCAAACGCGCCACGATGGTGAAAGACATCATCCAATCTATCGCCCTCATTCAGGACGATATCACCAGACAGCTGTATATCAAAGAACTGTCGAAGCAGTTTGACTTGGACGAGAAATACCTCATTGCCGAACTGAGAAAGAATGTCATCAAGACTATCAAAGAAAACGCCAAAAGCGAAGGCGGCCAACAGGTTGAAATCCACACTTCCCCGGAAGAAAACACCAGCGGCAATACAAATATCACTCCGGAAGAAAACAACCTTGCTCAAATCGAAGAAAAAATTATTCTGTTGATTCTACAATACGGATCCTATGAAATAGACGCTGAAACCACTGACGAAGACGGGCAGGAAATATGCCAAAAAATCAGGCTTGACCAATATATCTTCAATGAATTCTCGGACGAAGAAATCTGTTTTCAAGATGATCTGTTCCAGAAGATTTATACAGAATATGCTGTAATTGCCGGCAAAACCCCCGGCCAAGACGAAATCAAAAAAGCCTTTGTCAACCATGAGGATGCCGCTATACGGCAATTTGCCATCGAACACCTGATGGAGGAAGACATTGAAGTCAGTCCCGAATGGTTGCGCCGCTTCGAGGTCAGCACCGATAATGTGAAAAACAGCAGCCACAAATTCAATGAGGACGTTTATCACAGCATCATGTTGTTTAAATATAGGATTGTTGAACAATACCTGAAGTTCCTGAATGAGGAACTCGGGAAAAACCATCCTGATGATATCATCGACAAGATGCTTCAGAAATACGATATCTTGAATCAACGAAAATCTGAAATCGCAAAACTTATCAATCTGGTAATCGTAAAATAAACGAAGAATTAAGAACTAAAAACTAAGAACCTTGCAAACCTTTATCATAATTCTTAACTCTTAACTTTTAGTTCTTAGTAATAAACATAAAAGCTATGAAATCAACCAACAACAACCGAGGTTTTTCCTCTAACTTAGGAGCCATTTTAGCCGCCACAGGAGGGGCTATCGGCTTGGGCAACATTTGGCGTTTCCCTTATACAGTAGGCGAAAATGGCGGTGGTGCTTTCATCCTCTTGTATATTGCCTTTGTCTTTCTACTCGGTGTTCCTGTTCTGATGAGTGAAATTATCATCGGCCGCCGTTCTCAGAAAAATGTGATGGGAGCATTTAAAGTACTGGCTCCAAAGCATAAAGGCTGGATGGGTGTGGGTGTGCTTAGTATTGTGGCCGCACTCATTATTTACGCCTTCTACAGCGTAGTAGCGGGTTGGACTCTCAACTATATTGTTCTGTCTGGCAGCAATCAGCTCAGCGGAAAAAGTCCCGCTGAAATAAGTCAATTGTTTGCCGACTTCACCCAAGGCTCTTTCTGGCCTTTAGTGTATCAGTTCATTTTCTTGGGACTTACTGCTGGCATTGTCATTTTAGGAGTACAAAAGGGTATTGAGAAATACACTAAAATATTGATGCCTATATTGTTACTGTTAATGATACTGATGTGCGTCCGCTCCCTTACGCTTGACGGGGCACGCCAAGGTATTGATTTCCTTTTCAAACCCGACTTCAGCAAAATCACTGGCGACACGGCATTAGAAGCGTTGGGACAAGCTCTTTTCTCGCTCAGCATCGGCATGGGAGCGGTTTGCACCTACGGTTCATACATCCGCAAAGAGGACAACCTTTTCACCACAAGCCTTTGGATTGCCGGAGCTGACACTTTTATTGCCATCATGGCCGGCATAGCCATTTTCCCTGCAGTTTTCGCTTTCGGTCTGAGTCCCGCTGCTGGTCCAAGCCTTGTATATGAAGTGTTGCCCAACGTGTTCAACAGCATGCCCGGAGGCACTATTTTCGCTGTCGGATTCTTTGTGCTCCTCAGCATCGCTGCTCTCACCTCCACCATTTCTCTACTGGAAGTGCTGGTGTTGTGGGCTGTGGAGGAATTGCACTGGACTCGACGCAAAGCCGCTATCCTATTATCACTTGCCGTATTTTTCATGGGTATTTTCTGCGCTTTATCCTTCGGACCGCTCAGTGATTTCAAAATCCTGGGACTGACCATTTTCGACCTCTGCGACGCTTTAACCGCCACTTACATGATGCCCATCGGAGCACTACTCTTCACCCTCTTTATCGGCTGGTACCTGCCCAAGGTAGATGTCTATGACGAACTATCCAACAGCGGCCAACTCAAAGCCCGCTACTTTAAAATTTACTATTTCATAATCAGATATATAGCTCCACTGGCATTGCTCATCGTACTGCTGGCGGGAATTATATCATAGTTTTTTAGTAACATGAACACCACACAGAAAATAAAATTGAAACCCGGCAATATGCTGAACCCCGCCCCAGTGGTGATGGTCAGCTGCGGAGAGACTCCCGATGAGTACAATATCATCACGATAGCTTGGACTGGTACCCTCTGCTCCGATCCGCCCATGTGCTACATCTCGGTACGTCCCGAGCGACACTCCTATCATATCCTCAAGGAACAGAAACAGTTTGTCATCAATTTGGTGAATGAGCCTTTGGCTGCGGTTTGCGACTGGTGTGGCGTGCGTTCGGGCAAGAAGTATAACAAGTTTTTCGAGACCGACCTCACTCCCGTCAAGGCCAGTATGGTGAAAGCTCCCATGATTTATGAGTCTCCCGTCAATATTGAATGCGAAGTGACCGATATCATTCCTTTGGGTTCGCACGACATGTTTATCGCCAAAATTGTGGCTGTTCATGCCGACCCACGTTATATGGACAAGAAAACAGGAGCATTAGACCTCAAGCGAGCCAATCTGGTGGCCTATTCACACGGACAATATTATGCCCTAGGCAAAATCTTAGGCAAATTTGGATTTTCAGTAGAAAAGAAAAAATAGTCCCTCTATTGTTTCAAGTGCTCTTCGTGGAATTTGGCAATCTTGTTCCACAGATGTACACGCTCAATGCCCATTACATTATGGTCGTGAATAGTATAGGGGAAATAATCCACCTCCACACCGGCTTTCACCGCCTCTTTCATCAGCTCTAACGATTGCTGCCATACAACAGTGTGGTCTTGGCAACCGTGCATCACCAGCAAGTCGCACTTTACATTCTTGATTTTGTCCAACAAGCTGGCCTTGGCATAACCATCAGGATTCTCTTCCGGAGTATCCATATAGCGCTCGCCGTACATCACCTCATACCACTTCCAGTCCACCACAGGACCACCACAAGAAGCCGCCTTAAAAGCCTCTGGGTGGCGTGTAATCAACGATAAGGTCATAAAACCTCCATAGCTCCATCCGTCCAGTCCAATGCGCTTAGAATCGACGTATGGCAGCGATTTCAGGTATTCTACACCACACATCTGGTCTTCCACCTCCAAATCACCCAAGTGACGGTGGATGCATTTCTCAAATTCGGCTCCACGATTGTTTGTACCTCTGTTATCCAAAGTGAAAATCACATAACCCTGCTGTGCCATATAGTACAAGAAGGTACCTCCCGACATGAAAGTATTCGTCACCAACTGTGAGTGGGGGCCACCGTAAACATAAATCAAACAGGGATACTTCTTGGTTCTGTCCATATTGGGAGGCAGTATCATGCGGCAATACAAGTCATCACCCGCCTTATTCTTGATGCTGAAGATGGATACTTCACCCATCGTGCAGTCAGCAAACGGGTTTTTTGACGATTTCAGCAACTTGGACGTTTTTCCGTTGCTGCTCTTCAGATAGATGTCACGAGGGGTATCCAAATTAGTGAAATAGTCAATAAAGTAGCTCATATCCGAAGAGAAACGCGGAGTGTGGGTGCCTGATTCCGGGGTCATATTGTCCACCTTGCCGGTTTTGATATTCACCCTGCACACATACTGGTCAACAGGTTTATCCAAAGAAGACAGGAAATAGATATTCTCTTCCTTCGGGTCCAAGCCTATCAGCTCGCTTACTTCCCAATCGCCCATAGTCAACAAAGTGTTGGTGCCTGCAGTTAAGTCATACAAGTAAATATGATTCCAGCCATCTCTGCGGGTCTGCCACAGAAAGCGATTGTTTTTCAGAAACACAGGTCGGGTTTGCGGCTCCACATAACGATTATCCTTCTCTTCTATCAGTATACGGGTTTTGTTTCCTGTCAACAAATCATATTCTATCAGTTTGGCGTGATTCTGAGCCCTGTTCAAATGAGTTATATACAGATATTTCTCATCAGGAGAAAACGTGATATTAGTCAGAAATTCCCCATCTGCCTTGTCAGTTTTGATATAATGATAAACTGCCTGACCTTTGGCTACTGATGCTTTTACATCGAAAATGCCGGCTTTCACTTCATGGCTGGTACGGCCTGCCATCGGGTATTTCATGGTTTCCACGGTGGCAATCGGCGTGGAAGTGTTCACTAGCGGGTAATCCTCCACCATACTCTCATCCATGCGGTAAAAGCAAATGTAATTGCCTTTAGGCGAGAAATACTGACCCTCTTCTATACCCCATTCGCTGCGGTGTACACTCTCGCCAAAAACAATGTTCTTGCCCGTATCAGGACACAAAAGAATGGGTTTGTAGTCATTCAAAATACTTTCAACATACACATATCCGTCTCTTTTGGCCACAAAAAGAAAATTTTCCATCTGATAGTCAAACACATCGTCTGTTGGAACGACACTCACCTTATTGGTAGTTAAGTCCAACACCTTGTCAAAGGCCGGCCAATACAGTTTGTCCTTCCCTATCCAATTGAATGAGGGAAAACGTGACAATTCCTCATCCAGCAATGTGGCCAACTGTTCCTTAGTCAAAAGGGTCTGCTCCTTGCCGGTTTTAGCGTCAGTCAGCAGTAGGGCATTATCCTCAATCTGAGCATATTGGTTGGTCTCAGGCCGCCACGACAAGTTTCTGATATTGTCGTAGCTGTATTTACCTTTGAAAATACCTTCCAGGTCAATATAATTGATTTGTGCGAACAGCGAAACTGCGCAGGATAACAAAAGCAGGGATAAAAACAGTCTTTTCATTGATATTTGATTTTATAATTTGACTACTTTATTGTCTATTAATTGGTACTTCTCTCCTGTGGCGGGACAAACGGCAAAGCCTTTTTTGTCAAACTGCAAATGTTGACCATTCTCACTCATCCATCCCACACGACGGGCAGGATTGCCTGCCACTAACTCATAGTCGAACACATCGTGGGTCACCACAGAACCGGCTCCGATAAAAGCATAACGACCGATACGGCGACCGCAAACAATGGTGGCGTTGGCACCTATGGTGGCACCTTTGCCGATATGGGTCGGCGCAAACTCATTCTTCCGCTCCACCATACTGCGGGGATTCAACACATTGGTAAATACCGCTGAAGGTCCGATGAACACCTCGTCCTCGCAGACGACTCCTTTGAAAAGAGATACATTGTTCTGGACTTTAACCCTGTTACCTATCCTCACCTCCGATGCTACAAACACATTCTGTCCCAGAATACAATCCTCCCCTATCGAACAATCAGCCATCAGATGACAGAAATGCCATATTTTAGTACCCTTGCCAATCTGGCAGGGCTGGTCTATCACTGCGGTCTTATGTATAAATGTTTCGTTGCCCATGATTTTATTCTTTAACCAAGAACTAAGAATTAAAAGTTAGGAATCTCATTTGATTTTTAGTTCTTAGTTTTTTCATTACCACATGCCGTCAAATACTGTCCATATATAGTCCCCTGTATCCCATGCCGTTTCAATGGCGTACGTACCACAGCGGCCACTGTAGTCAGTCAGCAGCTTCAGTGCCTCGTCACGCTGCCCCTTTTTCAATAGCATCAAGGCTTTTTCTTCTATATCTTTTTGATTGTCGAAAAATTCTTTCTGTACAGGCTTCCAAGTCATGTCAATCACCTTACGCATATCCCCCCAACGCTGGGAAGCCAAAGTGCCCAATCGGTTGAAAGCCCACCAAGCCGACTTGCGGCTGAATCCTGTTTCGCGACCACAGGTTTTGTATTCCGAGGGCAAATCGGTAACATTGGCATAAATAGGCACATACACTGAAGAAGCCACATTGTCGAGGGCGAACCAACAGAGAGCTCCCACCTCGTCAGGCAAGTCGCTACGGCACTGAATGATGGTGGCATATACCGTAAACCAGACAGCAATATTACGCTCTCCATGAGCATGCCAACCTCCGTTCACTTTATGCAGTTTCAACTCATCTGACTTCATGAATGGATTGGCCAATGGCGAAATCACTGTTTTGCCGTCTTTGTCGGTCACCGTGATGTTTTTGCGCATATCATATTCGGTTCCTTCGTAGTAATCCTGAAACACACGCACCATATCTTCCAAAGTCACCAGTGAATCGGGTTTTACGGAGAAAGGATAGTTTTCTGCATTGGGATCTAATTTCAACGAGGGAGCCAGCAAATCAAACACACGCCATTCGCGACGGCGGCAAGCCAACATCATACGTGATTCGGGTGCATAGGCATAGGCGAATCTGAAAGGCTCGCCACTCTTCTTGCTCCACCAGCCATTTTCCTCAGCCACCGAATATACATTGTCAGAAGCCATGAAATAATCCTTGTTCTTCAAGTCTATCTCTCGGATGGTGGAGGCATTGGCATTCACCGCCACATGGTCATCAGGAACCCGTTGGGCGGCCCATACCGCTCCTAATTTACCTTTTCCAGGCCCCACAATCTCGAGATGCCATACTTCGTTCTTGTCGGCTATGGTCAGACACTCGCCCGCATCAATCCAGCCGTATTTTTTCAGCAACTCACCTGCGGTTCTGATGGCATCCCGTGCGGTGGTGCAGCGTTCCAACATCAGCATGCAAAGACGCTGGCAGTCTATCAGTCCACTGTCAGATTTCAACTCTCCACGTCCGCCGAAAGTAGATTCACCTATAGCCAGTTGCTTTTCATTGACACAAGGATAAGCGGTGTTTAGATACTGATAAGTATGGGCTACTTGCGGAATCTCACCCACTGGTATGTTGTCATAGCGGTTCATCTTGCCTGGCTCGCTCTTGGCCCATACGCGCTTGTATAAGGTCTCGGTGGCGCCTTCTGGATGGTCAGCGGCTTTCTCCACCGTCACATTAGTGCGTGAGCGGCCACTGTCGTCGGTATGCGAGGTCATCACCGAGCCATCAGCCGAAGCTTTCTTCCCCACCGTGACGCTGGTACACTCCATGCCGTCGGTGAAATTGTCGTTTTCAAATACATTTTGTCCACTTGCCCATACAAAGGCTAAGACGAAAGTTATCAATAATAGTTTTTTCATCGTTATAATGTATTATGTTTACGTCACTACCCCGCCCTTAGGGCACCCCTTCTAATAGAAAGGGAAATTTTTTCACATCACTACCCCTAATTCCTAATCACCATATCCGCACGTTTGCACTTCTCTTCCTGAGGCATCTGGGCATTGATGCGCTCCCTGATTTCCTGTTCCGACAGGTTGGGGTTTCGCTTTCTGATGCGCTCTATCCGCACTTCCATTGGGGCATCCACTACCACCACCATGTCGAAGTATTTCTCCAGTCCGTTTTCAAACAATACAGCCGTTTCCATCATCACCGAGGCAGTTCCTTGTTGCACAGCCCAAGTCTCAAACAGCTCCATCACCTTCGGGTGAATCAACCCATTGACTTGCGTTCTTTTCTCTGGATGCTGGAAGACGCAAGTTGCCATTTTCTTCAAATCTAGTTGGCCATCGGTGAACACTTCTTCGCCCATTTGTGTGCGGAGAGCCTCTATCACCTCTGGCATTCCATAGCATTTCTTCGCTTCCTCATCGGCATAAAACACCGGTATGCCCATCTGCACAAAAAAACGGGAAATATAGGTTTTCCCTGTGCCGATACCTCCCGTTATCGCTATTTTTTTCATCGCTTGCTAACGTACATACAAGGTGAGCACTTCCGGCTTGTCAACAGATTTCAAGTCAGGATAAACATTTTCCTGTAGAAAATCACGCAACTCCTTATTGGAAAAAGAATAGGCACTGCGCTTCGACTTGTTTTTGATTAGCTCACTCACATTGAGATCTACCACTCTGTTCTCCTCATAGAAACTGGGAGTCAGATAATTCAAGCCTTTGGTGCAGAAAGTCAACAACAAGGTGGTATCAGACAGCGTGCAAGTCTTTTTCCCTTCTGGCAACGAAGAACACGTCAACTTGTACTCAAGCGTATGCTCCTGGTCTATGGAAAAATTGATAAAAAACCAGGCGATAGCCGACAGTAACAAACATACCAGGAAAGCTAACGGTGGTAGTTTAATCTTGTTTTTATGTTCTTGCTGCTGCTGATTCTCAATCTGCATGACTTACTTTTTTTGTGCGTTTTTTGCTTCGTTCTCGTCCACCGCTACAGCGGCTTTCTCAACAGTGATTTTCACACCGTCGGCGATTTCAACAACAAACACCTTTTCCTGAACATCCGTAATCTTGCCATGAAGACCACCTATGGTGATGATTTTATCGCCTTTGGCCAGCTTGCTTCTGTATTCCTCAATCTGTTTCTGCTTTTTCTGCTGGGGTCTAATCATGAAAAAGTAAAAAATCAACAGCAGCAAAAGTATCATAATCAGAGTCATACTTCCGCCTCCTGCAGGCTGTCCGTCCTGAGCCGGAGNNTTTTTAAGGTTCTACAACTGTCGCTTTCAGCCATAAGGTTGTCTGCACGGGATAGGTGTTGGCTGACACCACCACCCTCTTGCTCACTTCTCCTTTCTGGCTTTTGGAATCAAACGTCACCATGATTTCGCCTGACTCACCCGGCCTTATCGGTGCCTGAGGCGGGGTTGAAGTGGTGCAGCCACATGACGACCGAGCACTGGAGATAATCAAATTCGATTTGCCTGTGTTCTTGAATTTAAAAGCGTAGGTCAGCTTCTCGCCTTTGATAACCCTGCCAAAATCGTATTCCAGCGTCTCAAAGGTCAATACTGGCATCTTCTCCGCATCTTTTTTCGACAAACCTTCCGCCGTCATCGGATTGTGTACATCCGATGTGGTAAAGCCCTCAGAGTTGTTCTTTTCCCCGCAAGCAACCAAGAAAATGCTTATTAGGCAAATAGTAAAATTTATCAGTGTTTTTTTCATTTTTAACCTCCTAAACTCTCTAAACCTCCTAAACTTTCTAAACTTTATACCCCATTCTAACCATGCAACCACATAACCCTATTACACCAGTCCTCTCCCCATCTTGTTCAGTTTCCCTTCTTCCTTCAAATCCACGGCCATCTTGTCCAACATCCCATTGATAAACAGCTTGCTCTTATTCGAACTGTAGGTCTTTGCCAATTCAATGTACTCGTTGATGGTTACCTTCACGGGAATATCCGAAAATTCAGTGAACTCGCAAAGCGCCATCTTCAGCAGGATAATGTCCAAACCCATCATACGCTCCAGCTCCCAATTCTGCAATTTCTGCTCTATCCTTTCCTCATATTCATTGTTGTGTGACAAAGTCAGGGTGTATAAACGTTTGTAAAACTGCACATCACTCTCCTCACCTTCAATCACATCCTTAAACAAGGGGGTGATGGCGCAATGGTCTCCCTGCGACTCCTTAAACTGCTGGATGTTTTTGTACAGCATCAGCAAAGCCTCATTGTAATCATCGAACCAGTGAATGTTCTTCTCCTCAAAAAACCAATGTATCAGCTCACTTTCCACAAACACCTTCTCCACAATGGTCAGCACCAGTTCCTTATCCTCCTTATAACTTCGCTGAGGATTCTTCATATACTGCTGGTACTCGGGCAACTGAACAATCTGCTGATTCACCTGCACAATAAAGTCCGCATCATTGCTCCAGTTGATTTTCTTCTCCTTATACATCTTGTTCAGCGTCACATTGTCGTCAATCTGAAGAATCACCTTATTGTCCACAAACTTTGTGTTGGGATTCAAGTCGGCCTCTGTCGGATTAATCTTGTTTTTCAAATCCTCCAGCTTGTTGACTCTATAGCGGTACACTGCGGAAAAGAGGCTGAAGAAATAGATGAACAAAGTGTAGCAGGACTGGATGGCGGAACTTAATTTCTTCTCACCTTCCACAACATCTTCCCTATCATTCATCTGATGGGCAAAGATGGCCTGCATCACTTTGATTCTCAAATAACGTCTGCTTACCATGTTTTTTGTATTAGAGTTGCAAAAATACAAAAAAATAAAATAGACAATGTGCCAATTAGCACATTATCTATTTAGTACATTTATCCAATCACTTCCTCAACTTTCTTCATCAACTCACTTTCCAACTGCTGGGCTTTGACTACATATTCATGGGCCTTGGTCACTTTCTCTTCCGCAAAGGCCTTGTCATCCAAGCTGGAGGCGTTGATTTTCACATTCAGATAGGCTCCCATGACAGCGGCACGAGCACACAATACGCCTACACCGGCATCTGTTACTGAATTGGGATTGCCCTTTTCTATCATGGCGGCACATATCTCAAACACTTCGAAGCTGCGCTGGATGGTCTTGAAAGGTACCTCTATAGCATATTTGGTGGCATCCTGAATGGCCTGCTTGCGGGCAGCTTTCTCTGCATCGTTGCCCTTCGGCATGCCAAAGGCTTCCATAATCAGATTGAAGGAGTGGGTGTCCTCATCCACCAGCCACAACAACTCGTCTTTAAGTTTCTGGCCCTTTTCGGCCCACTTTGAGAATTCTTCCCAACGTTCATCCCATCCAGGTTTGTGAGAGGACAGGTTGGCCACCATGGTTCCCAATGCTGCACCCAGACTACCCATGTAGGCTGAAATGGAACCACCACCAGGGGCGGGACTCTCTGAAGCGGTCTCGTTGGCAAAGCCTGTGCAACTCATATCCACCAGCTTCTCGGTCTTGTCTTCTTTCTCAATCAGGTATTCTATCACTTTTTCGTCAGGGCTGAAAGGCTTCAAATCGTCCAAACCCATCGACTTGATGGCAATCTTGATGATTTCAGCTTCATCAATACCCAAAGAGCGTTGCTGTTTGGCCAAGAAATACTTGCCCGCGTCTATCAGGGTCTTTTTGGGCACCAGTCCCACAATTTCAGTACCGGTCACACGGATTCCTCTGGCAGCGGCTTTGTTACACACTTCCTCGAAAGCGATGTGCAACGGAGTGGCATTGGTGTCAGTAATATTCATGGATACCTGAGCCACACCATATTCCTTGATGAACCAGCCGATAGCCTTGGTGCCTTTGAGAGTACCAGGCATATAAATGGTGTTTCCGTTTTCGTCTTTCATAATCTTGCCCACAATCGGGTTGCCCTCGCGTTTCGGACGACCTTTCTCGCGCACATCGAAAGCAATGGCGTTGGCGCGACGGGTGGAGGTCGTGTTCAGGTTGTAGTTCACGGCAATCAGAAAATCGCGGGCTCCGATGGCGGAGGCTCCACTCTTAGCTACCTCCTCAGTGAAAGCGGTAGGACCGAAGTCGGGTTTCCACTCAGTGGTGGCAATACGCTCTTTCAAAGCCTCATACTCACCTTTACGGCAGTTGGCCAGGTTACGGCGTTTGGGCTCAAAAGCAGCATTTTCGTAGCAGAAAACGGGAATATTCAATCCCTCGCCCACCATCTTGGCCAATTTGCGGGCATATTCAGCAGTCTCCTCCATTGTAATGTTGGAAACAGGTACCAACGGACAAACGTCAGTAGCCCCAAAGCGCGGATGGTCGCCATGATGTGTTCTCATGTCAATCAACTCTTTGGCTTTGGCAATCACCTTGTAAGCAGTGGCCACCACCTCATCGGGAGTGCCGACAAATGTCACCACCGTACGGTTGGTGGTGAAGCCCGGATCCACATCCAATAGCTTCACGCCTTCTGATTTTTCTATCTCGTCGGTAATCTGTTTGATTACTTCCAGATTACGACCTTCGCTGAAATTGGGAACACATTCGATTAATTGTTTCATCTCTGT
>LXOW01005061.1_pt1 | contig 15798 bp, 7 predicted proteins | sample 1368591 | NCBI WGS metagenome assembly LXOW01 (sample SAMN04884650, study PRJNA319009) | bovine gut metagenome | isolation source: Cow rumen | host: Bos taurus | place: Italy: Legnaro (PD) | collected 2014-07-09 | reverse complement strand
TCCCAGTCTTGGTTGAAGATAATGGTGAGACCTGCTTGAATGACATATTCGGTGTTGACAACGGGGCTGTTGTTATAGCCTTCCAACGTGGCGTAAGCCCAAATGGTCATGTCTTCGTCGACGAGGATGGAACCTTCATATTCAGTCCAAGGACCTTCTTCGGATTCAAGGCTGTAGTAGATGGTTGCACCTTCAGTGGGGCAAGTGATGGTAACTTCCTGTGACTCATAATAGGTGCCTCCAGCGGGGTTGAAGGTCGGGGTAGCCACGGTGGGCGTGCCGCCTTCGCCTTGCATGAAGATGTCGAGGAAGAAGTTATACTCGCCATTGGTTAAATTGGAGGTGGAATAAGCACCGCAGATATAGGCGTCGTTATTGAAACGAAGGGCGAAGGCGCGGCTATTGTTGTCCACATTAGTGATTATGAAACCATTGTAGTCAGGAACGAGTGAAGCCTCATCTGAAACACCCGATTGAATAGTCCAAGCGGTCTTTTCACCATTCATGTTGAAATTGGTGCCGCTGCCGTAGCCAATTACATCGCCGTTGGCGTTGGTGAAGGTAAAGCTGTTTCCATTAATGTCGATGGTCCAGTAGTAGCTGTTTTCGTCAGCCAGAATGGCGGCAGAGACAATTTCGTTATCGCCATCCATTGTGCTGGAGAATTCGGTTGTTGCAGGTTTTCCTCCTGACAGGGTGTTAGCGATGGCACGATAGGTGTCAACATTATCGTCGAAACGGGCAGCAATGATGACGCGATTGCCAGCCACTAATTCGCCAACATTGCTAATGCGGACGTAGTCGCCACCAGGCACAGGAGCTTCTTCAACACTGCCGCTACAGGTTACCGCGATGTCGTCGACATCATCGCAGGCAACGGTGATGCTTTCTTCGTTGTATTCTCCGACTTCAAGGTCAGCTTTCATGCGGACGTAAATAGTAGTCTCCTCAACGTTGCCGTTGCTGGGCGTCAAGGTGATGGTGCTTTGGGCTTCGAAGTCATCACCCGATGCCATTGAGATTTCAAAGTTTGCAGCTTCGGTGATAGTGATGTCGGCACTCAGGTTGAGACCGCTGACGGTGAAATTCTGTTCAACTGACGGGCCATTGCCTTCAATGTAAGTGAATCCTGCCAAGGCAAGTGGAGCGACCGTCACGACAGGGGCACTGGTTTGGCCGACCAGCAGGATGTCGTCGACTTCCCAAGCGGCGGCGGTTTCTTCTGTACAGGTATACTTGAAGCCGATGCAGCATTCTGTTCCGCTGAAGCTGCTCAGGTCGATGGCACCCGATTCAACCCAGGTGTAGCTTCCTGTTGATAGCTCGCAGGTCAAAGCGGTCCAAGTGGCCGTGGTCGGGTCTTCGCCGTCGTAGTCATTGGAGAAGAACGCTTCAAGGTCATTGCCAGTAAAGTTCATTGCCGTGCGGAAGGTTAGCACAGGATTGTCGTAAGCATCAAGGTTGAAGGCGGGGGAGATGCACCAATCTTCGTTGGCACCGTGGTTGTGACCATTGGCATTGGCGAAGTGGTTACCTTGGAAGGTGCCCACAATCCAGGTCGCTTCACCTTCCACATCGACGAAGGTCCAACCGTTCATGTCGCCTTCCCAATCTTGGTTGAAAATGACAACCACACCGAGTTGAATAGTATAGGTAGCCTCGGCGATGGTGCTGTTGTCATAGCCTTCCTTCATGGCGATGGCCTTGATGGTAGTGGTCTCACTGATGGCCAAAGGAGCATCGTAGACGGGGCTTTCCTCGGTCGGGTCGCTGCCGTCGAGCGTGTAGTGGATAGTAGCATCTTCTGTGGTGCAAACGATGCTCACCGTTTGCTCTTCATAATAGGTGCCAGCCTCAGGGGTGAAGGTAGGCGTGGCTACCACAGGCGTGGGCGGCTCAATGCCTTCGGTCTTCACGAAGAGGTCGAGGTAGAAGTTGTAGCTACTGTTATTGTTGTTCGAGACAGCGTATGCGCCATAGTTGTTTTGGTTGTTCAAGGCGAAGCCTCTATTGGATGAATTCACATTGGTGATATAGAATCCTTCGTAACCAGGCACCATGGCGTTTTCACCGGCAGTGCTGAGTACAACAGACCATTCGGTGTTGTCACCGCCAGTGGCGAAGTTGGTGCCGCTGGCGTAACCCATCACATCGCCATTGGCATTGGTGAAAGTGTAACCATTGCCGGTCATACCAACAATCCAATAATAGCTGTCTTCTTCGTCCGTGATGGTAGCGGGCAGCACCTCATTGTCGTCCGAAATCTCGGAAGTGAACAGCACGCCCGTGGGCTTGCCCGAAGCGGTGTTGCTCATGGCGTAGTAGTCGTTGGCATTCTCGTCGAAACGGGCGGCAACGACCACATAACTGCCTTCCACGAGACCGCTCAGGTCGCTGATACGGATATAACCGCCTTCAGTGGGAGGTGTGGGTGGGGTTGGAGGCGTAGGATCTTCACCGATGACGGTACCAGAAACACTGACAAATAACGTGTCGGCACCTTCTGAAACGCCAATGAGTTGTTCGGTGTAGGTGCCAGGCTCGAGGTTCGCCTTCATGCGCACATAAATGTTGATGCCCGAGAAATCGATAGGACTAAATACAGCAGTGGGATTCTCAGAAACGAACAAGTCACCCCCAAGAGTGGATACCTCGAAGCTTTCGGAAGGATAAATCATGACAGAGCCGCTGAGTGTGCTTCCGCTTAATTCAAAGCTGGTGATTTCGGACGGACCACCGTCAACATAGTCGTAGGTCATGCCACTGAGGGAAGTCGGGGTGGCACTAATGGTAGGACGATGGGCATATTGCACATCGTTGGCACTGAGAACACGCAGTTGAGGCGCGTTATAGCATCCAAGGATGCCCACGACCGTAACGATATCGCCTTCAACCAAACCGTCAACGGTAGGAATATGATAGATGTTGAGGCTGTTGCCATCTTGCATGATGGGCGTGTTGCCACTGGTGTTGATGGCACCGATGATTGCATCCTGAATTTTCAGGCGTGTGGATTGCAAGAGGTTGTTCCCGGCAAAGTCTTCATTGATTTCAGAGATGGTCTTTATCGCCAGAGGAAGTGGGTTGCTGGTGGAGAGGATGGTGAATTCGTTGTCGTTGCCACCATTGATTGCACTCAGCTCAATGAGGCCATTATATGTGGCACGCTTGCCGTAGGCACGCACCTTGTTGCTAATCGCCAAATCGGAAGGCACCGTATTATTATTAAGGTAAAGGACAATGCCAGCGGATTCGTCTTGCACATACACATTACGGCCGTCGATGAAGGTGACCACGCCTTCCACGCAGGCATATTCGTTAGCTTCAAGGGCATGGGCTTCGGCGATAGTGATAGGCTCGTTGATGGTATAAGTGGCCGTGGCGATGGCACTGTTGGCATAGCCTGAAGCAACCGCCATAGCCTTGATGGTTGTGGTGGCGTTCACCTCAATGGGGGCGCTATAAACGGCGCTGCTTTCCGTCGGGTCGGTGTCGTCAAGGGTGTAATAGATAGTGGCATCGGCAGTCGTGGTGCTGAGGGTGACAATCTGTCCGACCAGGAAAGTGCCGCCGTCAGGTGAGAAGGTCGGAGCTTCAGCTATGGGTTGTTCGCTAACGGTGCCGCTCAAGGTAACGCTTTGACTCAGTTCTCCACAGGTGAGGCTTATGGTGCCCGTGTAGGAATCAACGCTCAAGCCGGCTTTCATCCTAACATAAAGTGTCTGGCTGACCGCGCCATCGACAGGCGTAAGACTCGGAGAGTTGGAATAGGTGCCATCGGAAGTTGTTGAAACTTCGAAGTTCTGTGTGGCGGTGACGGTAACGTTTTCAATAAGGTCGCTACCTGTCACGGTGATGCTTTGGGTCTCCGAAGGACCAGCTTGGAAAGTGTATTGGAAACCAGTGAGTTCAGTGACGGATACACTCAGTTGGGGGTTAACGTGGATGACAACATCGGCGGCGTTGGCCACACGGACTTGAGCCGTGTTATAGTAGCCAATCACACCGGTGACATCCACTTCGTCGCCTTCTTCAATGTCCGTGAGGACCGGCACCTTGTAAATGTTGATGCTGTTGTCGCCTTGGGTCAGCGGGGTGTTGCCACCGGTGTTGATGGTACCAATGGTGGCCTCAACAATTTTCACTCGGGTGCATTGCAAGGCATCGCCACCACCGTCTATTACTTCAGCAATGGTCTTTTCGACCACAGGCAGGGGGTTGCCAGATGAGAGAATGGAGAAAGCACTGCTGTTGCCATCAATGTTCTGAAGCTCATATAAGCCGTTGTAGACGGTCTTTTGACCATAGGCCTGCACCATGTCGCCCAAAGCCATGTTCGAGGGCACGGTGTTGGGGTTCAGATAGAGACAGATACCGCCAGTGCCATCTTGGACATACACGTTACGGTTGTCGATAAAGTTGACGATGCCCTGCACCATGGCATATTGGTTGTTGGCCAAGGTCTTTGCTTCTGCGATGGTGACGAGGGTGGGGAAGGTATAGGTTGCTGTGGCAATACCGCTGGCCGTGAAGCCGCTCTTGAAGGCTTTGGCTTTGAGGGTTGTGGTTTCGCTGATGGTCAGAGGAACACTATAAAGTGAACTGTTTTCGTCAGGATCACTGCCATCGATAGTATAATAGATAGAAGCATCTTCAGTGGTACAACTGATGGTTACCGATTGTGGCTCAAAATAAATGCCGCTGCTAGGACTAAAGGTGGGTGTTGCCGCTGTTTCTTGTTGACCACCGTTATTTTTTTTGTAAAGCTGAACTGGTTGCTGATTGCTGTAAGATGCAGCTTTGAAATACCTAAACCTTAGGTTATTGGAAGCGCTATTAAACCTCATCACAGAAGTGGATGAAGTAATTAATACTCCGTCTGCATCGAGTTGTAGGGTGTTTAATTCTGGAGAATTCCCAAATTTGATAGTGTTGCTTCCTGATTGGCCATAAATATATTTCCCATCATTTGTTCCACCAATGACTTGGATGGAATATCCACCTTCCATGTTTTCAATACTAATAGTCACAACATCGGATGCAGTAATGGAATTGTTATTAATGGTCAATTCCGTATAACAACTATTTGCATCGATGCCAGTCCAACTATAAGCTGAAGAGGAGGAGTTTTCGTATACCAAAAGGTATTCTCCACTCCAATCTGATGGAGAGGAAACGACTTTCTCATAAATTGTTTGCCCCCATGCTGTAAATGCATGCAATGACAGCATCAAGACAGCTGTCAATAGAATAGAAAGTTTGTGTTTCATGAAAAACTATTTAATTATTTGATACATAATGATTTAATTCGATAAATTTAGAACGAGAATAAGTGCTCAAAATTAGGAAAAAGCCTCAGGTAGAAAGCACTGAAAGTCAATTAGTTTTCAACAGTGTTTTCAACATTGGTTGTTGATAACTTTGGCAAGAAAACATCATTTCACGTCGACAATGCCGTTTCTGTCGCAGCGCACCACCACGCGCTTGTATTCGGTCTTGCCTTCATATACGCATTGCATGACGAAAGTGAGGCGGTAGATTTTCTTGCCTTCGATGGGTTTGTATTGGTTGTCTTCCCAAGTTCCGGAGAGCGGGAAACTCGGATTGTCCATCTTTCGGGTGTATTCTGTAATGTTGTAACGAAGAATGTCGTTGATGCCTTTCATCGGGAAAGGGCTGGCTTTGGCCAGTTCATGGGGCCATAACTGTACCTTTTTGCGGAAAAGTAGTACTTTTTCATCTTTACCGCTGACTTCGGCAAAGAGAGGGTTACGGTTACGAAGTTCCATCACCTCGGGCAGAATGGTGTCGCTGTCCACGAAGTCGACACTGTCCTTGCTCCAACCAATATACCGACCTTTGATGCGAAAGTCGGTGCGGGTGTCGAATACCTTGTTGCTGACGCGTCGTGCAAAGATAAGCCGTAGCCAGTCTTTCAGCCTGTCCTTGAACATGTAACTGATAACCAGTGCGATAAGAAAAGGCAGGGTGAAGTTACCGTATCTCTGTTGGAAGAAGAACGACGACAAGGTGGCCACCACCATGGCGGCACCTGCGGCCAAGCTATACAAAATCTGCTCGACAAGGAAGGTGTTTTTGCGCTTGGTGGCGTTGAGGTAGAGGTCGCTTTCGGAGAATTTTTTTAGCAAACTAGCTCTAAAAACGAAGTCCTCATTGCCATGAATGTCGTCGGCTTTTACGCTGAGGTAGCCTTGCTGTTCTCGGTAGGCACGCTCTGGGAGCAGGATGTCTTTGAAATGCGTTTCAAGCTCGGGATAATCCTCGGGGTGGTCGAGGCGGATGGCATCGCGAAGACGGTAGGCATATTTTTCCAGAACGTTGCTTAAAAATTCGTCTCCATAAGCGAATACCTGTTTTGTCCTTTCGCTACCTTCTTGATCCTTCAGTTTGTCGAGTAGGTTGCGGAAACGATTCACGATTTTGCTACCATTCTCAAGAAAATGAAGGCAGGATTCTTTTCTTTCAGTGGCATCAGACTGTTGCGACACGGCAGCGCATTCATCACGGAAAGCACTTTTTGCGATAGCGCAATACATCTTGATAGAATGGAAAAGGTCTTGCGTTTCGTCAGGCTCGCCAAGTATTTCGTTGAAGCTCGAAATCAGCGACTGGTTGGGCAGCAGCAGCTCGTCATTGGCCAAATCATGAAGGCTATACGAGGGCGTGATGAGGCGTACAACGGACTTAAGGTCGCGGTAGAAATCGTCTTTGCTGTATTTCGCAGCGTTGATGTCGAGGCTGTTGGGCACAAAAATCCAGGTGTTCATCACAAAGTCGCTGTATTTCATTGGCTTGATGGCAGCACTTGTGTTGAACCCCACCTTGAATTCGATGGTAAACTTGTCGTGGATTTTTGTAGTCAGGTCAATCATTTCTCTGCGTTTCTGTATTGCTCGTCAAGGTTGAAACCTTCGGGATGCTTGGCTTTGATGTCTTTATAGAAATCCCATATTTCGGCCAAATCCTTGTCGTAGTCGCCAGTGGGATAAAAGACACCACCCATGCCGCAAACTCTCTTTTTGTAGTCGATATAGCCGAGCACGATGGGCACATGGGCACCTTCGGCAATGACATAGAAGCCTTTTTTCCAGTGTTTTACGGCCTTACGCGTGCCTTCGGGGCAGATGACGAGTTGGGTGTCTTTGTTTTGGCTAAACATCTCCACCATCTGGTCCACAAGGTGATTTTGATGGCCACGGTTGACGGGGATGCCGCCCAATTTCTTCAACAGCCAGCCAATGACGGGCTTGAAAAACTCCTGTTTCATCATCACCTTGAACTTGACGTCGTAGTACCAATAATAGGCCAAGCCGACAAAGAAATCCTCAATGGCGGTGTGTGGTGCCATGATACAGACGGCGTTGCCGAGGTTGTCAGGGGCTTCCTTGACGGTGGTCCAACCACCGAGTTTAAGGCCGATTTTGCCTATGAATCTCTTGAATTTTCCCATAATAAAACAATGTAGAGACGCAAATTCTTGCGTCTCTACATAATATTAAATTGATTACCAAATCGCAGCACGCTCTTCAGGAGCGATATACATTTTGTTTTCAGGCAAGACTTCGAAGGCCTCGTAGAAGTGCGGCATCGAACCCAGTGTGCGGTTGACGCGGGCTTCAGCGGGTGAGTGAACGTCGGTCTTCACTTGGCGCTCGATATATTTGTCTCTCGAGTTGTTGCGCCAGATGGTGCCGTAACTGATAAAGAAGCGCTGGGCAGGAGTGAAGCCGTCGATGCTTTGGTTGGCCTTGGCTTCATCCGTCATTTGGTAGGCATCCCATGAGATATTGAGGCCGCCAAGGTCTGCGATGTTTTCACCAAGGGTGAGTTCTCCATTGATCTGGTAACCTCTCACCTGGAACTCATTGAACAGCTTGACGAGTTGTGCGGTGCGCTCGTTGAACTTGGTGGCATCTTCTTCAGTCCACCAATTGTTGAGGTTACCCTTTTCGTCGTACTTGCAGCCTTGGTCATCGAAGCCGTGGGTCATCTCATGGCCAATCACCACGCCAATGCCACCGTAGTTGACGGCATCGTCAGCGTCCATGTTGAAGAACGGGGGCTGAAGGATGGCGGCAGGGAACACGATTTCGTTCATCTCGGGGCTGTAGTAAGCGTTGACAGTTTGGGGCGTCATGAACCATTCTTCCTTGTCGACAGGCTTGCCGATCTTGGCCATGTCGATTTCATTTTCGAAACGGATGGCGCGGTGTACGTTCTCGAAATAGGATTCGGGCGTGACTTCGTATTTGCTATAATCCTTCCACTTGTCGGGATAGCCGATCTTCACATTGAAGCAGTCCAGCTTGTGCAAAGCCTTGGCCTTGGTTTCGTCGCTCATCCAGTCGAGGTTCTTGATGCGTTCGCCAAGAGCCGTGCGCAGGTTACCGACGAGGTTCAGCATGCGCTCCTTGGCTTCGGCAGGGAAGTGCTTTTCGACGTAGAGCTGACCGACAGCTTCGCCGAGGCAACCAGAGGTGGCACTGAGGATGCGGCGCCAACGAGGCTGCTGTGCTTCTTGGCCATAAAGGTAGTTGCCGTAGAAACGGAAGTTTTCTTCGTCGAGGTCAGAGCTCAGCATGGAGGCACTAGAGGTGATGATCTTCCACTTCAGGTAGTCCTTGATGGTGTTTAGGTCTGTGTTGAGGATGATTTTGTCGACAGCGGCGATAAAGTCGGGCATGCCCACATTGAGGGAGTCGAAAGCAGGAGCGCCAGCGGCATCGAAATACTTGTCCCAGTTGAAGTTGGGTGTCGAAGCCTGAAGTTCTTGGCGGCTTCTCTTGTTATAGGTGCGGTCGGGGTCGCGGCGTTCCACACGGCTCAGTGAGTTTTTAGCCAGCAGCGTCTCCATGGCAAGGATGTTCTGGGCCTTTTTGGCGGCCTCAATGGAATCGGTGCCCGTAAGTTCAAACATCTTGGCGACATGTTCAACATACTTGTCGCGCATCTCTTGTGTTTCGTCAACGAGGTAATCGTCGCGGTCAGTGAGGCTCAAGCCACCTTGATAAAGGTGCATGATGACCATGTCGGCATTCTTCGGGTCGGTGCTGCCACCAGCATAGAAGAATCCTCCGACACCGTTGCTGTGCATTTGTCCTAGAAGTTCAGCCAAATCGGTTTTGTCGTTGAGGGCATCGACCATCTCAAAATAGGGCAGAAGCTCGCTGTAGCCACGCTCGTTGATGGCCACAGTGTCCATGCCGGCATTGTAGAAGTCGCGAATCTTTTGGGCGACGCTACCTTGTGCCGCATTGGTGTCTTTCGACACCTCATTAATAATGTCTTGGATGAGGATTTCGTTGTGTTCGTCAATCTCGGTGAAGGCTCCGTAGGTGGAGTATTCTTCGGGTATCGGGTTGTTCTTCAACCAATTGTTGTTAGCGAAACGGAAGAAGTCATCGGCAGGGTTGATGCTGGTGTCCATATTGCTCAACTCGATGGCGGGGACAACTTCCTTTTTCGGTTCTGGGGTTTCGGCTGGCTTTTGTGCGCAGCCTGCTGCCAATGTGCTTAAGATCATCATGGCGTAAACGTTTCTTTTTTTCATTGTTATTTAAAATTGTTGGTTCAAAATTTCAAGGTTTTGTACGCATGCAATGCGTCTCTACAACTCTCAACTCTCAACTCTAAACTCTCAACTAATTAAAGGTCTCCCTCCAACTTCAGCTCCGCCTGCAAAGTCCTCAAAAACGGACGTTCCTCCGCCATTTTCTCGAACTTGTCCTTGTCGGTGTAGGCATCGATTTCGGCAGGACGTTCCATCACCTCGGGCTTCAACTGGAACTGGTTGTTGTGCAGACTTTGTTTCAGATGGTGTCTCAAGGCGCTCATGCCTTCCGTGTCGCGTTCAAAAAGCAAGTTGTCAACGTTGAAGTGGATTTCCGAGTTGCCTATTAATTTAGGTGTGTATTTGCCCAAGGCCGCAGCGAAATTTGGCGAGACATTCTTATAGCGATTGACGAAGTCGCTCCATGCTGCGCCCAGTTGATCTTGAGTGAACGGCGTGTTCCAGGTCTCTTCTTTTTCCTCAGCCTTCTGTTCCGCCTGCTGCATGGCTTTGTGGATGCTGATGCTGCTGGTGGTGCCACGAGGACGAAGGGTAGGAGTAGGAGAAGACTGTTGAACTGTTGATGGTTGAACTGTTGGATTGCTTGGCTGTTGGGCTGATGGTGTTGGTTTCGGCCCTTCGACGGGCTCAGGGACCTTGGGCTCAGGGACCTTAGCGGGCTGAGCGGTCGTTGAGCTTGTCGAAACGCCGCTTTGAACCGGCTGAGTCGCAGGCCTATTCTGTGGCATTTGCACTGGCTGTGCTTGTGCTGCGGGCAAATTCAACGCCTGGCTGCACAAAGCGCACATCTTCAACAAAGCAATCTCCAGATGCAAGCGTTTGTTATTGGCGGCACGATAATCGATGTCGCATTTGTTGTTGATTTCCAACGCTCTGATGAGGAAAGGCATTGGGCATGCCTGAGATTGTGTCAGATAACGTTGCCGCAGCTGCTCGCTGACTTCCAAAAGTTGCACCGTGCTCGGGTCTTTGCATACCATGAGACTTCTCAAATGGTTGCCCATGCCGCTCACAAAATGCTGTGGCTCAAAGCCCTTACTGATGATGTCGTTCAAGATGAGGAGGATGTCGCTCGTCTCGCCGCGTAAGATGTGGTCGACGATTTGGAAATAATAGTCGTAATCCAACACGTTCAGGTTGTCAATGACATCCTTATAGGTGATGTTCTTTCCAGAGAAGCTCACCATCTGGTCGAAGATGGAAAGGGCGTCGCGCAAGGCACCATCGGCTTTTTGGGCGATGATGTTGAGTGCTTCCGGCTCGGCGTTGACATTTTCGCTTTGGGCGACATAAGCCAAATGTTTGGCGATGTCGTCCACCGTAATCCGTTTGAAGTCGAAGATTTGGCAACGCGATAGAATGGTTGGGATAATCTTGTGCTTCTCTGTCGTGGCCAAAATGAATTTGGCATACGCAGGCGGCTCTTCCAAAGTCTTCAGGAAGGCGTTGAAAGCAGCTGCCGACAGCATGTGAACCTCGTCGATGATGTATACCTTATACTGCCCGATTTGTGGCGGGATGCGCACCTGATCCACCAAACTGCGGATGTCTTCAACAGAGTTGTTTGAAGCAGCATCCAACTCATAAATGTTGAACGAGGCGTTGTTGTTGAAGGCACGGCACGACTCGCATTCGTTACAGGCCTCCATGTTTTCGGTGGGGTTGAGGCAGTTGATGGTCTTGGCCATGATACGGGCGCAAGTGGTCTTACCCACACCACGTGGACCGCAAAACAGGAAAGCTTGCGCCAAGGTGTTGTTGCGGATGGCGTTTTTCAAGGTGTTGGTGATGGAGCCTTGCCCCACGACAGTGTCGAAGGTGATGGGCCTGTATTTCCTTGCGGATACGACGAAATTCTCCATTTTTCGGGTAGCATTAATTCTGCAAAAATACAACTTTTCGGCTTTGCTTCGGCGAAGATGCAACATTTTTCGGGTTTTTGCATTTTGTATCAAAAATCATCCTATCTTTGTGGCTATGAAAATGCTGGTTTTGGTTCCAAAGGTCACCGGACGCGTGATGTATGTCTTCGACTTGATGTTCAAGCGATTGCTCGGGCTTGATTTCGAATTCACCACCGATGCCGAGCAATTCAAGGCTTTTGACGGACCAAAACTGCATTATGATCATCAACGTGTTGGAGACGAGCCTTTTGTGAAGGCTGTGGACCTGCTTTTTGAGCGTCATATCCACGAGCAGAGTTTCCGCATCGTCGATTTTGAGGATACCGTGGCACCTTTTGCAGTATACGGTAATGGTAATCTCGTGCCCTTCGATGTGTTTGCGGCCTCGTTTTTCCTGGTTTCACGTTACGAAGAGTACCTTTCTCAAGTGCGTGACAAATACGGCCGTTTCCAGGCTGAGTCGACATGGATGTTTGGGAACGGCATGTTACAGAAGCCGTTGGTCAACATTTGGGCTATAGCCTTGGGAAAACGTTTGCAAAGTTGCTATCCCGACCTGCCCATCAAGACCCCGAACTTTGAGTTTATCCCAACTTATGATGTGGATGCCGCATGGGCTTATAAGCATAAAGGCTTCTATAGGACATTGGGCGGTTTTATCAAGGATTTGTCGGCCAGAGACCGAAATCAATTCAAGGAACGCTATGAGGTACTACGAGGCAAGCGCAAAGACCCTTTCGATTCCTTCGATTTCCAGTTCGAGTTGCAGAAAGAGTTCAAACTCAAGCCAATCTATTTCATCCTTTGTGGCGAATACGACACCAACGACAAGAACATTTCACTCCGAAAAGAATCTTTTCGCAATCTGATTAAGCATTTGGGTGACTATGCCGATGTGGGCATACATCCATCGTTTTCGTCTTATCTTGACACCGCAAAGCTACAACATGAAATCGATAGCCTCTCGGAAGTCCTGCACCGTCCGCTGACCAAGAGCCGCCAGCATTTCTTGAGGATGAACCTGCCACGCAGTTACCAGAAACTCATCGAGTTGGACATCAGCGACGACTATACCATGGGCTTTGCCTCGCAGGCAGGGTTCCGTGCAGGCATTGCCAGCACTTTCCGCTTTTATGATCTTGAAAACGACATGGTTACCAACTTACGCGTGCATCCCTTTGCTTTGATGGACGGCACCATGCGCGACTACCTCAATCTTGATGCGGAAGCCTCTCTTATCCTAGCTAAGCAACTCGTCGACGAAGTGAAAGCCGTGGGCGGGACATTCATCTATCTCACACACAACGAAACCCTTGGCGGCGAGAAACGCTGGGTGGGTTGGCCCGAAATGTATCGACAACTTTTGGAATATATTACCCAGGTCCCTGAGCCTGCGGTTGCTGAGTGCAGTCGAAGCATCGAAGGGCCGTCAATTACACAATGATTCTACAATGATCCAATACCTCCACCATAACGAAATCGACTTGAAACAATGGGATGCCACCATTGCCGAATGTGGCAATATTTACGCCTTCTCGTGGTATCTCGACATCGTTCATCCTGGTTGGGAAGCCTTGGTGGAAGACGATTATCATGCAGTGATGCCGTTGACAGGCGGTAAGAAGTTCGGAGTCAACTATCTTTTCCAGCCTTATTTTGTGCAACAGTTGGGCGTGTTTTCCGAGTCACCTATGACAGCGGAAAAGTTAGAGTCGTTTCTGAAAGCAATTCCAGAGAAATACCGTTTCTCGGAGATTCGTTTAAACGAAAGTAATACTCTAGATAAAGGTATTGAAAGATTTGATTATCATAGAAATGTATTACTTGACTTAAACCAAGATTACGAGGCTATCCGTTCCAATTACCATACCAACACGAAACGCAATTTGGCCAAGGCTGAGAATAACAATTTACAGCTTGTCGACACGGTCATCCCTTACCATGTGGTGGCACTTTTCACCGACAACCGTGGGGCTTTGTTGGACAAATGGGGTGATGCCGAATATGCCCGATTGACCACCTTGACAAAAGTTGCCGTCAACCGTAAGGCTGCCTTCATCTTGGGCGTGACGGAGAAAGGGGTGGGGCAGTTGCTTTGTGCGGCCATCTTCATGAAGACCGACCATCGCATCACCTTCCTGTTTTCGGGCCTCACCGAGGAAGGCAAGCAACGCCAAGCCATGACCTACCTCCTCGACAAAGTGATACAACGCTATGCCAACCAGCGGATCACATTCGATTTTGAAGGCTCAGACGACGAGAATTTATCACGTTTCTATCTCGGTTTTGGGGGCGAGGAGGTGCAATATCCCGGCTACTCGTTCAACCGCCTTTCGCCCATAGGCAAGGCTTTGTTGAAGCTTTGGAAGCAAAAGAAATTGAAATAAATTTTGCTCCGTATTTAAAAAAGGCCTATTTTTGTCCCCAATAGAAAAACGCCAACACGATGATTGAAGTTCACAATTTAGAGAAAACCGACAGTGTCTTTAACCAATACATGGCTGAACTGCGTGACGCTGTCATTCAACAAGACCGCATGCGCTTTCGTCGGAACCTGGAACGTGTCGGTGAAGTCATGGCCTACGAAATCAGCAAGTCCTTTGAGTATGACGATGAAGAGGTGGCTACGCCGTTGGGTGTCAAGGAGATACGTACGATGCACGAGCAACCTGTCATTGCCACTATACTGCGTGCAGGTTTGCCATTCCATAACGGAATGTTAAGCATGCTTGACCAAGCTGACAGTGCCTTCATCGCTGCCTATCGCAAATACGACAAGAACGAGGAAGACTCCGAGATCCGAGTGGAATATTTCTCCTCACCCGATTTGGAAGGCCGTATCCTGATTCTTTGCGACCCTTTGTTGGCGACAGGTGAGTCCATTGTGAAGACTCTCAAAGGCTTGATGGACGAGATGACGCCTAAGGAGATTCATATTGCTGTGGCCGTGGCCAGCCAAGATGGTTTGGACTACGTGAAACGTACCATGTCGCGCCTTCCCGTAACCATCTGGGTGGGCAGCATTGACGAGGAACTGACGGCGCGCGCCTACGTTGTCCCAGGCATCGGTGACGTGGGTGATTTGGCATACGGCGAGAAACGATAAATTTAAAACTGGATTTGTGACGCGAGATAAACTCGTGTTATGTCGTGATGTAGACTAAATTGACAAACAATAAAATAAATTATGGAAGAAGAAAAGAAAAAACGCGATGGTTTTGGTTCAAAGCTAGGCATCATTGCAGCCGCGGCAGGTTCGGCCATCGGTTTGGGTAATATTTACCGCTTTCCCTGTGAGGTGGGCGAGAACGGTGGTGCTGCATTTCTATTGGTATATTTGGCTCTCGTCGTTTTATTAGGTATTCCCGTGATGCTCTCTGAATTGGTCATTGGTCGTCGCTCACAAAGCAATACGGTTGGGGCCTTCAAGAAGTTGGCACCAGGGTCAAAGTGGCCTTTGGTCGGTTATATGGGCGTGTTGAGCGGTCTCCTCATCTTTGCGTTCTATTCCACCGTGGCAGGCTGGACCTTGGAATACGTCATCAAAGCGGTGGGCAATTCGTTCCACGGCAAGGACTTGGCGGCTATCGAGCAAGATTTCAGCGACTTCCATAGTTCGGGTTGGCGAAACATCGTCTGGCAAACCGCGTTTATCTTCTTGACTGGCTTTGTGGTTTTCAAAGGCGTACAAAACGGCATCGAGAAATATTCCAAGATTCTTATGCCCATGCTGTTGGTTATCCTGATTGTTTTGGGCATTCGCTCCGTAACTATGCCTGGCGCCGTGAAAGGTTTGACTTTCCTTTTCAAGCCTGATTTCACAAAGATTACGGGTAAAGTGCTTATCGAAGCTATGGGTCAGAGTTTCTTCTCCCTGAGTCTCGGCATGGGTGTGCTCATCACATACGGGTCATACGTGAAGAAAAATGACAACTTGACTTCTACGGCCTTCTCTGTGGTGGTCGCCGATACATTGGTTGCTATTCTGGCGGGTCTTGTCATCTTCCCAGCGGCATTCTCGTTCGGCATTCGTCCTACTGCTGGTATGGGATTGGTGTTTAATACAATCCCGATGATTTTCAACCAGATGGCAGGAGGCTATTTCTTCTGTATCATCTTCTTTGTGTTGTTGGCCATTGCCGCATTGACCTCAACGATTTCGCTGCTCGAGGTTATGGTGGCTTACCTTACCGATGAGTTACATTTAAAACGCACGAAGGCAACAATCATTGCTTGTGCTGCCTCGTTGGTACTTGGATGCTTTGCGTCGTTGAGTTTGATGCAAAATACACCTTTGGCCAT
>LXOW01280438.1_pt1 | contig 15801 bp, 7 predicted proteins | sample 1368591 | NCBI WGS metagenome assembly LXOW01 (sample SAMN04884650, study PRJNA319009) | bovine gut metagenome | isolation source: Cow rumen | host: Bos taurus | place: Italy: Legnaro (PD) | collected 2014-07-09 | reverse complement strand
CCGCTGCGTGTTGAGGTAATATCCTGTATGTTATAATAATGGATGCCGTCACTGTCGAAAGAGGTCCATCCAATCTGGCCGCCATAGGGTTCCAGGGTCTTGCTGGCAAAATCTATCATATAGACATCAAGATATTTTTCTTGACTCTCTTGGGCGGATTCTTTCTTGGGTTCATCCTTTGACGTTTTTTCCTTCCCAAGGTTTGCGGATTCCATCTCGCCCTCCACCCATTCATAGTCGTAGGTGAGTGTAGCATAGGCTTTCAGGTCAGCACCGTCGCTGATGGTGAATTGCTGCGTGATGGTGAAGGCTCTGGGATCGTCTTTCTTGGGTTTGTTGGTCTTGAAGACGGTCTTCTCTTGGTTGAGCCACTTGGCTCTAGCGGTCTTTGACTTCTTTTCCGTCACCTTGTCTTTGCCTTTGGAGCAAGCCTTTGGAGCGGAGGTGGTGTTTTCCACCTTGAAGGTGAAGGGCTTGTCCATCTTCATCACGAAGGGGTCTTTTTCGATGTACCACTCGCAGGTGTAGTTGGTGTTGGCGGGCCATTGCAAAGGCGGCTCGGTGAAGCTGACGTAGCCGTCGAGGCAGGTTTCGGGTTGCCAGAGCGTCTTTCCTTTTTCCTTGACTTTCACGCTGGCTATTCCGGTGAATTCTATCTCTTTTTCCCCGTTGGTCCGTTTCATACCGATGCCGCGCACGTCGTGGGTGGCAAGGTCGTCTTGGAGTTCGTCCACGTCGATGCTCTTTTCCTTGACAATGCAGTTGGCTCTCACCTGTTTCCAATAGCCTTTCTTCTCGTCTACTTTAACAGGTTTTTCCTCTTTTTTCTTGATCTCGGGCATGACGCCATTGACGGTTTTTTCGCTTTCGGGCGAGACGCAGGTGGTCTTTTCGTCCAAATCGTAGAAATAGTGGTAAGAGAGGCTGAAGGCGCTGTTCTCTCCGCTGCAGCCCGGAATTTCCCATTTCATCTTCTTCCCGAAGTCGTCCAAGGCAATGACGCTGGTCTGGGTCTTGCCATTCTTGTCGGTGTAGGTAATCTCGGCACCGGTGATGTAACGGTTTCGCCTGAGCGCTTTCACCGGTTTGGGAATGATATAGGTGAGCACATCTTTCTTGACCCGCCATATTCTGGGCGCGTCGGGCTGGAAGTAGGCCACCACGGTGAATCTCAACGATGGGTTGGGAACCTTGAAGTAGCCTAACCAATAGATGTCTTTATTGCCTTCGAAATAATCGCCTATGGCGGTGTTCTTGTAGTTCCCTTTCTCATCCTTGGCAAAATCATCCCATGTGCCGATAAAGGCAACGTCATCCTTCGAGCAGCCTTTGTCACGAACGATAAAAGCGTTGAATATTGGACTATCACCCGCGCCACTGCTTACATACAGGGACCGCATCATCAGCTCGCCCTTATCTGTCCTCACGGCAGCGAAAGGTTTGTCCTTAGTCACTTCCAACTCCTGTACCTTATAGGCAGGATCCGACAATGGCGAGTTCTGACAGAGCCATATTTTTCCCGCATTCGTAAAACAGAAATCCCTGAGATAATCGTCGAAAACCTTTTCATCGTCAATGGAGAACCAGCGCATGTAATTCTTTTTGTGCGAGAAGATGTTATGATACAATGACACAATGGTGCCGCAGCCCAAAAAGGTGGTGTCCGAATGGGTTATCTCCCGCTGGATGAAATCCATGAAGTCGGCATAGACATAAATGACATCCGCGTCAGTGCTATTGTGGTTAAACGGCTTGCCGAAAATATCATACCTGCCTCTTGGCGAAGTAGTGACGTGTTTTTCGGCGAATGCTTTCGTCTTCTCGTCTTTGGCTAAAAGGTTGGTCTTCATCTCGCCTTTTTTATAGAAATACCAGGCTGCCGCGTACTCGTTGTAAGGCGCAGTCGTTTCCATGGTGCGGTAGTCCATGCTTTTGGTGATTTTTTGCCGGTGATGGTAAAGCTCGTGGTTCAACGTGAGCAGCAACTGTTCGCTTAGCCCTATCTTCGAGTAGGTTCTTTGCGGATTGTCGGCCCATAGCATAAGGTAGTTGACCATCATGTATGGGTTTTGCAGTTTGGTATTTTGTATACAGGCATTGCCCCCACCCGTGTAATCTTTACTCGTCAGATACACCTCAATAGTTTTGGTTTGGGGTTTCATCTTTTGATATTCGGTGAAATAGCTGTTCGATATTTTCAGGTAATGCTCGATATCCTGAATGCTGGGCGGAAGCGCCATGTTTCTTTCATAGCGTTGCAAGTCATCGTCTTGTTTGCAAAGGCTGTCGAGGATGAAGACATGGTCAACGGCTTCCTTGGCCCGGTTGTAAGCGGCCGTGCTGCCCACCAGCTTCTGCCAGAAATTCATGTCGCCGAGTTCTTTCTTGTATTTTTTGTCCACCCGGCGTTTGTAGATCTCGTCGGCCTGGCGCTTCAGTTTCTCGTACTCGGTTTTGTAGAGGTCTGCATGGAGTTTGTAGCTCTCAAAACGGTCGGCTTCCTCGGTGTCCCCGAAGCGGAAAAACAGGGTGAAATCGCCATTCTTGTCCTTGACCTCGTGGATAACGAGGTCGTCGTGCTTAAAGAAGAAGTACTCGTACATGCCGAGCGCACTAATACGCTTTTGGACAGTTTCAGTCCCATATATTACCGCCGCCAACGTAGCTATACCAACCGGTATCGCTACAATGATGTTGCAGTTTTGGTCGCTGTTGAAGCAAAGCTTTCCGTTTTCAACCCACGAGGTGTATTCATACACATCGCCGCCGCTGTCACGCCACACGGACATTCTGTCGCGAAGGCTCTCTGGGATGCCCAATTTGTCGAGGTCGATGGCCACTTTGAAGACACCCGGCATGATGTCGTCAGGCTCCATCCCAGCGTCGAGGTCGAAACACAAGATGGGCGTCTGCCAAGGTGCGGCTTCTTCCACCTTTTTGCACGATTTTTTCCAAGTCCTGTCGCTGACGGGCTTGATTTTGAACTTTCTGTCCTTGTCCAAGGCGTTCTCTTCAGCGCTGATGGTGATGCCCTCAATAGGCTCAACTTTGAAGGCCTTGCTGTGCCCTTCTACCTCGATACGTTCTTTCTTGTGGTTGGTCGAGGTTCCGCTCAGAATCAAGTATCCAGCGGCGCCGATGATGACGGCCGCGATGAGGATCCATTTAAGGAGGTTTCTGTTCATATTGTTTTCCTGTTAAGGTATTTCAGTTTATATGTTTATTTCACCCATTCGTAGTAATAGGTTGTCGTGACTTTGCAATGGCCATCGGCGGCATTCATCTCCTCTCGTATGTAAAAGCCATAATCTCCTGGTTTTATTGTGCCATAGGCCGCAGTGCTTATTTTTGGTGTTTTCACATTACCAAAACTAAAAACGATTTTGTCCTTATCATACCTGGGAACCTTATCCTCATTATACAAATTCTTTCCTTCTCCTTTGTTTTCCATTAAATTATAGTATTTAAACCAACCAAAAGGATAATCATTTGGATTATGGCTACCTTTGCATGTCGCCTGTTCATGGACAATTTCAAGTTCAATGGCTTCTTCCTGCAAATAGATTTTTTTTGGAGATTGGAACTTGACTTTTCGGTCACAGGAATAGACCCCGTCTTGAGAATGCATCCATTCATTATGAGCAGTATAGTTGCCTTCCTTGCCTTTGATATAGTCACCGCTATAATTGCTATCGGTTGACGTTGCTTTACTATCGTCTACCTCGATTTTTGCAAGTCTCCAATATCCGCCTTCGGGAGCGGTTTCTTCTGGCTCCTTTTCGCCCTCCACCCATTCGTAGTTATAGGTGAGCACAGCAGAGACCTTTTTGTTGGATCCAGCAAAGGTATTGACCGTGTATTTCTGCTCAATGGTGAAGGCCCTTGGGTCGTCTTTCTTGGGTTTGTTGGTCTTGAAGACGGTCTTCACTTGGTTGAGCCACTTGCCGTCAGCAGTTTTTGATTTCTTTTCCGTCACCTTGTCTTTGCCTTTGTCGCAAGCCTTTGGAGCGGAGGTGGTGTTTTCCACCTCGAAGGTGAAGGGCTTCTTCATTTTCAAAAGGAAAGGATCCTTGTCGGTATACCACTCGCAGGTGTAGTTGGTACGGGCGGGCCATTGCTTGGGCGGTTCGGTGTAGTTGACGTAGCCGTCAAGGTAAAACTCCTTCTCATAATGGATTTTCCCGTCTTTTTTCACCTCGGTGGTGGCTATGCCGATGAATTCAAGTTCTTGGTCGCCTTCGCGCAACATTTGGAGGCTGCGCAAGTCTTTGGTGGCATCGCTGTTGTCACTGGGGTCGGTGTCGTCGGTGGTGTTGAGCACTTTGACGTTGCTGCTCACCTGTTTCCAGTAGCCTTCTTTCTCGTCAATNNTCGCTTTCGGGCGATACGCACGTGGTGTTCTCGTCCAACTCGTAGAACCAATGGAACGAAAGGCTGAACTCATTGCCTGACTTGCAACAGTTGGCGACAGGCCATTTCACCTTTTTGCCAAACAGGTCGGGACCCGCGATGAAGGTCTCGGTGTGGCCGTTCTTGTCGGTATAGGTATATTCTGCACCCGAAACCAAGCCCTTTTTCCTGAGGTCCTTATCCGGCTTGGGCACCCTGAAGGTGATGACGTCATCATCGACCTTGTTGATTTTTTGGGGTTCTGGCTTGAAGAGGGCCACAACGTAGTAATTATGCCACGGACCCTTAGACTGGGATGAAGTCACAGCGGCTAATTGGTAGCCACCTGATTTATTATTAGTTCTGCGCTTCCCGTCTTGTAATCTTATCTTGATATTCCCATTTTCATCTTTCACATAATCAGTCTCTCTGTTTCCGGCATAAAAGAGAGAAGGTTCTGGCTTCAACAAATAAACGTCTTGGCCTTTGTTTTTTAAGTATTCTCTAAACTCCCAGTCAGACCAGTAAAAACTCACGTAGGGATCAGCTCCGGGATCCTCGCAATACACAAAAACATTAGCCGCTTCTTCCGTAACACCCTTGGGCTTGTCAGGTAGATGTATCCAAAAAGTGCTGACGGCATAGTCCCTGGGTTTCCTGAGTTTTTTCAGGTGAGCCACAGGACTACTCGGCGTTAAATCCAGGTGAACCGTGGCTGCTTCTTTGGCCGTAGGCGACTCCCCGCCAGAATGGGTCAGACAGTCGAAAATATAATACAGGCGCGTGGCTCCAAAATGGTGCCAACCTTTATTGAGTTGCTCGTCATCAATATCCAAAGCCCATTTTATCCATCCGGTCCAGCCATTCTTATGAGGGCCGTGTCCAATAAAACTATAAATGAAATATGACATATCCATCCCTTCTTTGCCTACGCCTTCCCTGATGCCTTCGATAGCATCTCCCATGGTATAGCCTTCATCTGGGCAATTTGTCTTGTCCAAAGGGATGCCGAACATCTGGTAAGTGGATCTGGGGGTCATTAAGTTAGACACGGTGGTTAGGCTTTCGGGATCAGCCTTGAAAAAACCGTCTTTGTGCCATTGCCTGGCGGCATCGCGTTCCAAAACGACGATAGTGGCTTCCTGGGCTTCACTGCTTGCCTTCATCCCGTAATAGCCTTGTTGCCGCAAATGCCCAAGTTCGTGAACGAAGGTAACTTGGGTTTTATCTGGACCAGGTTTGAAATAATTGGGATAATTCAGAAACATGTAACCGTCGTAAAAAAAATAAGTTTTAGCAGCTCCATGGTGCTTAAACGCCCAATCGTCCACCAAAAAGACATCTATAAAGAAATCAAGTTTGTGGAGCGATATGGTATCGAGATATTGATTGGCCCGGATGATTTGATTGATGATGTTCTCAATGCTCTCGGGCAGCTTGCCGTCAGGATCTGCCTGAAGTCGGGCAAGTTCGCCGTTCTTGACATCCATGCTAACCAAGCTGTCCAAGATGGCCTCTTCGTTGATGCCCGCCTTGATGGCGTCCACCTGTTTTTTAGAGAAAGCCCATTTGAAAAAACAGAATTCCTTGTATTCTCCCAACTCCTTTTCAACTTGCTTTTGCACCTTGGCTTCCCACAGGCGGTGTGCCTCTTTTTCCAACTCGTTGATGCGGTTTTCAAACGCCCAGTTGTTGGCCCGGTAAGCAAGGTATCGGCCATTGCCCTCCGTGTCCCTGAAGAGAAAATGAAGCCTGAAATTACCGCTCTCATGCTCAACCAATATAGTGGTATACGTTGGGTCATAAAAATACATATGAATTGTTTCAATTGCCCCCGACCACCATGAGGCACATGCCTCTTGAAAATATGTAACAGGAGATTTGAAGAACATATGAAAGGCAGATGTCAAAACAAATTCAGGCCTATGCCGCAGTCCGAGAATCAGTTTGGAGTTGCGGTTGCTCCGGAAAGTGAGTTTACCGTCTTTGACGTGGGTGTTGTACTCGGAGAAGGCCAGTTTCTTGTCGGAGCCGACGCCACGCAGGATGGCCACGTTGTCGTGCAGGCATCGCGGAATGCCCATGCCGTCCAAGTCCATGGTCACCTCATAGTCTCCGGGAAGACGATCTTCGGGCTTCAGGCCCGCATCCAGCTCGAAGACCATCAATGGCCTGACGTCCGACCCATCGAGTTGCTCCACAACTTTGTCATAAACCTTGTCGTCCACAGCTGTCAGCTTGAACTTGCGGTTCTTGTCCAAGGCGTTCTCTTCAGCGCTGATGGTAATGCCTTCCAAAGGCTCAATCTTGAAGGCCTTGCTGTGTCCGACGACGATTTTCTCTTTTTTGGAAGAAGTGCCGCTCAGAATCAAGTATCCAGCTGCGCCGATGATGACGGCCGCGATGAGTATCCATTTAAGAAGGTTTCTGTTCATATTGTTTTCCTGTTGAGGTATTACTTCTTTTTATCTTGACGTGAGTTCAGCCTTCTATTTACCGTCAACCCATTCGTAGGTGTATACTTTTTGGAAATAACAGTTTTCTGAGATGATGACTCTCTGTATGATTTTGAATCCGTCAGGATAGAACATGTCATGATCGGGAATGGAAAAATTACTTCTCCATTCATGACCTTTCTTCCTCATGTCATATTCATAATGGTTTATGGAATATAGCTTTTTTGGGAATGTAGTTTCAAAATCCAACTTTTCTAGCCTAAAACCTCCAGATCCCCATATATAAGGAGTTGAATTATGACCCGCGCCATTAGTTATTTCCGTTGTGGTCTCTTCACTTTCTGACATGGCGGGTCCTGTTTCCTTTTCCCTATAATATTGTTTTGGGGTCTCGAAAGCATAGTCTCTGTCAATGGTATGAATAACACCTTTTCCCACTTCATGATAATAACCATCGCTTCCTTTTTCATAAATTTCACCTGCGATGTCCATGTGCAAATGATACTGTCCTGCACCTCCACTAATGACATATTTGGATCCGTTTTGATCTGTAAATGTCATGTGTGCGTCGTCCACGTCGGTCTTGACCAGTTGCCAATACCCTCCTTCGGGAGCGGTTTCCTCTTCGGGCTCGCCCTCCACCCACTCGTAGATGTAATAATTGTTTATATAACATCCCGGAGCAGCTGCAGAAGGATAATCCAAGACAACGGTTTCACAGATGACAAACCCCTTCGGATACGCTTCTTTTTCGGGAACAACGCCAAGATTCATTTCCATTCTGTCGGGAGTGTGCTTGGCATCGCAGGCAATACGGTTATTGTTCTTGCGGAGAAGGTATGCATCGTAGCCTAACAAGCTCAGACTCCCGTTAGGATAATGATCAAAACTTTTCGCATTGAAGGGCATTTCCTCGACGAGGCTCTCAGCCTGCAGTTCTTCGCTCACCCAAGAAAGGTTGAAGTTTTTCCCTGGAGTGTAATACTGTTTTGGGGTGCCGCCATGGAACTGACGGTTGATTTTGTAGATGAAACCGTTTTTCCCGGTGAATTGTTTTCCGTTGGTGATGGCTCCCCACCAATCGACATGCATGGAATAACTGCCGCTACCTCCGTTGATAGTTGCCGTGGTTTTGTTTTTGTCGCCATAAATGTCTTCTGCCTGGAAATGTCGATGGCTATCGTCCGTCTCCGTTTTGACCAGCTTCCAATGTCCTCCTTCGGGAGCGGTTTCCTCTTCCATCACTTCCTCTTCGGGCTCGCCTATCCATTCGTAGTAATATTCAAAGGTGACGGTAGCCATCAGGTTGGAGCCTTCCCGCTCTTTGATGGAGTAGGTCTGGGTGAGGGTGAACGACTTCGGACCGTCCTTTTCTGGGAAACGGGCTTCGAAGGTGGTGGATTGGGCGCGGAGCCAGTTCGCCTTGCCGGTGGTGGAATGGCCATTGTCAACCTTGTCCTTTTTCGATTGGGCACAGGCGGCTTGGTTGGAGCTGGCGTTTTTCGCCTCAAACACAAATGGATCCTTGACTTTCGTCAGATAGGGGTCGTCGGCAATCTCCCAGCGAGCTTTGTATTGCTGTGCGGGAATCCAGAACTTGGGCGGTTCGGTATAGGTGAGCGTTCCCTCAATGAAGATGTCCTTCACATAGACGTGTCCGTTTTCCTTGGTTCTTTCCTCGGTGGCGCCCATGCCGGTGAAGTCGAAGCTGCGACCCGTTTGGGCAGCCTGCAGTTCGATGCTTCGGTAGTCGCTGCTCACCTCTTCGTCATCAATGCTTTCGCCTTTGTCGATGGAAGTGTTTTCCGTCTTCATCCTGCCGCCCACCTGTTTCCAGTAATTGGTCTTTGGCTCCTGGATCGGCCTCGTTTCCTCTTCGGGTTGGTCGCCTTTGGAACCCCAGGTGACCGGTTCGCTTTCCGGCGATTCATAGACGGTTTGTTCGTCCACCCGATAGTACCAATGCATCGACAGCGAGAAACCGTTGCCAGGCTTGGTGCAGCCCACGATCGACCAGGTGGCCTTCCTGCCGAAATCCTTGGCTTGGATGTCGCGCGTCACCACATTGCCTTTGTTGTCCTTATAGGTCACCACGGCGCCGGTGATGAGTTTTTCCTTGGTCAGTGCGCGGGGAGCTTTGGGAACAATAAAGGTAATCTGGTCTTCCTTTGCTTTTCGGATTTTGAGTTTCTCCGGAGGGAAGAAGGCGACGACCTCATACTCCAAGACCTCTTTCTTGTTCGACAGGTCAAGGTTGGCGACATCCATGGCCATCAGATGGGGTAGCTCTTTCATGTATACGCAAGGCGTTTCTTTTCCGTCCACAAAGGCTTCGTTTTTCAAATAAAAATGGATTTGGGGATTGAACTGACTTCCCTTGGCCGGCCTGATGAAGATGGACGGCTTTGTTTCGTCGGCACTGGAAAAATAGAAAAACCAGGACCTGACGTAATACTTGTCTTTTTCGACCTTGATTTTCATAAAAGGATTCGAATCGGAAAAGGTATAGTTGGTCTGCCAGCATTCCTTGAAGTCCTTATTCTTCTGCATTTCTGCGGTTTGCTGCGAGGAGACAATCGTACCGAGCTTGCTTTTCACAAAAGCCTCCCAGCCTTTTTCGAAGGTGGCATCATCAATACCTAAAGCTTTTTTGATTAATACGGAGAACTTTCTGTTGCGGGCGTATTCTTCACAAAAGCGCACCATTCCGACATCTTTCTTGCCCGAAGTCTCACGTACGATTTCAATCAAATCGGCCAAGGTATAACTCGCGGAAGCCCCTGACTCAGGATCCATGCCGTCGATTTTTGGCGATATTTTGTCAAGGGGGATGGCGTGTAACAAATGCTTGTCCCTGCCGGTGAACTCGATACTTGAGCCCTCTTCGCTATCTGGGTCGACGGTGATGATTCGGCCATGTTTGTATAGATACCGGGCGGCATCTTGCTCCAAGACGGGTGCCGTGGCTTCCGACGGCAACATCCTCATCGGCGCGATATGGCAATAGTTGCTTTGTTGGCGGGCGTGAAACCCCTCATGGATGAGGGTGAGAAGGGCGGATTGGCTGAAGGCAGGCGTATTCATCCATTTGCCTTGCTTCATTCCCGAATCCATATTGACCTTGATGTAGCAATGACCGATATAAGGTGTTGTGTTCAAACCACTTGTCGACCCCATCGTGGTGTTGCTCATCAGATAAATGGCGATAGAATAGGTCAACGGCTCCACTTTTGCCGCGTTTTTCAGGTAGTCGTTTGCCTTCAGGATCTGCTGGATGTTCATGTCCACCTCGACCGGCAGACGGCTTGCCGGATCGGCATTCAACTTTCGCAACAACGAATCCTTTCCGATCTTTTCTTTCAGCACAGAGTCCAAGGCCAATGTTTTCATGGCTGCATCTCGGGCGCCCTTGTTCGCTATTTTTTCCCACCAGGCAAGACTCTCTTTGCCTGTCGCCATTTTGTTGATACGACGCTCATACTCCTCCTCGGCTTCTTTTTTCAACTCATCAAGACGGGTCATGGCCTTGTCCTCGTTTTCTTCAAAGGCTTTTCTGCCATCCAGACCCCTCGAGGTGTCTTTCCACCTGAAATATACATTGAAATTGCCGTTGGGATCTTCCATGGGAACCACCATCACGTCTTTAGGGTCTTTGAAATAGCTCTTTACGTCTGCCATGACGTAGGCATCGTGTCCTGCTTTTCCCAACAGCAGAAATAGAGTATAGCCAAACGATTGCCAAGCCACCTCTCCAAACACGACGGCCAAGGCAACGCCTGAGTTTTGGTTGCTTTCGAAGGAGAGAATACCGTTGGCACTCACGCGGCTGTTATATTCGTAACAATCGCCTTTCTTTCCGCCATGGGCAATCCTGTAAGCATTAACATGGCGCCACAGGTTCTTCGGTACACCCATTTTCTTGAGGTCCATCTGAACCGTATACTTACCCGGCAACAATTCATTGGGATCCATGCCGGCATCGAGGTCCATGACCAAAAAAGGCTCCACCCCAAAGTGTTCTTGCACTACCTTCGCGTCTTTTTTCCATTGTTTTTCAGTCACAGGGGAGAACTTGAACTTCCTGTCCTTGTCCAAGGCGTTCTTGGGCGCGCTGATGGTGATGCCCTCAAAGGGCTCTATCTTGAAGGGCTTGCTGTGCCCGACCACGATTTTCTCTTTCTTGGACGACGTTTCGCTGAGCATCAAAAAGCCTGCGGCACCGACGATGACGGCCGCGATGAGAATCCACTTGAGGAGGTTCTTGTTCATGAGGGTTGTTTTAGGATGATTTAGTTTTTAGCTTCCGTAAAAAAAAGGATCTATGGTGTCTGCATTGTACATTTTGGCTGCCGAAAGATAGCCCGGAGCGATCACACGGGGCGCCGTCTCCAGGTTGTAAAGCAATTGGTAGGGATCCATGCCAAGGCTGCGGGCATAGTTGTCGAAATCGGCCGGATGCTGCATCTTGAGCTGAGGGAGCAGCTTGCCGTAGCAGCCGAAAAGCATCCCCAACACGAGATAATCCTTCCAAGGCCAGGGCTGGCCGGCAACCATCCCTTCTGCGGCATTGAATTCGTTGAGGTAGTTTTTGAGCTCCATTGCCTGGCGCATTTCAGGATATTTCTCGCGGACCGTATGCTTGTCCTTGTCCAAATAGCCAATGGCGTCGAAGTACTGCTCACCCCAAGCCTTGGCCCGGTCGGGATACTCGGCAAGTTGTTTGAAATGCTTTCTTGACCAATCTGTAAAGGCATTGCTATCCAATATATTGGTTCCTCCGCTGGCATCCAAAAGCATATGGTAAAGTTCCGCCTCGCCAGGGTCGTCAACCCCATTGTCGGGTCCGAGAGCCAAGCACGGATGCTGAGGGTCCATGGCATTGGGAACCAACTTGACCCTGACTTCCAAAACCCATTTCACGACGAAGGCCTCGATGAGGGGGACATTGACTTCCCAGTTTTTCTTTCCTGAAAACCGTGCTTTTTCCACCAGCCACCAGTTGGGGAAAATCCTGCCCCAAAAAGGAACTGCGGTGCTTTTGCCCGTTATTTTGGTCACGCCAAAGATGGAGGAATCGTAAGTGTTTCCCGTTATGCGACAATAAAGGGCAAAAATCGCCAGAAGGGCAGCGATGATAAAAATGACTTTCATCATAGGAGAGCGCTGTTGGTCAAGTTATTACTTGTACGGATTGTATTTGCCAACGGTGGAAATGAAGATTTCCACGCGGCGGTTCTTGGCGCGACCTTCGGCCGTGTCGTTGCCTGCCACGGGATGTAGGTACGATTCCCAACTTGTGGTGATGTTGGAAACGCCCTTTTTCTTCAGGTAGTCGGCCACCAGTTTCGCCCGTTTGGCCGATACAGCCTCATTGACATCGGAAGCGCCAGTGTTGTCGGCATGGCCGATGACGCTCACCTGGCATTTGCCCATGGCCTTGATTTCGTTGGCCACCGCGTCAAGTTGCCGGGTGTCGTCCCTCGAAAGCTCTTTGCTGTCCATGTTGGAAATGGTGTACGACTTCACCCCGCTGGTTTCGGTGTTCTTAAATGTGATCTTGGTGGGGTTGGTAATTTTGGTGGGAATGGTAATCTTGGTGGGGGTATTGCATCCCTGAATAAGGAAGAGGCCGCCCAAAACGATGAGGAGATTGAATAGATGTTTCATTGCAGTGAATGTTTTTGCGTTTTTAAAACTACAAAGTTACGAAAACCCTGTCAAAAAGCCGTCTGGCACAGGTGACGATTTCAATAATTTTCGGTGACATTTCCAAAAAAGAGGTGACATTTTTCCAATTACCGCGTAGTCAGACCGAAAACACGTATCTTTGTGGCATGAAACGATACTTGCTTTCCTTGGTTTTTCTCCTGTTGTTATGTTCCTGCCAACAGCAACCTGAAACGCTTTTTGTGGGCGATGTTCCCTTTATCCCGATGGAAACGGAAAAGCTGTCTGACATGACCGTGCCCCGTGCCGGCCATGCACTGGTGTGGGCCTACGACCATGTCCTGGCCATCGGTGGACATACCACAGGGTTTGTTCCCACCCCCACGGCAGAGTATTACAAAAACGGAAAATGGCATCAAATCCCCACACTCTATTCTCACGACACCCCCTTTGCCTTGGTGCTGAACGACGGCGACGTACTGGTAGGAGGCGGTTACGAAAAGAGTCTCGGCGTGGGTCAGACTTGGGGTGTGGAACGCTATCGTCCCGCCACGCACACATTCTCCCCGGCCTACGCGATGAATAAGAAACGGGCACACGCCAACGCGTTGGAACTCGAAAACGGCGAGATCCTGATTAGTGGCAACTGGTATGATACCGATCTCATTGAAATCGACAACGATACGGTTGAAGCGCTGAGATTGGACACAGCCTCTGACAACCGCAGCTATCCTTTTATCCTGCCCATAGGAAACGACAACGCATGGATTATTGGAAGCACCCTAGGCAGTTACGGTGGCGTCACCCGGAACATCGTGGACCCAATCAAGGGAGAACCGTTCCAAGTGGAGTTGCTTTCCGAATGGCGCCCCAAGAACATCGTCGACCGCAACGTGCAGGCCAAGCAATTGCGCATCGCTGAAAACACCTTCCTGATTCCTGCCGAAAACGCTGAAGGACAGTGTGTTCCTATGTTGGTTGACACCGGCGGCTTCTCGCTTTTGCCAATGGAACAGCCTTTGCCCAAGGAAGGCCCTTGGGGCCCGATTTGCTACACGGGATCCATCTGGACCGTGGCCGAAACGCAAATGGCTTGGTGGATGGGCATCGACAGGCAAAATCACGTGTTTTTGGCCGAAATCAATTGCCAACCGTATTTCCAAGGAGCCAAGGCAACCTTTTCCATGCATTATTCGCCAGCCCTCCACCAACTGCCCAGCCTTCCATGGGATCTCATGCTTCCCGACGGACGTTTCATAATCGCAGGAGGCCTGAATGGTACCAATTACGATAGCAGTGCCTCGGTGTTCGCCTTCTATCCCAATGCCCAACCGCACCATCATGCCACCCTGCCTTTTTTGTGTTTGGGAACGGTCATGCTCATCGGCTTGTGGGTGTGTTTCGCACTACGGAAAAAGAAAAAAGACAAGATGGCACCCCCCAGCATCACGCCGGAAGAGACGCCCTCCAACGGCAAAACGGAACTGGGTGACAAACTCAAGGTCTTGATGGATGAAAAGCAGCTTTTCAGAAACAAGGATTTGCGCATTGCCGACATTGCGACCTCTTTGGGCACCAACACTACCTATCTTTCGACGTTCCTGAATGGGGAGATGAACACTACCTTCCCGGCCTTTATCACAGGTTACCGTATCCGCTATGCCCAGGATTTGATGCGGAAAGACCCGTCCTTACGGATGTCGCAGGTGGCCGAGGCCTCCGGCTTCACCAACGAAAAGACCTTCCTCCGCACCTTCAAGACCGTCTGCGGCATCACTCCTTCGGAATGGAAACAGGCGAATACGCCATAAAAGGCGGATTAGGATAGTCCTCCTTGTCGTACGCCAACGGAAGCCCGTCGCTGATGCGCAACACCTTGCCACCGGCAGCGGTAAGGATGGCATCGGCCGCCGCGGTGTCCCACTCCTTGGTCTTGCTGTAGCACACATACACATCGGCCGTGCCCTCCACCAACCGGGCAAACTTCAAGCTGCTGCCCTGGCTGTCAATCACCAAGTCGGGATGCTCCGGTCGGAGTACCTTATCAATATAGGCATCCACTTCGGGTGTCCGATGCGATCGGCTGACCAACACCGTGAACGGCCTCTCACCCCAAGGCCTCCTATCGTCACTAACGGCGGGAAGTCCTTCCTGAGGCACCTTGTCGTATCTCCCGCAGGGAGATATGCAGTGCCGAAGGGAGGACTTCCCAGCCGCCCAGAGGCCTCCTGTCACAGGAGCGTAGATCACTCCCAGCACTGGCCGCTTGTTTTCAATCAAGGCGATGTTCACCGTGAACTCCCCGTTGCGCTTCACGAACTCCGCCGTGCCATCCAAGGGGTCCACCAGCCAATAGCGGCCGAACCCCGACCGGTCAGCCGGCAAGTCCTCCTCGCTCACAAACGGCAACCCCGTCGGTTGCAACACTCCCTTGATGATATTGCTCGCACGCAAGTCCGCCTGGGTCACAGGCGATGCATCGTCCTTGGTATACACCTCGAAAGGTTGGGCATAGACTTCCATGATGGCAGCTCCCGCCAAACGGGCCGCCTCTATCGCTAGTTCAATCAGTTTTTCCATGTCACAAAGATAGGGAATCACTCCTAGTTTATTTATAATAAACTAAGAATTTTTTTCCTTTTTTTTGACCCGTATGCGGTTTTATTCTACTAATTTTGCGCTCGAAAACCCAAATGATCATGACAAAGAATCTAGTAATTGTTGAGTCACCCGCAAAAGCCAAAACCATCGAAGGTTTCTTAGGAAAGGAATATACCGTCAAGTCGAGTTACGGCCACGTCCGCGACTTGAACAAAAATACGCTGAGCGTCAACATCGAAAAGGATTTTGAGCCCGAATACGAAATCAGCGACGACAAGAAATCGTTGGTCGCCGAACTGAAAAAACTCGCCAACCAAGCCGAGACCATCTGGCTCGCATCCGATGAGGACCGCGAAGGAGAATCCATTTCATGGCACCTTTACGAAGCCCTGGATTTGAAGAAAAAAGACACGAAACGTATCGTGTTCCACGAAATCACCAAGACGGCCATTCTCAACGCCATTGAGAATCCCCGTGGCATCGACATGGACTTGGTGGCTGCCCAGCAGGCCCGTCGCGTGCTCGACCGTCTGGTGGGTTACGAACTGTCGCCCCTGCTTTGGAAGAAGGTGAAACCCTCGCTCTCCGCAGGCCGTGTGCAGTCGGTTGCCGTCCGCCTCATCGTGGAACGCGAGGAGGAAATCAAGAACTTCGTCCAAACCAGCGCTTACCGCGTCACCGCACAGTT
>LXOW01006040.1_pt1 | contig 15810 bp, 11 predicted proteins | sample 1368591 | NCBI WGS metagenome assembly LXOW01 (sample SAMN04884650, study PRJNA319009) | bovine gut metagenome | isolation source: Cow rumen | host: Bos taurus | place: Italy: Legnaro (PD) | collected 2014-07-09 | reverse complement strand
GCGAAAGCCTGCCCATCGACTCCGATGTTGAGACGGTACGCGTATATCGCGAAAACATTGACGACTGCTTCGACTACATTATGGAGCTCCTCGACAAGGCATACACGGATCTCCCGCTCACTCCAGAGTCAAACGATCTGTACGGCCGCATTACCAAACCAGTTTGCAAGGCCCTTAAAGCCAAGGTTTCTGTTTATGCTGCCAGCCCGCTGTTCAACGGCAACGAAGAGGAAGCTACGCTGGTTGACAATCAGGGTCGCCAACTTTTCCCGACCAAGACCGACGAGCAGAAAAAACTGCGCTGGGCTGCTGCCGTAACGGCCTGCAAAGACGCTCTCGATGTGTGTACCGAAGCCAACATCAAGCTCTATGACAAGTCGAATGTCACGGCCAGTTACCGGATGTGTGACTCGCTGGTTCAGACGCTTACCCTCCGTAATGCGTTCAACCAGAGGTGGAACAGTGAAGTAGTCTGGGGGAATACACAGACAGTCTCCAGCGGCACGTTTACCGCTTTCCAGCAGTGGACAATGCCCAACATGACAGAATTTTCCCACACCACAGGAGGATACCGTTTTATCGGCGTCCCGATGAAGATTGTAGATCAATTCCTGACCCGTAACGGCCTTCCCATCTCCAACGACACGGAATGGGCCAATACGAATACACAGGAACTTAAAAAAGGGACCCCCGACCACAGCTACTATTTGGAAGAGTCTTACACTACTGTCGAGCAGAACTTCCGTCGTGAACCGCGCTTTTACGCATTCCTGGGCTTCGACGGCGGCAAATGGCTCGGCCAGTTGTCCAACCTCAATGACCTTCAACCTGAAGGTGTCCGCCACATTGAGTGCCTTAATGGTGGCGCTCAGGGCAAGTCTGGCGGCGAGGTTGGCCCAGTTACCGGTTACTTCGCCAAGAAACTCTACCCGATTCAGTGCAACTTTACGGCCGCGAATAGTTTCACATCGTACGATTTTGCATGGCCGATTATCCGTCTGACCGACCTCTACCTCCTGTACGCAGAAGCCATCAACGAGGCAGAAGGACCGAACGGAGCACACAAGGAAGATTTGTTTAAATACCTTAACGCTATCCGCGAACGGGCAGGCATCCCCTCTGTTGAAGAATCTTGGGATAAATACAGTAACAATCCCGGCTATTACAATAGCCAATACGGCATGCGCAATATCATTCACCGTGAACGCCTGGTTGAACTCTGCTTTGAAAGCCAGCGTTTCTGGGATATCCGTCGCTGGAAAGAAGCACCGTCCGAATACCAGAAAGGTATTTACGGCTATACCGTAACCGGCTCCACTCCGGAAGACTACTACGTGAAGAAACTCATCGCGACACAGACGTTCGGCCTAAAGGATTATTTCTGGCCCATCTATAATTATTATCTGGAACGGAATCCGAATCTGGTTCAGAATCTTGGATGGTAAAGAGTTAAAGATGAATTGATTATGAAAAGAGTATTTATCATATTATGTTCCCTTACCGCCCTTCTCTCCTGCAGTAAGGGCCTCGGCGGACGGGTCGACCAGTACGCTAATGTCGGTGTGCCGGACCCCATTACGGTCAAAAGTGTCCGCAGCACACCAGGCGGTGCCATCATCAAGGTTGATATCCCCGATGATGATCGGTTAAAAGGTGTCGTGGCCATTTACGAACGGAATGGAGAGGAAGTCAACTACAAGATTTCCCGTTATGTTGACAGTCTTCGTATTGAAGGTTTCAACGATACGAAGGCCCGTACGGTACAGCTCTATTCTTTTAATGTGAACGAGGAGCGTTCCAAGGCAGTCGAAGTCTCCGTTACACCTCTTGCACCGGCCATCCAGACGACCGGGTTCTCCCTACAGGAGTCTTTCGGTGGTGTTAAGGTCCATATCACCAACAACACATCCCATAGCGACCTGGCCATCTGCATCCTTAAAGATGACGATCTATCCGATAAAGGAAAAGCACTCAAGGATATGAAGTGGGAAGAGGTGACGACCCTTTTCACCTCCAGCGAAGATATCTTCCTTTCCCGCCGTGGACTCGAACCCAAAGAAGCCATCTTCGGCATTTATCTTAGGGATCACTGGGGCAATATGTCGGATACGACCATGGCCGTTCTGACACCTATTGAGGAAATCAAGCTTGACTCCAAGAAGTTCAAACGGGCAAACATTGCTGATGACAATTGCTACAGCCTCAGCGAAACCAACTATCCCACTTCGGCCCTCTGGGACGGCTCGGGTCTTAGCCAGATTCCTCACTTCTTCGTGAGTACGGTCGAAGGTCCCAGCCCGACCTGGCTCACGATTGACCTGGGCGTTAAAGCTCGTTTAAGCCGCGTTACTACCCTGCCTCGTATAGGATATATCATCTATGGCGGCGGCGCAGTGCGAGACTATGAATTCTGGGGCAGCATGGCTCCAACAGGCGAGACTGTCACCCCTACACCTGAAAATCCTTATGGTTTTGATGATACCTGGTTCTGTCTGGGGAAATTTATCCAAGCTAAACCATCCGGATACTTATCCAATGGCCTTCCTGGCGATATTACATCCGAGGATAGTCAGGTTTACAACGCTGGTAACGACTTCGAATTTGATCCGGTCCAGTATCCTCGCTGCAACGACGAAGTCCGGTATCTCCGGGTTGTCTTTGCCAATACGTTCACGACCTTCGAGTATGGTCACAACACCTCCAACCGTCAGGTTCAGACCGGTGAAGTGACCCCGTTCGGCCAAGTAATCGAATAAACGTGACTGAAGATGAAAAAGATTCTATATTTAGCATTTATCAGCGCAATAGCACTGGCTGCTTCTTGCGCTAAACAAGACACGGTATATAAGGACTTCGTTAAGGAAGGAGGTTATATCTATCCGGCGAAGCCTATCAACACAAGTGCCGAGCAAGGATATCAGCGCATCTTCTTGAAATGGGAAGCTCCAATGGATCCTTCCCTGCGGACGGCCAAGGTATTCTGGGATAATCGTACTAAATCGCTCGAATTTAACTATTCCGACTACCCTGACGGGAAATTGGAAGTTGTTATAGACAACCTGGAAGACCGTTCCTACACTTTCAATATCGTCAACTATGATGCCGAAGGCAACGCATCCCTGTCGACAGAAATTACCACCGCCCCCTTTGGTGAAAGCTGGCTTGTTTCGCATGCCGATAGAAGCGTCACATCCGCTAAGATGGACGGTGATAACGCTCGTATTGTCATGACCAAGTCGACCGATGAAATGGTAGCCACTAAGTTCCGCTACCAGAAAAAAGACGGCACTATTGTGGAATTGGGAAGCATGTTGCCTGATGAAAATGAATTTATCCTTGAAGATGCCATGAAGGGTAAAATTTTCGAGTATAAATCGGCTTATCTTCCGGCTAACGGTAAAGATGTCGTTTGGGCCACCAGCTGGACTAAATCACCCGATCCGATTTTGTTCCAACTAGATGTTTCCAACTGGAAAGTCAAAGCAACCAACGGCCAAGAATTCAGTTCTTACACCGCCGACAAAATCTTTGACGGGATAATCTCTTCTTCCAACCGCTGGCACTCATCCCGTACGAGTTCCACAGCCAAAATATTCCCCAAGATTCTGGCCATTGACACTCAAAGCGAAGCGGGGAACGAAGTATCTATCGCTTCCCTAGTGCTATATCAGAGCTCTGCCGATGCAACGTATCGGTATATCCGCGATCTTACCATCTACATTGGTGATAAACCGTACGATCCGAATGACAGCAATTATGAGGAGAACTTCGGCGAACCTGTTTTCTCAAAAACGATGACTCGTTCTGAATCTGAACAAACCATCAATATCAAGCCCTCCAAGGTCGGCCGTTACATGGCTTTGGTATTTACCAATTCCTACAACACCAACGGTTATATCGACCTGTGGGAACTGGTTCCCTATGGTTACATCCCCTCTGAAGCAGAATAAAAGATGAAACGCATAGCATTGATCCTGGGCGCACTGGTCCTGTTTACCAACGCCTCCTCGTGCCAGAAGGCAGAGAAAGAAAACAACCCGCAAGAGAAAAGGCTGTATCGCTTCGAGGCAGGCCTGCCCGAGACGAAGGTCTATTTCGGAGAAGTTGCCGATGGCCATTACCCCTTATATTGGAAAGAGGGGGATGAGGTGAGGATGTTCTCCAAATCCGCCCAGGGCGATGCTTTCAACGACCTTGGCACCATTCCCGTCGTCCCTTCGGCAGACGGGAAAAGAGCCTCTTTTACTTTTGAATCGAGTCTTCCCGCAGGCACCCTATTGGCCGTCGCCTCTCCTGCCTCGTCCATTGTCGGAATCGTAGGCAGCGCTCTCTCGATCAAAATGCCGAACGAGCAGACGCCACAGGCTGGAAGTCCAGACCCGAACGCCATCGTCATGCTTTCTTCCGCGGTGATTCCTTCCGAACCGTCCACCCCTGTCCAGCTGAGTTTTCAGAGCATTGCGGCTTATGGACGGCTGTCGCTGGAAGGTCTTTCCGTCACGCCCAAAAAGGTATTCCTGACCTCTTCAGTGGAAGATGGCCCTACTCTTACCCTCAACACGTCCGCAACCAAGGATATCTTCTTCGCCTGGAGAAATGTTAATCTGGGCGGATCCAAGTTGACGGTTTCTGTCCTTTCGGAAAGCGGGACCGTATCCAAAACCATTACCCTCCCCCCGGAAGTAGCGTTTAAATCGGGCGTAGTAGCGCGTTTTTCGGTAGATATGAGCGAGGCAGTCCCCTCCAAGGTGCCGTTCTTCGATGAGGACAACATCGTCTTCTCATTCGGAGCCATCAGCGATACCCACATCAACAGCAGCAGCAACGCCTATGCCCAGAAGTTGGTGAATGCGCTTCAACAGATGAAGGAAAAGGCTGCCGAAAAAGACCCGAACGGTCTGGATGCCGTGGTTGTAGCCGGCGACCTGACGGACCAGCCGTCCGCCACCGCTACCCAGATTATCTATTTCAAGCAGTTATACGAGCAGGTGCTTGATCCCACAAAAGTACCGATGATCTACACCGTGGGTAACCACGATGCCAACCCCTCCTACTGGTGGACAGCCAATACCGTCGCCCAGGCCAAGGTTATGCAGACCGGTCTGGGAGACAATTACTTCACCTTTGATTTGGACCAGGACAACCGGAAGAATTTCGAATGCCGTGACTGCTTGGTGGATGGTTACCACGTCCTCTCCGTCACGCCCAACTCCTGCAATCCGGTGGATTATGACCTCAACGTCAAAACCTGGTTGGACAACCGGCTCAAGGCCATCACCGAGGCAGAACCGGAGAAATTCGTCATCGTAAACACCCATCCGATGATTGAAAATACGGTTTATGGCAGCCTTCTGGGCACGCCGATGGGCAAAGCGATCAGCGACATCTGGCAGAGCGGCGATACCTGGGCCACCCGAACCATCAGCGACGTGCTTGCGAAATACCCGCAGGTTGTTACTTTCAGCGGCCATCTCCACTTCCCGTTGAACGATCCGCGCAGTATCTGGCAGGCTTCCTTCACCTCGTTCGGCTGCGGTTCCACCCGCTACATGGCCATTGAGAACGGCAAATACGAAGGCATGAAAAGTGCCACGGTAATGAACGACTGCGAACAGTTCTCGCAGGGCTGGCTGATCCAACTGGATGCCAACGGAAACATGCGCGCCACGCCGATGGATTTCTACAACAAGGCCGTTATTGGCTTACCGTATGAGATTCCCTATCCGCAGGCGGATTTGTCGCACCTGAAACGCTATGGTTCCAATCGAATCGACCAAAACCATAATCCCTTCCTGCCGTCGTTGACGATCAAGGAAAAGACCATGGGAACATCCAAGTTCTACTCCGCAGAATGGGCTGCCGGTCAGGATGAAATGTTCGTGCACCACTATGTTCTCTCCTTGAAGAAGAACGGTTCCGTTGTTGCCACGCGCAAATACCTGGCCGACTTCTACCTGCATCCCCAGGCTAAACAGATGAAGGCTACCTGGGAGAGTTCCTTTGGCTTGCTAAGTGCCGGCGAATATGAGCTTACCCTTACCGCTTACGACTCGTGGGATGCCGCCAGTGATCCGCTTACCCGCGCCTTTACCGTTGACGGAAGCAGTACGCCGGTTCAGACTGCCACCTATGTCGACCTGGATTTTGCCAATGGAACGGTAACGGACAGCAAGGAGAACGTAAAGATTACGCCCCACGGTGCAACCGCTTCCAAGATGAGCGTCAAACACAAAGGAACCAGTTATACGGTGGATGCCCTGCAGGCCGGAGCTGACAAGTACATCCTTTGCGAGTTCAACCAAATCCTTAATACCGATGAAATGAAGGCCTTTGCCACGGGAGGCTTCACAGTAGAAGCCTTCTACGTTGACAAAGCTCCGGGCGCAGGGGCCAATGCCATCCACGGCGTGGTCTGTGGCACACAGTCCGGTGGCTGGGGCATGGCAACACGTGCGACCGGCGTCCCTTACTTTATTGTTGGGGAAGACAGCTACAATACCTATAAGAGCGTGGACGCAAATGCTCCGGCCTCTACTTCCGAGCTTACCCATGCCGTATGCGTGTATGATGCGGCCGGTAAACAGCTCCGGATCTACATAAACGGCCAGTTAAGTGCTTTCTCCTCCATTTCCGGTAGTTTCTTCTGCGGCGACGGCGATACCTTCAATCGCTTCTGTCTGGGCGCCGACATTGCCAAGGGGAACGTAGGAACGGACTTCCCCTGCACAAACATGGTTATCGTAGACGCCAAGATTTACACCGGAGCCCTGGATGGTAACGCTGCTCTGGCAGCCTATAACGCCGCCGTTGCCGCCCTTTAAGATTACTGGAGAAGAACATGAACATCAAGTCCTATCAGTCTCCTGCCTGCGACCCGCTCGCAGCAGACTTGGAATGGAACCTGCTGGCCGATGCCAGCGGGTACGGCGTAGATGACGGGACGGGCATCTTCAATGCCCCCCGTGAATGGACAAACCCGGAGGAGGACACGCTATGAAAAGGAATCTGTTTTCTGTGGTCTTCCTAGCGGCTCTTGCCCTGGCGGCCATTTCCTGCAACCGCGAAGAGCCGGACGGGCCCGACGGGCTCAAAGCGCTGTATTTGGAACAGCCCAGCACCGTCCAGGCCAGCCTGGATAACGAATCCGATACCAAGACGGATTTCCAGATGAACGCCGCCGGGACCTTCGGCCAGATTCTCTGGACCAGCGGAGACTCCTTCCGGATGTTCGGTTTCTTCAACAATGGATCGCAGTATTATACTGCCCTTTATACAACCACGGCGTCCGGATCGTCCTCCGCAACCTTCACGTCCTCTTCATCCATTTCGCCTACGGTGGACGACTGTTACAGCCTTTATCCTGCATTCACATATACCCAGCCGGTTATCTTAAGTACCGATTCGGGCACGCTCCTTGGATTCTACCTTTCCATCCCTGCCACCCAGCAGGCCACGGCAGGCAAGCCGGACCCGAATACCCATCGCTCCTTTGCGTGGAGCAAGACACCCACCCAGGCTGTCAAATTCAAGAACCTGACAGCCCTGGTCAAATTCCGCCTTTCCGGTGAGAGCGTTTCCAATCTGGCCTCCATCATCCTGCAGACAGGCAGCCTTGTTGCGGGTGACTGCTGTATCACCCATCTGGAGAATGGCCAGGAACCGAAATTCTGGCAGTTGTCCGGTTCCTTCAACGAACCGGCCAGTACGTCCGTTACCTTGAAAGGCCCGTTCCAAACCGACACCGATTATTATATTGCCACGTATCCGGAGGTGCTTTCTTCCGGTATGACCCTGGTCTTCAAAGACAAAGACAATAACACCAGCAGCAAGACCACCTATAACAGCGTTTCGCTGAAGCGCTCGCGGATCCTGGACCTGGGCACCCTGGCCGTAACGGAACCGGGCAAAGATCCGGATGTCGTTACCTGGCACAAAGGACCTGCCGGGAAGGCCCCGACCCTCTGCGTCATTGCCGACGGCTTCACCGCAACCCAGCAGAACCTGTTTGTCACCCTGGCCTCTTCTGCCATGCAGACATTCTTTGATACCGAGCCGTTCAAGACATACAAGGAGTATTTCAATGTCTATCTCATCAAGGCCGTATCCAACCAGAGCGGTGGATCCATTACCGATGGGAACGGGCATATCATTACCAAGGTGGACAACTTCTTCGGAACGGCCTGGGGAGAGGATTCCTACAACGATATGGCTTGCAACGAAGAAAAGGTCAAGAACTTCGTCTCGGCCAAATGTCCCGCCATCCTGGCCGGAAACAACACCATCGATGAAGTAACCGTCATCATCATTGTCAACGATCATCGGTACGGGGGTATCTGCCATGTTTATTCCAGCGGCATGGCCATTGCCCTGGTCCCTTATACCTATGGCGGAAGCCAGATGGCCAGCAGTCATTATCCGGAAACGGAAGCGGCCAGCGTAAACGCCACGTCGCCGAACACACGCACCGTTACCCAGGCAGAGATAAAAGAGATGGGAACTTATGTGGGCGATTGGCGCAATACCCTCCTTCATGAAGGCGGCGGGCATGGCTTCGGCCGGTTCAAAGACGAATACTGGTATGGCCCCACCACCGCTCCCGCCGATTACTTTGATTCGCAAACCTGGCCAGTCCCTTATGGGCTCAACCTCTCCGGAGACATTTCTGCCTCCAGCAGCAGATACTTCTGGAAAGAGTATATCAACAATCCCACCTTGCTGGCCAAAGACAGCCGGTACGGGCGCATCGGGACCTTCCAGGGTGGCGGTGTTTTTATGTTCGGTGCGTGGCGAAGCGAAAGGATCAGTTGCATGATTGACAACCGCCAGTATTTCTCTTTCTGGCAGCGTTACCTGATTGTTGACCGCATCATGAAACTTGCCGGCCAAAGCTATACCTTCGACACCTTCCTGGCCAAAGACGTCTGCCTTGACCCGGTTCGCGACGGAGCCTCCAACGCCCCGGCAGCCCGCAGTGCCACCGATGCATCTGGTCGCCAGGACAACCTGGACAACCTCCCGCTGATGCCGCTCCTGCCGCCGCCCGTGCTGCACATCGTGGAATAGGACGCGCTACGCCTGTTGCATCTGGACCAGGGCATCACTTCCGAAGGAAAAGAAGCTGCCATCGGAAATGATAAGGTGGTCCAGCAGGTCGATATTAAAGGCGCGCAGGGCGTTTCGCAGATCATTCGTCCGGGAAATGTCATGCTTTCCCGGACGAGGATTTCCGGAGGGATGGTTGTGGATGAGAATCAGCGCCGCCGCTTTCCGGTCCAAGGCCTTTTTCACCACGCGCCGCACGTCCAGGACGGTGTTCTCGCTCCCGCCCAGGCTTTCCATTTCCTTGCAAATCACGTAGTTCGCTGCATTCAGGTACAGGACCCAGCACTCCTCATGGTCCCGTCCGCGCAGGTGCGGAATCATGGCCCGGTAAACATCTTCGGGCCGGTTCACAGATACCCTGGACACCGTATTGCCTTCTTCGAAGAACCGGCGGCCGAGTTCCAGGGCGGCCCCAAGGCAAGCGGCCTTCTTCCGGCCGATCCCTTTTAAAGTCCGGAGCAGTTCCACATCCATGTCCGCCAGCGAGCGGAGGCTTCCGCCGGCTTCCAGCAAAAGGCGCTGCGCCAGTTCGAGGGCGTTTTCTTCATCGGTTCCCGTCCGAAGGATGATGGCCAGCAATTCGCCGTTGCTCAGGGCCGCAGCCCCGCGAGAGAGAAATTTTTCTACCGGTCTCTCTTCCGGCATCAGGTCTTTCATTTTCATATCATACAGGTTTTTCACGTATTTCACGGCTGCAATGATACAAAAACAGCCCCTTGGCAACAAGCGTCTCAAGGGGCTTCAAAGCAGAAATATATCTTTCTTAAAGAAAAAATATATGATTCTTAAAGAAATGTAAGAATCTTACAGTTTTGCTCCGTATGCCAGGTCTCCCGCATCGCCCAATCCGGGGACAATGTAAGAGTGGCTGGTCAGTTCTTCATCAATGGCGGCCGTCCATAAGGTGGTGTTGACCGGGAGGTGTTTCTGCAGGTATTCCAGCGCATATACACTGGCGATAGGGCAGACGAAATGGGTATAGACCGGATCCCCTCCATCGTGCCGCAGACGGTTGAAACTCACTTCCAGCGAGGAGCCGGTGGCCAGCATGGTATCGGACAGGATCAAGGTCTTCCCTTCGATATTCGGGCAGGTGCAATAATCCACGTTGATGTGGAACTCATTCCCCCGGTCGTATTTGCGGAAGGCGGAAACAAAGGCATTCTCGGCACTGTCGAAGACGTCCAGCAAGCCCTGGTGAAGCGGCAGGCCCGCCCGCATGATGGTGGCCAGGACCAGCGGGGTGTCACAGGTNNACTGTATTCCAGGACTTTGCTGATTTCGTAACCAAAAACATTGCCCAGGCGCTGCATGTTCGTGCGGAACCGGAGACTATCTTTCTGGATGGTCTTATCGCGCATCTGCGCCACGTAATTGTTAAGGACGGAGTTCGACTCTCCCAGGTTGATGACTTTCATGTGGCAAATATACGTATTAATCTCTAATCCGGCAAGGACATGATAAACTTGGGATTCCCGTTGGCGGGCAGCTCATGGGATGCGCGGATGTACGTCCAGAGGCGTTCCACCACCTCCGGATGATCGGCCGCGACATTGGTACTTTCGCGCGGATCGTCCGAAAGATTGAACAGTTCCATGCTCTCATTGCCTTCCTTGACACTCTTGACCAAGCCCTTCCAGGGGCCCTCGCGAACGGCCAGCCAGCCTTTTCCACCCGGGAATTCCCAGTACAGGAAGGGATGCTGCTCCCGTTGTTCCCGCCCCAGCAGCGTGGGAACGAAAGAGATGCCGTCGTTCTGCGGAGCCTTCACTCCGGCCAGCTCGGCAAAGGTGGGCATCAGGTCGGTAAACTGGCCGATATAATCGGTCTCGCCCGGTTTCACGGCCGCCGGCCACGAGGCGATGAACGGCATCCGGATGCCGCCCTCGTGCAGGGAGCTCTTGCCCCAGCCCTTGCGGCATTTGAAAGGTCCGCCGCTGCGGAAATACTCCATGGGAGATTCGGCATTGCAAGCCGGACCGTTATCGGAAGTTATGATAATCAGCGTGTTATCGTAGATACCCAACTCCTTGAGTTTGGCCACGAGCCGCCCCACCTGGGTGTCGATATGGGTAATCATGGCAGCATAGGCCGAATGCGGATACAGCACCGGATAGTACCAGCCCGGCTCGGTGACGGGCGTCTTTTCCTCGCCCAGTTTGTTCACATAGTACAGGACCTCCTCCTCGGGCGCCTGGACCGTGCTGTGCGGGACGGTCGTGGTCCACATAGCCATAAAAGGCCCGTCGGCATTGTCCACGATAAACTGCTCCAACTTGTCGTACATCAAATCCGGAGAATAGTGCTGCTGGTTGAATTTGTCGTAGGAGCGGGGATCGTACGGATCGGCCCCCGAATCCAGGCGGCGGTTCACCGGCATATAGACGTTTCCGGTCTGCACGCGGTGGTCATTTTCCCATAGCATATCCGGATAGTAGGAGTGCGCAAGTACCTGACAGACAAAGCCATAGAAATAATCGAAGCCCATATCCGTGGGCATGGAACCGGAACCCGGATTGCCCAGCCCCCATTTGCCCACCATTGCGGTTTTATAACCGGCATCCTGCATCATCCGCGCAAGTGTCGGGGTGCCCGGAATCAGCGGGAACTGCCCCTCGAAGGTGGAATCGGCCACCATCCGGTCGAAGAAATAATCGCACATCCCCTCTTCCGGACGCGGATTCGCCTCGTCATTGAGGCGGATTTGGCTGTGCCCGGAATGCATGCCGGTCAGGATGGAACAGCGGGACGGGGCCGATAGCGGGCAGGCGGTGTACATATCGGTAAACCGCAGGCCCTCACGGGCGAGCGCATCGATGTTCGGCGTCTCGATCTGTTCCTGCCCATAACAACCCAGGTCGCCGTAGCCCAGGTCATCGAACATCAGGTAGATGATATTGGGACGGGGAGCCTGTCGGGAACAGGACACAAAGCCGCCCGCCGCAGCAAGGGCGGGAACGGCCAGTAGGACGGATTTATTCATGTGCAACGGGCTTGTCCTTTGAACCTGCCTGCAGGGCAGCGTATTCCACACGCACCTCGTCGAGGATGCGGTTGGCCTTTTCGTATCCGTTGGCCGGAGCCTTCCACATAGTGGCAATGATGACGGAACCGATGCAGCCCATGATGATGGCTACCCGGAAAACGGCATCCCAACCACCGGCACTATCGGCCAGAACACCAAACACCCAGCCCGAAATAACGGTAGCGGCATATGCGAAAATACCCATCACACCATTGCTGGAGGCCGCAACACGCTTGGTACTCTGGTTCGAAGCGGCCACGCCGATAAGGGCCTGGGGCATATAGACGAAGAAACTTGCCATAATGATGCAGATCACCCCGAGCAAGTTCCAATCTTTCGGCATAATCCAGAAGAGTGCGAACATGATGGTGGCGCCGAGCAGACCGATAAAACAAGTCTGATGGGATTTCCCTTTGAAGAACTTATCCGTCGCCCAGCCGGCCAGGAGCGTGCCGATAATACCGCCCGCAATCTCGGAAAGGGCAACCACAATGGATGCCTTGCCGATCGGAAGTCCTTTATACTGCGTAAGGAAGGTGGATCCCCAGTCCAGGATGGTGAACCGGATCACATAGACAAACACATTGGTGAGGGCGAGAATCCATACATAGCGGTTCTGGAAAACCATCGGCCCTACCAAACGGTTGTAAGCCAGGTCCTTGAACTCCTTCGTTTCGGTTTCCACCTCCTTGCCGGCGAGATGATCGTCCAACTGCTCCGGATCGGGCAGACCCACCGATGCAGGATCGTCCCGCAGACCGAAGAAAAGCATGGCGGACCCGAAAATGGCCAGGATGGCCGGGATGTAGAAACACCACTGCCACGACGAATAGCCGAAGAATTTCAGGATGACGGTTCCGCAGAGAATCGCCACCAGACCGGCGCCGATGGAGTGGGAAGAGTTCCAGATAGATTGCTTGAGCGCCAGCTCCGAGGGCTTGATCCACCGGGCCATCAAGGCTCCGCAGGGGGGATAACCCATTCCCTGGGTGTATCCGTTAATGAGCCACAGTGAACCGATGAAAACCACCATCGCCATCGTAGCCTTGCCTTCAGAATCCAGGAAATGGAAGAGGCCGTTCATCTCGGGACTCAGGCCGATGAACAGGTTCACCACCGCCGACAGCAACAGGCCCGTGGCCATCATCTTCCGGCGGCTGACCCGGTCGGCCAGGAAACCGTTGATGAACCGGGAAACCCCGTAAATGATTCCGTTCAGCGTAAGGAAGAGACCCAGCTGGGCCTTGCTGATACCCAGTTCCGACTCCAGGGCCGGCATCACGATGCTGAAATTTTTCCGCACGAAATAGAAGAGGGCGTAGCCGATCATCAGCAAGATGAGCGTGCGCCACTCCCAATACACATATTTTTGCTTTACGGTTTGTGCATTGTGGTTACTATCCATATCCAAAACTCTTTTCTAAACAAACAAAGATAGCAAAAAATCGAGAATAAATCCCTATCTTTGCTATATGAAAGAGAATTACAACAAGACCCTCACGCCCGAAATGAAGGCGAAACTGCGCAAGATCAAGCATCTTGCCCTGGACATGGACGGAACCATCTATCTGGGCAGCAAGCTCTTCCCCTTCACCATTGACTTCCTGGACCGGATGAAAGCGGCGGGCATCGGATACTCCTTCCTTACCAACAACCCCACCAAATCGGTCGCCGACTACCTGGCCAAACTGGAAGGAATGGGCATCCACGCCACCGAAGACAATATGTATACCACTTCCCTGGCCGCCATCGACTATATCAAAAAAACCTGGCCGGCGGCCAAGCGGCTCTTTATGCTGGGCACCCCCAGTATGGTCACCCAGTTCGAAAAGGCCGGCTTCGAGGCCTGTGCCGATGATCCTGCCGACGTGCCGGATGTCCTGGTCGTTGCCTTCGACACCACCCTGATCTATCCCCGCCTGTGCCGGGCCGCCTGGTGGGCCTCGCAGGGTCTCCCCTATGTGGCAACCAACCCCGACCGCGTGTGCCCCACCGATCAGCCCGTGGTCCTGGTAGACTGCGGCTCGCTCCAGAAATGCATCGAACATGCCACCGGCCGTCGCCCGGATATCGTCCTCGGAAAACCCGACCCGACAATGCTGGACGGCATCATGGACCGCCACGGCCTGAAGCCGGATGAAATTGCCATGATTGGCGACCGTATCTACACCGACACCGCCATGGCCCACAACGCCGGCGCCGTAGGCGTGCTGGTCCTCTCCGGCGAAACGCGCGTAGAAACCGCCCTGGCCGTAGCAGAAGATGCCCGCACCAATCCCAACCCCGAATTCTTCCCCCCGGACTTCATTGTCCGCGACGTCCAGGAGCTCGGCGAAATGATCCTCGCCTCCCACGACGCCTGACCCCTGCCTCTGCATTTTTAACTTCCAAATAATCAAACGCTTACCGTAAAGCCGGTTCCCGATTTTCGAGAACCGGCTTTCTGGGATATACCTGAGTATCAGGTACATACGAATGCACATTCTTTTTGTGCAGGGTAAGTGGTTCACTATCAACAAGCCCCTGACATGGTCCCAGCGTGGGGCAGGGCGAAGCCTTAGGGAAGGGCGGGGTGGCACTGTTGAAAAAATTGTGGAAAAAAATGTAAAAAGATGGAAGAAAGTGGAAAATTTTTCGTATCTTTGTATCCAAGCGTGAAAGATTGATTAAAAACGTATGATTACATTCATCGGCGAATACAGCGGAAAGGTGGACGACAAGGGAAGATTGGTACTTCCCTCGCCGTTCAAAAACCTGCTGCCCACCGACGGGGACACCCGGTTTGTCGTCAAGAGGAACATCTTCGACGGCTGCCTGGACATGTTTACCTATGCCGAGTGGGAGCGCCAGTCGAATGAGATCTATAGCAAACTGAACATTGCGTTCAATCGCGATCACGCCCGTTTCTGGAGAGAGTATATGCGTGACCGTGCTGTCGTTGAACCCGACGCCAAACTGGGGCGCATCTCCATCCCCCGGAAACTTCTGGATTCCATCGGTGTAACCAAAGAGGTGGTGTTCTCGGGCAGCGACTTCAAAATCGAGATTTGGTCCAAAGAGGCCTATGAGGCCAGTGGACTGTCTAACGATGTATTCCTCGCCATTGCCGGACAACTGTCTCAGCAAAGGTAGGAGGATGCTCAATGTCTGAATATCATACACCGGTGCTGCTTTCTGAGAGCGTTTCGGCTCTCGTCACCAATCCCTCTGGACTATACGCTGATGCCACATTCGGAGGCGGTGGTCACACCGCCGGAGTTCTTTCACGCTTGCACGAAGACGGTTTCGTCATCGCCTTCGATCGTGACATTCAGGCCCTCGAGAACAAGATCGACGACCCGCGTTTGATCTTGATACACAACAATTTCCGCTTCATCCACAATTATGGCGTCCTGGCCCAGCGCAAAGGACTGGCCGCCCTTGCCGCCGGCAGACCCTCCGGCGAGAGAGCATATTCCCTCGTTTCAGCGAACGAACCGGAGGGCCTGCCGGCGGCGGCAAAAGGCGAGCCGGCCGAAGGCGCCGTCTTCGATGGCATCCTGGCCGATCTGGGAGTATCGTCCCACCAGTTCGACACGGCGGAACGGGGTTTCTCGTTCCGGTTCGATGCGCCGCTGGACATGCGGATGAACACCGCTGCGGGGAAAACGGCCGCCGATATCGTCAATACCTATGACGAGGCC
>LXOW01386974.1_pt1 | contig 15825 bp, 13 predicted proteins | sample 1368591 | NCBI WGS metagenome assembly LXOW01 (sample SAMN04884650, study PRJNA319009) | bovine gut metagenome | isolation source: Cow rumen | host: Bos taurus | place: Italy: Legnaro (PD) | collected 2014-07-09 | reverse complement strand
ACGAGCATGATGGGGCAGTCCATGTCGTACTTGATCTCAGTACCGTAGATGGTGTTGTTGGTTGTGATGTGGAAATAGTCGGCATCCATCGGGATGGTGTAGCCTTTCGGGATGTAGGTGTAGGTCTTCTCTTCAGATGAAGCGACGATTTCAACCTTACCGAACAGCTTGGCTTCCTTGGCGGCCTTCTTGGCCCAGACGCCGGTCTGCAGATAAGCAGCCTTGGTCTTCATCAAGTTAGCGGGAACGGTGAAGAACTGGGTGCTGGCACCACCACCGAGGAAGAGGATTTCGTACTCGGCAGGGATGTTCAGGAGGTCACGCCACAATTGGCGGGTTTCTTCCATGATGCGCTCCCAACCTGGAGTGCGGTGTGAAATCTCGGCGATGCCGATGCCAGTGTTGTCGAAATCATACAGCGCCTTGACGGTGCTTTCAATGGCTTGCTTGGGCAGAACGCATGGACCTGCGTTGAAGTTAAAAGCTTGTTTCATTACAAAAAATGATTAAATGTTTTGATTTATAACTAGTTAATTAAGTTTATATACTTTAAAAGTGCTGCAAAGATAATAATTAAAACGGTGTAAAAATCCTTTTTTCCAACAATTTATCTCTTAAGAAAAAAAATCCGAAAAAATGTTGTCAGTTCAAAAAAAAGTTGTACTTTTGCACCCTCGAAACTAAAAGGAAAGAAAGCAATGAAAAAAGACATTCACCCAAAGAATTACCGTCTGGTTGTTTTCAAAGATATGTCCAACGAACAGACCTTCCTGTCACGTTCCACTATCAATACCAAGGATACCATCGTCTGGGAAGACGGTCAGGAATACCCCCTGGTGAAGCTTGAAATCTCCAGCACATCACACCCCTTCTATACTGGTAAGATGAAGCTCGTCGACAGCGCTGGTCGCGTTGATAAGTTCAACAACAAGTACAAGAAGTTCTTCGAAAAGAAGGACGCCAAGTAATTGGCTAGGTGTTTTACCAATTCATAGAAAGCTCTCGATGCTGATTCGAGGGCTTTTTTTGACTTAAATAAGATGCAAGATATGATCGATTCCAATAACGGAGATTTCATCCCGGTCCTCACCATCGACGATATCCGCCTTGACCAAAACGAGACGGTGCCGGAGGAACTGCCTATACTGCCTTTGCGTAACTCGGTGCTCTATCCTGGCGTGGTGATTCCCATCACCGTGGGTCGGGAGAAGTCCATCCAACTGGTGAAGGAGTATTATAGGAAGAAGAAAATGATCGGCGTGGTGGCTCAGAAGGATGCGAATGTCGAAGATCCTGGCATCGCCGACCTCTATCCTGTGGGAACGGCGGCACAGATCCTCAAGACCTTCCAGATGCCCGACGGCAACCTTACCGTCATCATTCAAGGCAAGAGCCGCTTTGAACTCGTTGAGATCAAACAGCTCGACCCCTATTTCATCGCCGCCGTGCAGCCTTTCCAGGCTTCTGATGAAATCCCACGCGATCGCAAGTTCAAGGCGATGATCCAGTCCATCAAGGAACTGGCATCCCAGGTCATTTCACGCAACCAAAGGCTTCCCGAAGAGGCCGACTTCGCCATCAAGAACATCGACAGTCCGGTGTTCCTGCTCAACTTTGTGGCAAGCAACGTGGAGGCCGACCTGCCATCGAAGCAACTGCTGCTGGAGTGCACCAACGTGGTGGACATGGCCAACAACCTGCTCGGCATCCTGACGACCGCCCAGCAGATGAATGAGCTGAAACAGCAGATCCAAAACAAGGTGAAGAACGACCTCGACAAGCAACAGCGGGAGTTCCTGCTGAACCAACAGCTGCGCACCATCCAGGAAGAACTGGGAGGCACTCCCAATGAGCACGATATCAAGGAACTGCAGGAGAAAGCCGAGAAAAAGAAGTGGAGCAAGGAAGTGCAAGAGGTCTTCGAGCGTGAGCTCAAGAAACTGGAGCGCACCAACCCCCAAGCCGCGGAATACGGCATCCAGCTCAACTACTTGCAATACCTGGTGGATCTGCCGTGGATGGACTATACCAAGGACAACTTCGACCTGAAGCGTGCCCAGCGTATCTTGGATGCCGACCACTATGGCCTCGACAAGGTCAAGGAACGTATCATTGAGCATCTTGCCGTGCTGAAACTCAAGAGCGATATGAAAGCGCCGATCCTCTGCCTGGTTGGCCCTCCCGGAGTGGGTAAGACCTCGCTGGGCAAGTCGATCGCACGTGCCTTGAACCGCAAATATGTAAGAATGTCACTTGGCGGACTCCGTGACGAGTCGGAACTCCGTGGCCACCGCAAGACTTACATCGGTGCCATGCCTGGGCGAATCATCCAGAACCTGCGCAAGGTGAAGTCGGGCAACCCCGTGTTTGTGCTCGACGAGATCGACAAGGTCAGTGGCAACAACATCAACGGCGACCCGCAAGCCGCCTTGCTTGAGATCCTCGATCCAGAACAGAACTCCACTTTCTACGATAACTTCATGGAATTGGACTATGATCTTTCCAAGATCATGTTCATTGCCACAGCGAACACCCTATCAACTATCCATCCGGCCTTGCTTGACCGTATGGAGGTAATCGACTTGAGCGGCTATCTCCGTGAGGAAAAATACGAGATTGCCAAGCGGCACCTGATTCCCAAGCAGCTCAAGGAACATGGCATGGATGCCAAGCAGATCTCCTTCTCGAAGGACATGGTGATGCACATCATCGACGATTACACCCGTGAAGCCGGCGTCCGTAACTTGGAACGCCGCATTGCCGATGTGATGCGTGCCCGAGCCAAGGACATCGTGATGGAAGAGAACAAGGACCGCAGGGTTACCAAGGACGAATTGCGCAAAGTGTTGGGCGTTCCGATGCATCACGACGAAGACGAAGTGAAGCACGTCATGCCTGGCGTGGCCACGGGTTTGGCATGGACTTCGGTGGGAGGGGAGATCCTCTCCATCGAGGTGAGCCTCAGCCGTGGCGCAGGACGTCTCTCACTGACCGGCAACCTCGGTGAGGTGATGAAAGAGTCGGCAACGATTGCCTACGAGTTCATTAAGTCGCATACAACGTTGTTGGAGATCAATCCTGATGTATTTGATGGATGGAATGTTCACGTTCATGTGCCAGAAGGAGCAACGCCAAAGGACGGACCATCAGCGGGTATCACCATGCTCACCGCACTGACCTCGGCGTTCACCCAACGCAAGGTGAAGGGACAGTTGGCCATGACAGGCGAGATCACCTTGCGTGGCCGTGTGTTGCCAGTGGGTGGCATCAAGGAGAAGATCCTGGCTGCCAAACGCAATGGCGTCACTGACCTGATCCTTTCCGTGGATAACAAACGGGACATCGAAGACATTAAGGAAGACTTTGTCAATGGACTTACCTTCCACTATGTCAGCAATATGATGGAGGTGATTGATTTGGCGCTTGAAAAAGAGCAAGATCAGAACGACCTCGACTACAACAGGTATTTGCTTAATTTGCGTACGGAAGTCATTGGATTTAAAGGTGATAGGTAAGCAATGAGAAGGGTGAGATGGGCGTTTTTGCTGATAGGATTCATGTTCCTCGCTTCTTGCGGGAAACATGAAGATCCCAACGAAGGCTTATCCATATTCAAATACAATGAGTCGGGCGGCATCATGACGCTGGATCCGGTTTATGCCAAGGACTTGCCTCACATCTGGGCCTGCAACCAGCTTTTCAGCAGCTTGGTGGCTTTTGACGAGGAGATGAATGTGGTGCCAAGGGTGGCCAAATCGTGGGATATCAGCGACGATGGTACCGTCTATACTTTCCATCTGAGAGATGACGTCTTTTTCCATGAAGATGCCTCGATGCCAGAACCCCGTTGCGTGACGGCAGAGGATTTCCGCTACTCGTTCAACCGTGTGGTTGACAAGCGCTTGAGTTCACCGGGAGCTTGGGTCTTTGCCATGGTTGAGCATGAGGACGGGAACTATGCCTTCCAAGCCATCGACGACTCCACTTTCCAAGTGAAACTTTCCAAGCCGTTCCCGCCGTTTCTCGGCATCCTCTCCATGACCTATGCCTCAGTTGTTCCCAAGGAAGCGGTTGAGTATTATGGCGATGACTTCCGTAGGCATCCGGTCGGCACGGGTCCGTTCCGTTTCCAGTACTGGAACGAAGGCGTGAAGCTCGTTTGCCGCAAGAATCCCCGTTATTTTGAAGTGGATGAAAAAGGAGAGCGGTTGCCCTATCTGGATGCCGTTTCCATCAGTTTCTTGATCGATAGGCAGGTGGCGTTTTTGGAGTTTGTCAAAGGCAAGTTCGACTTCATGTCCGGCATCGATGCCCGCTACAAGGATGAGTTGCTGACCTACGACGGCGAGCTGCGTCAGAAGTATGAAGGCAAGATTGACTTGATTACCGGCCCCTATCTCAATACGGAATACATCAGCTTTTTCATTGATCCCGACGATAGCTTGGGTGTAGATAGGGCACGCGCCATGCGTCAGGCGGTGAACTATAGCATCGACCGTGACAAGATGCTGCGCTATTTGCGCAATGGCATTGGCATTCCCGGCACGGGTGGCATGATTCCTGAGGGCTTGCCTGGTCATAACGATGGCATCGGCTACGACTATGACCTGAAAAAAGCCCAGCGCTTGGTGAGGGATTTCCATTTGGAGGGTTACCTGCTGAATCTCTCCACTTCGGCTGAATATGCCGATATCGGCAAGTTTGTGCAAAGCCAGGTGGAGCAGATCGGAATGAAGTGCAAGATGGAGGTGATGCCTCCCGCTACCATCAGGAGCATGAGATCCAACGGAAGCCTGCAGTTTTTCCGCGCCTCTTGGGTAGCCGACTATCCCGATGCCGAGAACTACCTCTCGTTGTTTACCACTGCCAATTTTGCACCTAACGGCCCCAACTATTCCCATTACTCAAACAAGCGTTACGACCAGTTGTACAACAAGGCCATGTCGGTTACCGACGATGATGCCCGCGAGCGCTTGTATGGTGAGATGGACAGCCTGATGATGCAAGATGCTCCCGTGGTGGTGCTGTTTTACGACGAAGTGCTCCGCTTTGTCAACAGTCGAGTGAAAGGATTGGGGTGCAACCCGACGAACCTTCTGGACCTCCGCAAAGTGACTTTGTAATGAAATAATCGTATTTTTGCCAACGTGAACTCAAGCATCAACCGTATCGTTAAGTTTGTTTTCGACAGGGTAGTGGCTCTGTTGGGACTGGTTGTGCTCGCGCTTCCGTTGCTTATCGTTGCTTTGTTGGTGAAACTTTCCAATCCTAAGGAATCGGTGATTTTTTCCCAAGTACGCGTGGGGCTGCATGGCAAATTGTTCAAGATCCATAAGTTCCGTACCATGACCAACGAAAAGGAAATCACCAACATCGCTTATCCCAACAGGGCTCGCATCACCCCCTTGGGAGCCAAGTTGCGCCGCCATAAGGTGGATGAATTGCCGGAGCTTTGGGATGTGCTGATCGGTAACATGAGTTTTGTGGGCCCTCGCCCCGATGTGCCTGGCTATGCCGACCTGCTTGAGGGCGATGACAGGGTGGTGCTTGATATGCGTCCGGGCATCACTGGACCAGCCACGCTCAAGTATAGCAACGAGGAAAAGCTGATTGAGGAATTCGTGAAGCAAGCCAAAGCCAACGGCGATCAACGCTCGGAGGCTGAGATTGCCACTGAGTACAACGATGAGGTGATTTATCCCGATAAAGTCAGGATCAACTGCGAGTATTATCGGAATTATTCTTTTTTCAAGGATATCATAATCATTTTCACCACTATTTTTTAAAGAGGAATCAAGATTTTTGTATCTTTGCAACTTTTAAAAGCAGGCAGTAGATGCATAAGATTTTTATCCCAATTTATCGTTTCTTTCAAAACAACCAACTCTTGATGTACCTGGTCATGGGTATTTCATTTTTGGTGTTCGTTTTTTTTGGCTTACAACTTCATTATGAGGAGGATATCACCAAATTGTTGCCTACCTCCAGCGTGGAAAGTCAGTTGGCGTTTGGTTCCATTGGCTTGAAGGACAAGGTCTTCATTCAAGTCACCTCTTCCAACGAAAACCTTGCTCCCGAGGAGATTGCCGCACTGACGGATGAGTTTATGGAGATGCTTTTCGAAAAGGACTCCGCCACGCATTACATCTCAAACATCCTGTACAAGATGGAGCCGGAGATGGCACTCAACGCCTTGGATTTCGTGCTGGAACACATTCCTTCGTTTGTGGACACATCCGCCTATCAAGAGATTGCAAAAGTGTTGGAACCCGAGGTAGCTGCCGCTCAGATGCAGGCCAATTATGACTTGCTGATGAATGATGAGACTGGTGAGGTGCTTCAGATGGTGGCCTACGACCCCTTAAACATGAAGGATGCGATCATCGGTGACCTGCTGGAAGGTGCCATCGGTGGCTATAACATGATCGAAGGCCATTTCTTCTGCGCCGACAGTACGGTTGCCATCGCTTATCTGGCACCGGCTTTCAGGACCCTTGACTCCATGTCGGCAGAAAACTTCTCGAAGATGATGACCAATGCAAAGCAAGAGTTTGAGGCGCTTCATCCGGAAGTAAAGGTATTGGTGCATGGCGACCCTATCGGCAGTGTGTCGAATGCCAGCCGTATCAAAAACGACCTGGTGGTTACAGTGGGTATTTCCCTGATCTTGATATTGATCATCTTAGGCCTATGCTTCAAGAGTTTTTCCTTCCTTTGGAAGATGTTGCTGCCCATTGTTTACGGCACGGTCTTCTCGTTGGCTGTGATTTACTGGTACAGAGGCGAGATGTCACTCATGGCCTTGGGCCTCGGCGCCATCGTGTTGGGCGTGGCCATCAGCTATTGCCTCCATGTGATGATCCACCATTTCTTTGTGGGCGATCCTGAGAAACTGCTGCTGGATGAGTCCACGCCGGTGTTTTTGGGATGTCTGACCACCGTAGGTGCTTTCTGCAGCTTGCTGCTCACCGATAGTGATTTACTGCGCGACTTCGGGCTTTTCGCCTCGTTGGCATTGATAGGAAGCACATTGTTCGCCTTGATCTTCCTACCTCACTTCTTGCCCAAGCGTCATGCCGACAGCGGGGGCGTGGTGTTCCGTTACATCACCCGACTCAACTCGTTGCCTTACGACCGCAGGAAGTGGTTCCTTGTTCTGATGGTGGCCATTATCGTGGTGGGCATCGTTTTCTCACCGAAGGTGAAGTTCGACAGCGACTTGCGTAACCTGGATTACAACTCCCCTGGAGAGCTGGAGAGCGAAGCCCTGTTCAATGCCAAAAACAATGACGGTTTTGCGCACCAGTACTATGCCACGGTCTCTACCGATTTCGATGAGGCCATCCTTGCCAACCAGTCGTTGATGGTCATTCTCGACTCGTTGCAGCAGACCGGCATCGTCCATTCCTATACCGATTTGATTTCAAAACTGTTTATCACCCAAGAGGAGCAGGAACGCCGCATTGAAGCCTGGAACGCTTTCTGGACCGAAGAACGCAAGCAAGAAACCATGACGCTGGTGGAGACCAATGCCAAGCAACTTGGCCTCGATCCCAGTATGTTTGCTGATTTCCAGTGGCTCATCGAATCCGAGTACGAACCCGCTTCGTTGTTGGAGAGTGGCATCGTTCCTGAGAATCTGCTCGGCAACTTCATCGAATGCAATGCCGACGGACAATACATGGTGTTTACCGATGTGGCCATGATTTTCGAGGATAAGGATCCCATTACCGCTGCCGTGATCAAGAATCCCAGGACTTTCATCCTTGACCCGTTCTACTACTGCAAGGACATGGTGGAGGTGATCCATGACGACTTCGATATCGCGGTTTGGATTTCATCCATCTTCGTGCTGATCATCCTGCTGGTTTCGTTCCGCAATATCCTCACGGCTTTGCTGTCGTTCATCCCGATGGTGGTCAGTTGGTTCATGGTGCAGGGCTATATGGCCTTGATTGGTTTGGAATTCAACCTGATCAACATCATCATCTCCACGTTCATCTTCGGAATCGGCGTGGACTACAGCATCTTCATCACGGAAGGCTTGCTCTCGGAGGCTCGAACGGGCAACCGTGACGTGCTCACCTGGCATAAGGTGGCCATTTTCTTCTCAGCCATCATCTTGGTTATTGTGATTTCGTCCTTGCTCTTCGCAGTTCATCCCGCCATCCAGTCCATCGGTCTCAGTACCCTCATTGGAATGGCTTCAACCATAATGATATCCTACTCGCTTCAGCCGTTTGCGTTCAGGCAGTTGATGAAGATCCCGGCTTACAAGCGTAGTGTACTTTCGAAAAAAACATGGAAAAAACAGGAGAATTAGATAGCTTGACCTTTGCCGCCATGCTTCGTCAAGGGGCGGTGGCATTGGGAAAAGAAAAGAACACCGTCAACGATTTGAACGTGTTTCCCATCCCTGATGGCGACACGGGCGACAATATGCATATGACCTTGAAGGCGGGTTGTGCTGCCCTCAAGGACAATTTAGGAACCCTTTCAGAGATCTCCTCGGCAGCCTCTTCAGGCATGTTGTTGGGTGCCAGAGGCAACTCGGGCGTTATCCTGTCACGCATTTTCGCAGGATTGGCCAAGGGCTTGCAAGGCGTGATTGTAGCTGATACCAAAGCCTTCGCCAAGGCCATGTCATCGGCTGTCACTGAAGCCTACAAGGCCGTTCCCGTTCCCGTGGAAGGCACCATCATCACAGTGCTTCGTGAAGGTGCCGCTGGTGCGGATGCCTCAGCCGACCTTAACCTTTATTTTGAGACGCTATTGAGCGCCATGCAAATCTCACTCGACCATACGCCCGAACTGCTTCCGGTGTTGAAAGATGCTGGCGTGGTCGACAGCGGCGGTGCCGGCCTACTCTGCATCTTCCAAGGCATGAACGACGCCCTCTGCGGCCGTATCAGCGAGGAGGAGTTGGCCCCTGTATCAACGCCATCAGCACCAGTGGTGGAGCTTGACAAGTTTGATGAAAACAGCACCCTTGAGTTTGGCTATTGCACCGAGTTCCTGCTCCGACTGATGCGTTCGAAGATCGATCTGGAGACCTTCAACGAGCAGATGATCATCGATTATCTGAATCAGGTGGGAGAGTCGGTGGTGGCTTTCCGCGAAGGCAGCATCGTGAAGGTGCATGTGCATACCTTTACCCCTGGAGTCATCCTCAACGAAATGCAGCAATATGGCGAGTTCCTGACCATCAAGATTGAAAACATGTCGTTGCAGCACCACCAGTCGGTGAATCAAAACAACGCCTCGTTCAAAAAGCCGCAACAGCAATACGGCATTGTGGCCGTGGCTTCAGGTGAGGGATTGATCAACGCCTTCCGTGAACTTGGCGCCGATGAGGTGATTGCCGGCGGTCAGACCATGAATCCCTCCACCCAGGACTTTCTGGATGCCTTTGCACGCATCAATGCCCAGCATATCCTGGTGTTCCCGAACAACTCGAACATCAAGATGGCGGCTGACCAAGCGGCTGGGCTGTACGATAAGGCCGACATCCGTGTGATGCCTTCAACCACCATTGGCGAAGGCTACTACGGTGTGGGTTCGGTGGACCGTTCATTGAATGACATCGAAGCAGTCGTTGAAAGCGTAAACGAAATCATGCAATCCGTGAGTACGGGCATGGTGTCAACGGCCATCCGCGATGCGGAAGGGGAGGGCGTGACGGTGCATACGGGCAATTTCGTTGGTTACTGCGGCAAAAAGATCCTTTCGGCTTCCGAAAACCGTTTGGAGGCTGCCAAGGCCCTTTGCGAACGCCTTGATGCCGCCTCACGCGACGTGCTGTTGGTGTTCTTTGGCCAGGACGTTCCTGAAGAGGAAGCGGAAAAACTCGTTGCCGACTTGACAGCGACTTACAAGAATTTGGAAATTATGTTGAACAACGGCACACAGCCGGTTTATGATTATATCTTTGTATTATGTTAGTATTTTTTAGCGATACAGATTGCGACATCACTCCCAAGGAGTGTGCCGAATATGGCATCAAGATGATCAGCATGCCATACACCNNCCATACGTGGACTTTGAAGAGTTCGATGACCACAAGTTTTATGATATGCTGCGTACCGGCACCATGCCGACCACCAGCGCCATGAGCGAGGAGGCTTATTTCCAGTATTTCGAGCCTGAGTTTCAGGCAGGAAACGACATTCTCTACGTGCATTTCTCGTCAGGCACGTCCAATACCTTTACCATCATGGGGCAGGCGGTGGACAAGCTTTTGGCAAAATATCCCGAAAGGAAGTTCTACCATATTGACACTTTGGGCATTACCGCTTTGTCCTACAACATCGTGCTTGAATGTGCCGATATGTATAAAGCCGGCAAGACCGCTGAAGAGATTTTGGAATGGGCTAAGGTTGAAGTGCCGAAGTTCCCCATGTATTTCTTCGCCGATGATCTGAAATTCTTCCGCCGCAGCGGCCGTGTGAGTGGCTTGGCTGCCACGATGGGAGGCCTCATCGGCATCCGTCCCATCATTTACCTCAACGACGAGGGTAAAATGGTCTCGATCGGCAAGGAGAAAGGTCGTGCCAAGGCCCTTGCCCGTTTGGTGCAGTATGTGGAGGAACTCGGTGAGGACGTGAAAGCCCACCGTGTGTTGATCGGCCATACCGATTGTCCCGAGATTGTTGAGGAAGCCAAGCGCTTGCTGAAGGAGAAGTTCGGTGACGATTTGAACATCATGGTCAATGCAGTCAATCCGACCATCGGCAGCCATTGTGGTCCCAATGCCATCGGCATCTGCTTCCACGCAAAACACAGATGATTATGATTACAGTTGAGCAGGTTAAAACCAAAAAACAACAGAAGGAGTTCCTCAACTTTCAGTTGAAACTCTATAAAGGCAATCCGTATTACGCTCCGCCGTTGTACATGGATGAAAAGAAGATCTTTAGCAAGGATTTCGTGTATAACGACATTTGCGAAAGTGTCTATTTCAACGCCTATAAGGATGGCGTGATGGCTGGACGCATCTCCGGCATCATCCAGAAGTCAGCCAACCAGAAGTACAACCAGAAACGGGTGCGCCTGTCAAAGTTCGATGTCATTGAGGACGAGGAAGTGGCCAGGGCTTTGTTCAAGACCTTGGAAGACTGGACCCTTCAGCAAGGCATGGAAGAGGTCGTTGGCCCTTTGGGCTTCTCCGACTTGGAACGCGAAGGCTTGTTGATCGATGGTTTTGACCAGCCGGCTACCTTCGAGGAAAACTACAATTACCCTTACTATCAGACCTATCTGGAGAACTACGGTTACCAGAAAGAAGTGGATTGGACGGGGAGTAACATCCGTGTTCCCAAGGATTATGACGGCGAGATGCATCGGTTGGCCGAATTTGTGTTGAAGCGATACAACCTACATATCGGAAAGTCCAAGAATACCAAGGATTTCCTCAATAAATATGCAGACGGCATCTTTGAACTGCTGGATAAGTCGTATGCCATGCTTTACGGAACGGTGCCTTTCACTGAAGGCATGAAAAAGATGATGATCGAGAACTTCAAGTTGGTCATCCACGTGGAAAATGCGGCGGTCATCCTGGATGAGAACGACAAGATGGTGTGTTTCGGCTTGGCATTCCCCGGAATCGCCGATGCCGTTCGTAAATCAGGCGGTCATCTGACCCCGGGAGCACTGTACAGGGTTTTGAAAACCATGAGGAGCCCCAGGGTTCTTGACCTTTGCCTGGTGGGCGTTGATCCCATTTGGTTCAACCGTGGCATCAGTGTCGTGGTATGCATGGGCTTGATCGACATGCTTCAGCGGAAGAATATCGAGTATGCCGATACCAACCTTAACCTGGAGGACAATTATCCAATCTTGAACCTGTGGAAACGCTTTGATTCACAAGTGGTCAAGCGTTACCGTTGTTTTGTCAAGAAATTAGTGTGATATGATTAAGATATTGATCGACTGTTTCGGGGGTGACCATAGCCCGCAAGCCAATATTGACGGTGCTTTGGCTGCATTGGCCAAGACCCCGGATTTGTATCTGATTTTTACAGGAGACGAGAAAACCATTCAGGACTATCTCGCTGGAAAAACCTACGATGCGGAGCGGGTGGAGATTGTGCATGCTCCTGAGGTGATCGGTTGCGATGAGCGTCCCATCGACGTGATCCGCCTGAAAAAGGAAAGCTCAATGATCAAGGCTGTGCGGTTGTTGCGTGACCGTGAAGACATCAACGCCATGGTGAGCACGGGCTCCACTGGCGCCTTGGTGGCGGCGGCCTTGACCCGTATCGGTCGCGTGAAAGGCGTGATCCGTCCGGCATTTTGTCCCATCCTGCCAACCATGGACGGTGGCATCGTGGGTGTCTGCGACAGTGGTGCCAACGTGGAGGTGACTCCGGAACATCTGCGCCAGTTCGCCATCATGTCGAGCCTTTATATGCAACAAGTCTATGGCATTGAAAAACCGAGAGTTGCATTGCTGAATGTAGGAAAAGAAGCAGAAAAAGGTGACGAGATACGACAAAAGGCATACATTTTGTTACAAGAGACCCCCGAAATCCAATTTGTGGGCAATATGGAGAGCCGCGATTTGTTGTCAGGCAGCTACGACGTGGTGGTGTGCGACGGCTTCTCGGGCAACGTGCTGGTGAAGACCACGGAGGGAACCGCTCTTGAACTGTTGAAGAAGCTGAAGAAAGACATCTATTCGAGGACTTTGTACAAGATGGGTGCCTTCCTGATGAAGAAGATGTTCGCCGACGAGAAGGAGTTCATGAACTACCAGAACTACGGCGGCAGCGTGTTGCTCGGGACTTCGAAAACGGTAGTCAAGGGACACGGCTCAAGCAAGGCGGTGGCAGTGGAGAAGTGCATTGAACAAGCCTACAAGATGGAGGTCAGCTCATTGTCATCGAAAATGGAAGAAATAATCATGAAATACGAACATTACGAATATTGACATGTACGAACAAGTAAAAGAAATCCTAGCGCGTCAACTTAGAGTTGCACCGGAAAAGGTGACCCTTGATGCGCAAATCAAAAAAGACCTCGGCGCCGATTCGGTGGATATCCTCCAACTTTTAATGCGCCTTGAAGACGATTACGGCATTGTGATTCCCGATCAGGAATTGGCCAAGTTTGAAACCGTTGGCGACGTGGTCGCTTTTTTAGATAGCTTGAAAAAATGAGACGTTTTGGATTGATGATCGTGGCGATGCTGCTCTCAGTAGTGGCTTTCGCACAAAAGCAATATGATGCTGATTTTTCCCAAACACGAGTGGTAAAGGTCTCGGGAAAGACCACTGAGATGGCAGGCCACTTGAGTTTTGACGGCGTTGATCACCTGACGATGGACTACACCGATCCTCTTGGTGAGTTCTTTTACATCTCAGGCAATACGGTGTCGATGAACCTCAATGGCACTCAGACCATTTTGGACGCTTCAAAAGTCCCGATGGTCAGACTGCAGCGCGCCACATTGCTGAACTGCATCTCGGGCAACTGGGAGCAGGCCGCTATCGATAATAATGCAGAGACCACCGTTACGGAGAAAGATGGGATGCGCCATGTGGTCATCACCGTCAAAGGCAAGGTGCCAAGAGGTGGTTACAAATCGGTGGAGCTGACTTATCGTTTGAAAGACAGTGCAATCGTCAAGATGGTGTTGGAAGAAGCCATTGGCATTGTTAACACCTACGAGATGCATTGATGAAGATCTTGCACACCAGCGACTGGCATCTGGGTCATGTGTTGTACAACTATGACCGCAGGGAAGAGCAACTTTCCATGCTCGACCAGATGGCGGCGTTGGTGCGTGAGGAACAACCCGATGTGTTTCTTTTGGCGGGTGACGTGTACGATACCACCCAGCCGTCGGCATCCGTGCAAACCCTGTTTTCGGATGCCCTGACCAAGATTCATGAAGCCTGTCCGACGATGCGGATCATTTGCATCGCCGGAAACCACGACAGCAGCAGTAAGCTGATGATTTTCCATTCCCCTTGGGAACGGATGAACGTGAGCATGCTGGGCAACGTGAGCCGAGAGGCGGATCCCAACGACTATATCATTAAGGTAGGGGACAAGGGCTATGTGGTGGCGGTGCCATACGCTGCCGACCGCAACATGCCTGATGATTTCTTCAAGCGTCTCTCAGCGCAAGTCGACGAGATGAATCGTTCGACGCAACTCCCTGTGGTGCTGATGGCGCATTTAGCCGTCACGGGTGGCGATTTCAAGGGACACGAAAATGCAACGGATACCATGGTCGGCGGCATCGACTGCCAAAGTGCCGAGGTGTTTGGCGAAGGCTATGACTACATCGCCCTGGGCCATATTCATCGCACGCAGTTCGTCCATGGTACCAACCATAGGGCACGCTATTGCGGCACTCCAATCCCAGTCAGCTTCGACGAGGCAATGGGTGACAAGGAACACAGCGTTAGCATTGTGGAATTGGCACAGCATGGTGATATGCCATCGGTGCGCACAGTGGCGATTGAAAACCCACGACCGTTGGTGAATCTGCCCTTGGAAGGCTTTGAGGAATGGGAGAGGGTGAGACAACAGTTTGAGGAGTTTCCTGACGATATTCCAGCGTATATTCGTCTCAATGTGTTGGTCGAAGGCTATCTGCCAGTGATGGCGAATGCTGAGGCTCAGCAGATCGCATCACGAAAGCAATGCCGTTTATGCCTGATCAATGCGAAACGCAAAGCGCAGCCAAATCAAAGCAACGGCTATCAGGAGCTGACTACTACCGAGTTCCAAAAGATGAACCCTGCGGAAGTGGCTAAGATGTACCTTGAAGCCAAAGGGGAATCCTGTGACGAAGAATTGATGGTGCTGTTTAACGAAGTGATGAAAGGGTTGGACGATGAGGATTAAACAGCTGTATATCCATAATATCGCCTCTATCGAGAATGCCTTCATCGACTTCGATGCCGAGCCCTTGAAGAGTAGCGATCTCTTTCTGATCTCTGGTAAGATTGGCGCTGGCAAAACCACTATCCTCGATGCCATCTGCTTGGCTTTATATGGCACTACACCCCGTGTCAATGCAGGCACACGTGACCGAATCGATGCCAATGAGGACAACCTCTCAGGCCGCGACCCAAGGCAATTGATGCGTCAAAACACAGGTGAGGCAAGCGCCCGACTGGTGTTTGATGGCACAGACGGCAATAGCTATGAAGCGGAATGGCATGTGCAGCGTGGCGCCTTGAAGAAAGCCACCTCAGCACTCAGTCCAGATGTATGGACCCTGCATAACCTGACATCGGGAGAGGTGTTGATTGGCAGCACCAATAAGGATAAAGGCATCCGTAATGCCGTCGAAAAAGCTGTCGGTCTTGATTTTGAGCAGTTTTGCCGCACTACCATATTGGCTCAAGGTGAGTTTACCAAGTTCCTGAAAAGCGACGAGAGCGAGAAAGCCGCCATCTTGGAAAAGATTACCGGAACGGAGATCTTCTCAAGGATTGGCGTAAGGATCTTTGAACGTACCAAAGAGAGACGCGAAAGCCTGAAGGCTGAGACGGAAAAGCTCAGTGGCATCACCCTATTAAGCGAAGAAGAGATTCAAACGAAAACCGCCAGAAGCCAAGCCATTACTACTGAAAACGAGGCTTTGGTCAAGGAGTGGGAACAAGCAGTGGAGGCCCGCCGCGACCTGAAAGAGGTGGAAGAACGGCAAACCGAAATCCAACGGCTTGACCAAGAGGTGGAGACCCAACTGAAACCTAACTATGAGGTAGGACAGAAAGGCAAACAAGGCTTGGAGCAGCGGATGCAGAGCTTGAAGAGCCAGCAGGAATCCCTCAACAATAAGATTGAAAGCCAACAGAAGAAGGC
>LXOW01293132.1_pt1 | contig 15853 bp, 14 predicted proteins | sample 1368591 | NCBI WGS metagenome assembly LXOW01 (sample SAMN04884650, study PRJNA319009) | bovine gut metagenome | isolation source: Cow rumen | host: Bos taurus | place: Italy: Legnaro (PD) | collected 2014-07-09 | reverse complement strand
GCTATCTTTCACCCTTTGAAGTCCTTTTCCAAACACCGTTGCACTTGACTTGACAATTCAAGCGCGAGAAAAAAGAGGATGCCTATGGAAACTCAAGATACAACGAAAAAAAGGCGCGGACGAAAGATATTGCTGATCGTCCTCGCCGTGGTGCTGGCGCTGGTGCTGGCCGCCGTCATCTTCGGCGCCAGCCTGTTCAGCGGGTTTCGGCGGGATCTGATCCCCACCGTGCAGAACCCCAATCAAAACTCCGTCGCCAACCTGGCGACGCCCTCCGCCGAACTGTTTTCCGAAGCCCTTCGCACGGATATAGATTATTACGAGACCGGCGAGATCGTGGAGATGCCCATCTACGAGCAGGCCAAGATCGACAAGTATACCATCACCATGGCCATCGTGGTCCAGCAGGGCAAGATCGACGCCGAGCCCCGGCAGACGGATATGATCTTCCTGGTGTCCTATAACCAGCTGGAGCAGAAGCTCTCCATCGTCGCCCTTCCCCGGGACATGCTGCTGCCCACCAACGAGTATGGCTGGAAGCGCATCGGCGCCATCTATGCCACGGGCGGCATCGGCATGGTGATCAACACGATCAACGATTGCTTCGGCCTGGGCATCCAGGATTACGTGTACACCGGCACGGAGGAGCTGTCCCAGCTGACCGACGCCGTCAACGGCGTCCCCGCCACCCTGACCGGGGAGGAAGCCGAGTATATCAACGCTAAGACCGGCTCCGATCTGGCCGCAGGCTCCCACCGGCTCAACGGCCAGCAGGCCGTCTGCTATCTGTCGGATCGGACTTCAAACGGCAAGGGGGACATCGGCCGGGCAGAGACGCAGCTGGTGCTCATCCACGACACCTTCAAGTATCTCACGGACAATTTCGACCGGGAGTACCTGGTGCCCCTCTTCTCCACCATTTCCAAGGCCATTCGCACCAATTTGGATTGGAACGACCTGTTCGATCTGGGGTATGAGATAGCGGTGGCAAACGAGCTGACCGTCGCTACGGTCCGCCTGCCCTTCGACGATTCTTACAGCGAGATACTGTACGAAGGAACGTACTCGATCCTGCCCGAGATCGAAAAGAACAGGATCCTGCTCCAGCAGGCGCTCTTCGCAAAGGAATAAGCGGCAGCCTGAAAACAAGGACGGAGCCGTTAAGACCCTCTTTCGCGTCTTAACGGCTCCGTTTGTACGTCCCTATTCCGGTTTCGCGCCGCCGATCCGCCCCCTTTTAGGGCATCATGAACCCGTCAGGAAAGGCGGAACGTGTCCCGGATGCCCCGCCAGCACTGATCCTTTTGGGAAAGCTGCAGCGGGACCCCCTCTATGGAATATCCCCGGGCGTTGGACAGGGCCTTGAATCCTCCCTCCACCTTGGGCCAGACGATGCCTATGTCCGGATCGTTCCAGGCAAGGCCCCCTTCGTCGTTGGGGTGATAGAAATCGTCGCATTTATAGCAGAACTCCGCCCGGTCGCTCATGACCAGAAACCCGTGGGCAAAGCCGCGGGGGATCAGAAGCTGCTTCTTGTTTTCCTCCGTCAGCAATTCTCCGTACCATTTGCCGAAGGTCCTGCTCCCGCGCCTCAGGTCCACCGCCACGTCAAAGACGGCCCCCCGGATGGCCCGCACCAGCTTCGTTTGGGGATACTGCTTCTGGAAGTGGAGGCCCCGCAGAACGCCCTTGACGCTCATGCTCTGATTATCCTGGACGAACGCAATATCCAGCCCTTCCTCCGCCATGTCCCGCTGGCTGTACGTTTCCATGAAGTAGCCCCGGCTGTCGCCGTGGACCGCGGGCGTGATCAAGCACAGACCTTCGATGCCCGCCAGATCCCTTTCCACCGTGATCTGTCCCATATTACAGCTTCGCCTCCTCCAAATATCTATGCACCGCGTCCTGCCAAAGGGGCAGGAGGCGGAACCCGGCTTCGATCAGCTTGGCCTTGTCCAGGCGGCTGTTCAAGGGCCGCTTCGCCGCGCTCAGGCCGTATTCCGCCGTGGTCACGGGGATCACCTTCGTCTTCAGGCCATACTGCCGATAGGCTTCACAGCAGAGATCGTACCAGCTGATATAGCCGCCTTCGTTGGTGGCGTGGTAGTATCCATACTTGTCCGTCTCGATCATGTCTGCCAGCAGCCGAGCCAGATCGAATGTATAGGTGGGCGTACCGATCTGGTCGCTCACCACCCGGACCGCGTCGTGGGTCTTGCCCGCCTGGATCATGGTTTTGATGAAGTTCTTCCCGTTCAGGCCAAACACCCAGGCGATGCGAACGATGAAGTATTTCTCCAGAACGCCGCTGACGGCCCGTTCCCCCTCCAGCTTGCTCTGCCCGTAGACGTTCAGCGGCGCAAAGCAGCTGTCGTCCGGTTTCCAGGGGCGCTCCCCCTGCCCGTCGAACACGTAGTCGGTGGAGAGGTACAGCATCTTGGCGTCGATGGAGCGCACCGCTTCCGCGATATAGCCCGTGCCCAGGTGGTTGACGGCATCGACCATGCCCCGGTTCGCCCGATCCTCCGCCGCGTCCACCGCCGTCCATGCCGCGCAGTGCACAACGGCGTCCGGCCGAAGCTGCAGGATCGTCTCCCGGACCATCCTCTGGTCCGTGATGTCCATCCGGACGTAGGGCGCCCTCGTTACCTCCGAGCCGTCCTCCACGCCGCCGTAGGCGGCCTGTACGTCGCTGCCGATGGCTTCGTGTCCCCTGCGGATCAGCTCGTTCACGCAGTCGTGGCCCAGCTGGCCTGAGACCCCGGTCACCAACACCTTCATCTTCCGTCACCTGTTCCTGTACATCTCGTCGTAATAGCGCTGATAGGCGCCGGACGTGACCCTGTCCATCCAGGCCTCGTTCTCCAGATACCAGTCGATGGTCCTGACGATGCCGACCTCAAAGGGCGTTTGCGGATACCAGCCAAGGTCCGCCTTGATCTTCGAGGGGTCTATCCCGTACCGGCGATCGTGGCCCAGCCGGTCCTCCACGTGCCGGATGAGAGATTCTGAAATGCCCTCGTCCTTCAACCTGTCGTGAAGCTGCCCGATGATGGTCCTGACGATAAAGATGTTGGGCCGCTCGTTGTGGCCGCCCACGTTGTAGACCTCGCCGCTTCTTCCGCCGCTGCACACCACGTCGATGGCCTCGCAGTGGTCCTCCACGTACAGCCAATCCCGGACCTGCATGCCGTCGCCGTAGACGGGAAGGGGCTTATGGCGCTTCACGTTGTTGATCATCAGAGGGATCAGCTTCTCCGGAAACTGATAGGGCCCGTAGTTGTTGCTGCACCGAGTGATATTGACGGGCATGCCGTAGGTGTCGTGGAAGGCCTGCACGAAATGATCCGCAGACGCCTTGGAGGCGCTGTACGGGCTGTGGGGGGCCATGGGCGTGGTCTCCCGGAAGAAGCCTTCGGGGCCCAGGGTGCCGTATACCTCGTCGGTGCTGACCTGCAGGTACTTTTTGCCCGTCTGCCAGGTTTTCGATCCCGCATCGTACCAGGCCTCCTTTGCCCGCTGGAGCAGGTTCACCGTGCCCATGACGTTGGTCTGCACGAAGATCTCCGGGTTTGCGATGGACCTGTCCACGTGGCTTTCCGCCGCGAAGTTGATCACGCAGTCGAACCCGTACCTTCGAAACAGGTCCGCGACCGTCTCCCTGTCGCAAATATCGCCCTGCACGAAGACGTGGCGCGGATCGCCCTCCACCCCTTTCAGATTCTCCAGATTCCCGGCATAGGTCAGCTTGTCCAGGTTGACCAGCAAAACGTCCTCATGCTTTTTCAGCATATAATACACGAAATTGGAACCGATGAACCCGGCGCCGCCGGTGATCAAATACTTCTTCATGGATCAATACCTGACCTTTCCTTCCGCCACGGCTCGAAGATGAGCGCCGTAGGGGCTTTTTCCGTATCGATCCGCCGACCGCAGCAGTTTTTCCCTGTCGATCCACCCATTGATGAACGCGATCTCCTCCGGGGCGGAGATGGTGATCCCCTGCCGTTTGGAGACCATCTGGACAAAGTCGGCAGCCTCCAAAAGGGTATCCATGGTGCCCGTGTCCAGCCAGGCGAATCCGCGGCCCAGCAGCTGCACGTCCAGCAGATCCTCCTGCAGATACATCTCGTTGAGGGTGGTGATCTCCAGCTCTCCCCGTGCCGAAGGCTTCACCTGATTGGCCCGATCGCTGACGCCCGCCGGGTAGAAGTAAAGGCCGGTGACCGCGTAGTTGCTCTTGGGCTCCCTGGGCTTTTCCTCGATGCTGGTGGCCTTGCCGTTCTCGTCGAAGGCGACCACCCCGAACCGCTCCGGATCGGGCACGTAGTATCCGAACACGGTGGCCCGCTCATTCGATTCAGCGTTCTTCACGGCCGCCTGCAGCAGCTTTCTGAACCCGTTCCCGTAAAATATGTTGTCCCCCAGCACCATGGCCCCGGCTCCCCCGCCGAGAAATTCTTCCCCGAGAATGAACGCCTGGGCCAGGCCGTCAGGGCTGGGCTGGACCTTGTAGCTCAGGCTCATGCCGAACTGGGTCCCGTCCCCCAGCAGCGCCTCGAACCGGGGCGTGTCCTCCGGGGTGCTGATGATCAGAATCTCCCGGATCCCCGCCAGCATCAGCGTGGACAGGGGATAGTAGATCATGGGCTTGTCGTATACGGGCAACAGCTGTTTGCTGGTCACCATGGTCAGCGGATACAGGCGGGTGCCCGCGCCGCCGGCAAGGATGATGCCTTTCATTGTCACATACCCCCTCAAGTTGTTATCGCCCCGGACGCCGACTGCCGCGCCGCCAGGGAGATCAGATACCTTTCCAGAAAACCGATGCCGCTGAAGACCGCATACGCCGCTGCCGCCGCTCTGCCGCAGTGCAGGTATTTTTTCATGTAGACCCGGGCGCTTTTCTGCATCCATCTGTGGGTGCGCCGCTGTCTTTTCCATCCTGCGGCTTTGTCGCTTTTCTCATCATGGATCACCGGCACGTCGAGGACGAGGCCTCTGTACCCCGCCGCCTTCAAGCGGCAGCCCAGGATGGATTCCTCATAGTATAAAAACGTATCCTCATCCAGCCCGTCCACAGCCAAAAACGCCTCCCGGCTGATGGCGAAGAAGCAGCCGGAAACGGCCTCCGCATAGACGTATCCGTTTTCCTTCACCTGGGCCGGGTCGTAATACATGCTCTTTCCCCGCATTCTGCGGATCTTGGTGGTGATCAAAAAGCAGTTCAGCAGCATATCCGAAGTGCGGGGCGTTCTGTATGCGAAGGCAGAATAGGCCTTGAGGGCATGATCCCTGTCGTAAACGTGTACGAGGCCGGTGGCGACGCCGACGCGCTCATGGTCGGAAAAGGCCTTTACGATGGCGCAAACGTCCTCCTCCGCGCAGCGAACGTCCGGGTTGGAAACGAAAACGATCTCGGCGTCATACCGTTCGATGGCGTATCGGATGCCGACGTTGTTCCCGGCCGCATAGCCCCGATTCTTGGCCGCCTGCACGAAATCCGCGCCCATCCTCCCGCAGAGGGCCCGCACCTCCGCCGTGGACGGGTCCGTGGAGGCGTTGTCCACGACGATGACGTGGTCGTACGCCCTGTATCCCCCTATGGCCTTGAGGCAGGACAGGGTGGTCTCTGTGTCGTTATAGTTCAGGATCACGATGGCCGTTTTCATTCGTTCATTCCTCGCCCATGACCTGTGCGTACAAATCGAAGTACCGTTCGGCGATCAAGGCCGTCCTGAAGCGCTCCGCCGCCCGGACCGTGTTCCCCGCCAGGTCCGGATAGCGGGCAATGACCTTGCGAATGCCTGCGGCAATGTCCTCCACGTCCCTTGGGTCCACCGCGAAGCCCACCTGCCCGTCCTCGAACTGTCCGTCGAAGCCCTCCCCCTTCGAATACAGGATGGGCAGGCCCTGGCTGAGCGCCTCCGCGTACACCAGCCCGAAGGTCTCCGTTTTGGACGCCAGCACGAACAGATCGTGGGCCCGATACCTCTGCTTCAGCGCCTCTTTTTCCATAAAGGGTTCCACCGTCACGAAGGGATGCCGGGCCAGCTTTCGGGCCATCCGCCGATCCCGCGCCTTGCCGATAACGGTAAGCTGCAGATCCATTCCCTGCTCCCTGAGCTTTTCGACGGCTTTACAGAGGGCCAGCTGGTTCTTGTTCTTGCAGATAAGCCCCACAGACAGCACCTTGCAGGGGTTCCCGGGGCAGGTCCGCAGGGGCGCCGCGTCACAGCAGAAGGCGTCGTCGATGCCGTAGGGGATCACCACCGATCTTTCGCGGATCGCCTCCCTGTACTTTTGGGGAACGTATTTTGACAGGAACCTGTCCCGGTAGCATTCGGAAGCGAACACGATCCTTTTTGCATGGAGCGCGATCCTGACGCCCGCGGCCCTGAGATGGAGGCGATACTTGAAGAACACGTTCAGATCCGTGTTCTGGATCGCCACGATATAGGGGGTCCCTTTCTCTCGGTAGGCCTTGTACGCGATGTACCCGTTGGCAAACAGGGAATGGGCGTAATTCAGATCGAACGCTCGATCCCGATACAGCGTTCGGTAGGCCTCGTACGCCTTCTTTTCCTTCAAAAAGAAGAAGAAGCGATCCATCTGATTGAAACAATTCACCTCGTCTATTTCCGGGGAATCGTATAATCTGTCCGCATTTTTGGGCCTGAAAAAGAAAACGGCGGGTTCCGTTTCCCCCTTCTGCGCCATCACGGCGGCATGGAACACCGGGGTCTCATAATAGGAACATATATGACAGATCCTGATCTTGCCGCCCAAAATGACCTCCCGCTATCTGTGTGCTCAATCTTCCGGCCTTATCTCTATGCGAGCTCCTCCAGCACAGCGACGACCTTGTCCGTCAGCACCTTGAAATCGAACTGCTCTGCACAGCGCTGCGCGTTTTGGCTGAACTCCATCCGGATCTTCCGCGGCTGATCGCAGAGCCACTGCACGGCGTCAGCGATGGCTTCCGGCGTCTGATAGGGGACCTCTATGCCGCAGCGCTCCTCTTTGACGACGCTGTGTCCCACGGAATAGGTCATCAGCACGGGCTTCCCGGAAGCAAGGTACTCGAAAAACTTGTTCTGGCTCTGGCCGTATTTGTCCAGGGAGGTGCTGCTGTTGTGCAGGACGTTGATATCCGCCCCCGCCAGCACGCTGGGGATCAGCTGCTTGGGCACGGCCCCCATGAAGCGAACGGCGTGAAGCTCCTTTTCCTTTGCCCTGCGCTCCAGCTCCGGCCGATCGTCGCCATCGCCGAAGATGAGCAGCTGATAGCCGTCCACCCCTCTTTTTTNNGGGCAGATCCTCCGGATACCGATAGGGATGCAGCTGCACGTTCCTTCGGTACTCCTCCAGATCGACCCCATTGCTGATGTGCACCACCTTATCCCGGGGGATGGCTCGCTCCCAGCCCCGATCCACGATATAGTCATACCCGCCCGGCCAGGTCATCACGATCCTGTCCGCTCGACGGTAGATCCATTTTTCACCGGCATACAGCGCTTTTGCCGCCAGGCTGCCGCGCTTGAGGATGCCGTAGGCCACGATGCTCTCCGGCCACAGGTCCCTGACCTCACAAACGCATTTGACGCCGTATCGCCTGGCCAGCCGTATGCCCGCCACCAGGGCCAAGGGATGAACGGAGGAGGCGTAGATCACGTCCGGCCTTCCGAACCGCTCCGCGATAGAGTCCGCAGCCTTCAGGGTGTTCCGGTAGAAATCCACCATATTCAGGACCCGGTCCCTGCCGTTGCCCACGTAGGGACGGGACTTCACGAAGACGAAGGGAACGCCGATCTGCTCCGCCGGCAGGGTGTGCCACAGCGCCTTATCGTCCAAGTACAGTCCGCCGTGGGCGCTGTGCCTGGCGTTGCTGCAGACGATGATGGGGTCATATCCCGCTTTTTTGAGATACTTCGCGATCCAGTAATGCCTGCCGCCCTTGTCGTAGAGCATGTCCGACGCATAGTGATTGATGAGCCAGATCTTCACGAGCCGTTCTCCTTCCGCCTTTGCTCTATCCACGATACGCCGGGAAAAAGCCGGGGGACTCTATCCCTGTCCGCATTTTGAGCAGCGTTTCGTAGGCTTCCTCGTCGAACACCTTCCGGCCCATATGGAAGCGGTTGAGCTCGTTTCGGTTGAAAGCTCTCTTGAACTTGAAGAGGCTGTCCTCGCCGGAGCTGACGCCGCCGCCCAAATAGAGGGTCTTGTACCCGTTGGCGCAGCCCCACAGGGCGGCTTCGTACAGCAGCAGATTGGTGGGCGCCAGGGAGCTGAATTCCCGCAGGCTCCCCGACAGATGATAGTTCATACGGCCGTTCGCCATGAGGAGGATGCTGGCGGCGACGATCTTCCCGTCCTTCTCGGCCCAGAATACCTGTGCGTTTTGGGGCAGATCCTCCAGCAGCGCCGTATAGAACGGCTCCCCAAAATAGTAATAGGCCCTGGCGTTGTTCCGGTCCATGGTCTGGTCGTATATGGTCCGAAAGGTCCGATAGATCTGGGGAGATCGACCGTTATAGATCCTGACGCCGCTCTTGATCGCCTTGCGGATCACGTTCCGGTTCTTGCTGGTGAGCTCGTTCCAAACGGCCTCCGGGGAGGACAGATCCATGTGGACCACCTGCCCCAGCGGGATCACGTCGTAAAAGAGCGCGCAAGCCTCGTGGTTTCGGACCATGGGATGGAAACGAACGAACTCGCAGATGATCCCGTTCTCCCGGAGCCATGCCTCGTAGGCGGCGAACAGGCTCTCCGTGTCCCCGCCTTCGATCAGCCAGCCGCCATACCCGTACGGCGTCGAGAGATCATAATACCGCCCCTCCGGGAGCCTGCCCCGGAAATGCTCGTCCCGGGCCACGTCGCGCTTCATGACCGCGTTGATCCCGCGGGTGCGGCCGTCGTCGTAATACAGCAGCAGCGGCTCTCCGTCCCCATGGAGCCGAAAAGCCTTCGCGTAACCGCTGAGCCAGTAGGCGTCGTACGCCCCGAAGGAACGCACCGCGGCGTCCCACTGCCGGGCCTGTTCTATTGTATAGACGGCAAACACCTTCACGCTTCCTTCCAAAACTTTCGTATGGCGGCGGCCATCCGGTCCATGTCCTCGGCGGAATACCGCTGGTCGCACACAAGGCTCAGCTCGTTCTCATACAGGAAGCCCATCCGCTCATCCAGCCGGTGATACCGGCTCACGGGCCAGTGGACGGGACAGTAGATCTCATTATCCGCAAGATACCGCCGCAGCGCGTCCCTTTTCCCGCCGGGGATCAGCACGGGGACGAACATGGGGCAATCCGTTTCCTTCATCTCGGGGAACAGGAGCCACTTTGAAAACGCTTCCCGGAGGATCGCCGCATTCGCCCGCCGACGGGAGCGGATCGCGTCCCCGTCGATACGCAGGGCCAGCTCCACGTCCCGCTGGGCCGCAGGAGCGGCGCCCACGCCCTCCAGCGCCTTTTCAGCGGCTTCAAACACGTTCAGATACCCCTTGTCCGGGGACCCTTTCCCTCGGATATAGCTGCCCTTCAGCGCCATGGCCTCCCGGCGGAGGGCCGTATAGCCGCCGTCCCCCTGCTCCGCCTGCAGGGGGTGGCCGTCGCCGGTCCAGGCATACCCGCCCGTCCACACGCCGCACCATTTGCGAAGGGAGCCGAAGGAATAGTCCGCGTCAGAGTAATGCGCGGAGAAAACGGAGTGGGTCACGTCCCGGACGATCACGCCGTCATAGCCCGTCAGCCCGGGAGCGTCCGCCGTGTAGCCAAAGTAGTCCATAACGAACAGCACGTCGCCCTCCGGGCGGACCTCCTGAAAAAGCCGTCCCTCCCGCCAGTATACCGGATAGAACCGAACTTCAAACCCCGCGTCTATGAAGGGCTTCACCATGCTGTCACAGCACCAGGAGGGCATGGCCACCCTGCGGCAGTCCTTCACTTCCCGGAGGATCGCCTGCAGCGCGCTCCGGCCGGACAGGAACCATCTTGCGGACGGCGGGAACGCATGGGTGGGCCGATCCTGAACGGGGACCTCCCAGAACTCGCTGCCGATCTCACGCCTGCTCATTGCCACTGTTCCTTTGCCTTTCCCTGTAGGTGTGGAAGTCCTCCTCCGTCCCCTCCCCCAGCGGGACCACGTTCTCCCGGCGAAACACCGCGAAAATGGTCTTGGCCATGATCTTCAGATCCAGCCAAAAGGACAGATGCTCCACGTAGTATGTATCAAAGGCAAACCGCTTTTCCCATTGAAGCGCGTTCCTGCCGTTGATCTGCGCCAGCCCTGTCAAGCCCGGCCGAACGTCATGCCTGTGCTTCTCATGTTCGTTGTAGTAGGGAAGATACTCCACCGCCAGCGGCCGGGGGCCCACGAAGGACATGTCTCCCTTCAGGATGTTCACCAGCTCCGGCAGCTCATCCAGCGATGTGCTGCGCAGCACACGGCCGAAGCTGGGGAGTCTTTCCCGGTCGGGCAGCAATTCGCCATGCTCGTCCCGCTGGTCCGTCATGGTGCGGAACTTACAGATGCGGAACAGCTTCTCGTCCTTTCCCGGCCGGATCTGCCGAAATATGACGGGCTTCCCCAGCCTGATCCTCACCATCAGCGCCACCGCGGCGATGATCGGGCTCAAAACGACCAGCGCCAGCAGCGACGCCAGGACGTCCAAAACTCTTTTAACGCATCTTCTGTACATAACACGCGGCAAGCCCGGCAGCCCCGGCTTACAATCTTGTTTCCCTCAGCAGCTGGTATACTTCTCTTCCCCGGGGAACACCGGCTTCTCATCCGCGCAGTAGATGAAATAGTTGGTGTTCTCCATATCGTTATGGGTCATCTCGATCAGTTCATCCGTCACCCGGTTCTTCTCATACAGCCAGGGTTCTTCCTCGCAATGCTCAAATGCTTCTCGCAGATACGCCGTCTGCCTCACAACGTATCGCATGCCCGCATACCGCACATGGGTCCTGCCGTCCTTTTTTTTCGGCGGCAGATCCATGGACACCCTGACCACCTCCGCCAGATAGTCATAGCCTGTGCTGAGAACGGTCAGCGGATAGGAGATGCAGTCCCCGCCCAGCCGGGAGTTAAGCTCGATCAGATACACCTCTCCCCCGAACAGCTTGATCTCCACGTGGGAAGCCCCGTTGACAAAGCCCGTCCTGTCCAGCAGCTCCCCTATGGCCGCTTCGATCCGGCTTCTCATGTCAGCGGACACCTGGGCAGGCTGGCTGTGCCCCAGCTCCACGCAATGCGGGGCTCCGGAACAGAGTTTTTGGGTCACCTGGATGACCTGGTGCTGCCCATGATAGGAGAGCACCTCCACGGAGCACTCCATGCCCGACGGGATGTATTCCTCCACGATCACGCCCCGCCCGCTTCTGTCCGCGGCAAAGGCCTCCCGCAGATACGCGCTGTACTCCTCTCCGGTGTGGGCAACGGCGACTCCCCGCTTGCCCCCCTCGCCCGCGGGCTTGACGATCACCGGGAAACGCATCCCGGCCGCCGCGGCAGCAGCGGCTTCCGCGTCCGTGAAGCAGGCGAATCCGGGCTGTTTGATCACGGCGGCACCCTGTACTCTTTCCCGCACCCACCGCTTCGAGGTGATATTGGTCATGACCTCCAAGGGATTGCCGTTCAGTCCCATGGATACGGCGACGAAGGCGGCGATGGGGATCGTCAGCTCCGTCGTCGGCAGAATGCCCTGTATCCCTTCCGCCAGGCATACGTTCAAAATCTTCTCTTTTTCAAAGATGTTGATGTTATAGAAGCGGTCGACGACGCTCACCGCCACGTCGTTGGGATCGAATGAAAAGCAGATGATCCTCACACCGATCTTTTTCGCGTGGACCGCCAGATGCTTCGCCATGATGCCTGAACCGATGAGCGCGATCGTCTTCATCATCCTGTCCTCCCCTTCCCCTCGATGTCCGCGTTTTGAATGATCCGTGCCGTGCCCTCAGCGGAAGCAGCGATGGATGATGTCGATCACCACGTCCTGCTGCTCCGGCGTCATCTTGCTGTCGGACGGCAGACAAAGCCCGCGGCGGAACACGTCGGCCCCCACGTCGAAGCCCTCGCTGCCCCGGGCCGTCACGAACCCATGGGAACGGTAGATCGGCTGCAGGTGCATGGGCTTCCAGATGGGCCGTCCCTCTGCGTTGAAGGCGGCCAAAGCGTCCAGGATCTGAGAGGGACTGCTCTTGCCGGGGACGCAGGCGTAGCGATAATCCAGATCCCCCCGTTCCTGGGGCGCCATGGCGTCCTCGTTAACGGTAAGGCAGGAAAGCCAGAAGTTGGGCCGGGACTTCTCCGCATCGAAGGGGTTCATCCTGACCGGCAGATCCGCTAAACCCGCCCTGTACCGCTCATAGATCGCCCTCTTTTGGGCCAGATGCTCCTCCAGATAGGGCAGCTGTCCGCGGATCACGCCTGCGATGATGTTGGACATGCGATAATTGTAGCCGACCTCCCCGTGCTGATACCAGGGTGCGGCCTCACGGCTTTGGGTGGACCATTTGCGGACCTTCAGGGCATCCGCCTCGTCGTTGGTCAGGAACATGCCGCCGGTGCTGCCGGTGATGATCTTGTTGCCGTTGAAGGAGATGCAGTTATAATCGCCCAGGGTGCCGGTTTCCACCCACCGGCCGTCCAGCTTATATTTAGCGCCCAGGGATTCCGCCGCGTCCTCCACGATCAGGGCGCCGTGGGCGTCCGCGATCCGCTTGATCCTGTCCATCTTGCCGGGCGTTCCGTACAGGTGCGCCACCACGATCAGCCGCACCTCAGGATAGAGCTCAAAGGCCCTTTCCAGCGCCTCAGGGGACATGTTCCAGGTGTCGGGCTCGGTGTCGATAAAGACGGCTTCCCCGTCCTCGTACGCCACGGGATTGATGGACGCGGCGAAGGTCATATCGGAGCAAAAGACCCGATGGCCCTGAAGGGTGCCCCGATCCGGCAGGGCCTGCCCATAGAGCTTTTCGCCCGCCAGCTTGGTGGCCAGGTGCAGCGCGGCCGTGCCGCAGGAAAGGCCCACCGCATAGTTCATGCCGATGCGCTCCGCGATCTGCTTCTCCACCTCGTCGATGTTCTCGCCGACGGTGGAGACCCAGTTGGTCTGGATCGCTTCGTCCACCCAATGCTGCTCTTCGCCGTGCATGGTGGGCGACGAGAGCCATACTTTTTTCTCAAAGGGCTCGATCCCGGCAAAGCGCGGATCTTCTACATACTCTTTCATGCATTACCTCATACAGATCAAATGGCGTGCGGCAAAGTTTACCAGTCGTTCACATGCCTTACGGACGGTCATATCCTTGCACGAGAAATGGGGTCGGGGTCAGCTGGCGGCCTTTTCCGACCGCCGTACGCAGAGGGGCGAGGCTTCGACGGAACGGAAGGTGGGCACTATATCCATCAGCCGCTGCCGAATATCGTCCGAATTGGCGTAGGCGGCGTCCATGAGCGCCTGCAGCTCCACGAGAAACCGGTCGTGGTCGAAGGGAACGGGATTGCCGATGTGGATCAGCTTGTTGTCCGTCTTGCGAAGGCCCTCCTCCGCCATCAGCTTCTCTTCATAGAGCTTTTCGCCGGGGCGCAGGCCCGTGTACTCTATCTTTATGTCTACGTCCGGCCGCAGCCCCGCATACTTGATCATGTTCCTGGCCAGGGTGTCGATCTTTACCGGGCTGCCCATATCCAGCACGAAGATCTCCCCGCCGTGAGCATAGGTCCCCGCCAGCATCACCAGGCTCACCGCTTCGGGGATGGTCATGAAATAGCGGATGATGTCCGGATGGGTCACGGTCACCGGGCCGCCCTTTTCGATCTGCCGCTTGAAGACGGGGATCACGGAGCCGTTGCTGCCCAGCACGTTGCCGAAGCGCACCGCTACGAACTCCGTCTTCGCCTCCCGGAACACCCGGCCCGTGCCGTCCTTGTCCGCGTTCTCGAAGCCCACGTGGGTGAACATCTGAGGCAGCTCCTCCGCCTTTCCCGCCTTGATCTTGGCGTCGAAACACTGGATGATCATTTCGCAGAGCCGCTTGCTGGCGCCCATCACGTTGGTGGGATTCACGGCCTTGTCCGTGGAGATCAGCACGAACCGCTGGCAGCCGTGGCTCATGGCGGCATAGGCCGTTTTGTAGGTGCCGATGGCGTTGTTCTTGATGGCCTCGCAGGGGCTGTCCTCCATCAGCGGCACGTGCTTATGGGCCGCGGCATGGTAGACGATCTCCGGGCGATAGGTCTGAAAGATCTGGAACACCCGGCGGCTGTCCCGGACGGAACCGATGAGGGTCACCAGATCCAGCTCGGGATACTTGTCCTTCAGCTCCAGCTGGATCTCGTAGGCGTTGTTCTCATAGATGTCAAAGATGATCAGCTGCTTCGGCTCATGGGCCGCGATCTGCCGGCACAGCTCGCTGCCGATGGAGCCGCCGCCGCCGGTGACCAGCACCCGCTTCCCGTGGATAAAGGCGAAGACCTCCTCCATATCCGCCCGCACGGGCTCCCGCCCCAGCAGGTCTTCCATGGAAACGTCCTTCATGGCGCTGACGCTGATGTGGCCCTGCACGAATTGGTACATGCCCGGCAGCTGCTTCAGCTCGCAGCCGGTCTCGCTGCAGATGCTCAAGATGTCCCGCTTCTGCTCCGCCGTGGCGCTGGGGATGGCCAGATAGATCTTGTTGACCTTGAACTTGTCCACGTTCGCCAGGATGTCCTCCCGGCCGCCCACCACGGGCACGTCCTCCACGTACCGGCCCTTCTTGTTGGGGTCGTCGTCGATGATGCACACCACCCGATTGGCCTGGGCGCCCTTGGCGTTCACGTCCCGCAGGATGATCTGCCCGGCGTCGCCGGCGCCGATGAGCATGATCCGCCCCTCCGGGCCGCCCTGAGGCATCCGCCTGCTGCGCTCATAGCGAACGAACCGATAGGCGAACCGGACCCCCACCAGCAGCATGGTCTGCAAAAGAATGCCGCCGAAATAATAGGACAGGGGCATCCGCTGGAGCAGCACCGTGATGCCGATGATATGGGCGGCGCCCGTGATCAGGGATGCTTCCACCGTCCGCACCAGCTCGGCGAAGCTGGCATAGGCCCACAAACTCCGATACAGCCGGAAAAACCAGAACACCACCAGGGCGCACAGGGCGTAGACCGTGATGAACTTGAAGTACGCGTTTATATAGTAGGGCTGTATCTCCGTATACCTGAAATCGAACCTGGCCAGCAGCGCCAGGAAAAAGGCTCCATGGATCGCGATAAAATCATAGATCGCCATGAGCACTGACACCACCTGCCACCGCTCCGGCGTTCTCCTTTGCTTTTGAGACTGCTTCAATTCTTCCATTGTATCTATCTCCGTCAGCGAAAGCCATTCCGCATTTTGCTGATGCCTTCGGCCCTCAAAGCGCACTGGGGAGCTTCGATGGATCGACGGCATCCTGTTTCAGCTGCTCGGTCCCGGGGCGACTATGGCCGCGCACCGTTCGTTTCAGCGTCTTTCTCCCATGGGCTCTTCCCCATGGCCCTGCCCGCCTATCCCCTGTCACGGGTAAACGAGCGTACCGATACGCATACGTACACGATTATAATCTTTTGTATTATATAAAATAATCAAAAAAAAGTCAACCGACCCGAAGGGTGTCGACTTCCGTAAAATATCCCCAATTATAAGAAAAAAATCAAGGCGCAGCCTGGGCCGCGCCTTGCTGGAAAATATATGCGCCATGGGTTTTATTCATCCGTTTGGGCCTGCCGGTGCAGGAGCTCCAGGTCCAGATTATCCTGCACGTACTCGATGGCGCACCAGATGGCATGGAACAGGTTCCCTTCGCCGCCCACC
>LXOW01088068.1_pt1 | contig 15857 bp, 9 predicted proteins | sample 1368591 | NCBI WGS metagenome assembly LXOW01 (sample SAMN04884650, study PRJNA319009) | bovine gut metagenome | isolation source: Cow rumen | host: Bos taurus | place: Italy: Legnaro (PD) | collected 2014-07-09 | reverse complement strand
CAGAATCGACTTTGCCGAGCAAGGTTCGCTCACCATTGCCGATGGCGGCCAACTGATGACCAATAACGAAACCACAGCAACGGTGAAAAAGAACATCGTTGGCTATGGCGATAGCGAAGGTGGCTACTATTTAATATCCAATCCTTTGGCCAGTACTATTTCTCCTGCCGACGCGGGGCTTATTACTACAGGAAGTGATTATGACCTGTATGACTGGGACTATTCTGCAAGCGACGGTCTTGAATGGAGAAACTATAAAGAACATAACTTTAATCTTTACAACAGTTGGGGTTCGCTTTATGCTAATGAGTCGGATGTTGAACTAAGTTTCAATGGATCTATTAAAGCTAACAACATTCCTGTGACAAGGACGACAAGCTATTCCAGCGGCTATGAATTTGGTGGTTGGAGACTTTATGGCAACCCGTTTGTGTGTGATGCTTACCTCCATACGGAGTCAACAGAAATTGCTTTCTTCAGAATGAATGCCACTGGTGATGGTTTTGAAACTGCCACAGGTGCCATTCACCCATTGGAAGGTTTCTTTGTTCAGGTCACGGCATCTGGACAGTCTTTGACCATCAGTAGAGAAGCACCTGCTCAACGTGGTCAGCTCAATTTGAACTTGAGCCGCAACAATAGGCGGTTAGACAACGCCATTGTTATCTTTGGTGAAGGTAGAAATCTCGGCAAGTTAAGTTTTCGTGAAAACAGCAGCAAGGTATATATACCGATGGAAGGTAAGGATTGTGCCGCCGTATTCACAACAGGCATGGGCGAAATCCCCGTCAACTTCAAGCCAGAGGAGAAAGGTACCTACTCATTAGACTTCGCCAACCAGGATGTCGCCTTCAATTACCTGCACCTCATTGATAATCTGACGGGCATCGAGACGGACCTGCTTGCTGAACCGAGCTACACCTTCACCGCCAAGACGACGGACTATGCCTCGCGCTTCAAGCTGGTCTTTGCCACTGGTTCTTCTGTGGATTCCGAGACGGACACGTTCGCTTTTATCAACAGCAGCGGCAACCTCTCTATCTTCGGCATCGAAGGTGAAGCCACCGTACAGGTCATCGACATCCTCGGCCACGTGCTCAGCAGCGAGACCTTCAGCGGCAGCTACGAGAAGAAGATTAACGGCACCCCAGGTGTCTACATGGTTCGCCTCTTGAATGGTGACGACGTTAAGGTTCAAAAGATTGTGGTCAAATAAGAGGACGCGAGACTACGAGACGCGAGACGCGAGACGATCCAAAGTCCCGTGTCCCGTGTCCCGAAGTCCCGAGTCAAAACAACACGAAAATAAAAGTCGAACAAATAAACTTACATAAAAATGAAAAAGCTCACATTAACCATTGCAATTATCCTTGGTATGACGATGACTACCTTCGCTGAGGGTGGTGGCCTCTTCAATCGCGGAAACAATGCCAGAAATGGTGCTTCGGGCTACTCCTACTTCAGCACCGATGGCATAGGTGACCTCAGGACCGACGACCCCCTCAACGCCCCCTTGCTGCCCATGCACGGCGAGACGGAAGACCAAGACGCTCCTCTCGGCAGCGGCATCGTTGCCCTCATGAGCCTTGGTGCAGCCTACATGGTCGCCAAAAAGCATAGGGAGGAATAAGAATCCTTAGAAACAAATTGCTTTTCATACATTTTATGCATGCAACCATAACTTCGCATGTGATTATCTTATTAATTCAAAAGAGCGTTCTGCGCGTAAGATTTATACACTATATTTGCCATCGTATTCGGTTTTGCTCCTTGTTTGTCTTTTGCACTACAAATATAGGAAAAAAACAATACAAACAAGGGTTATCTCGCTAATTTTTAATGAGATAACCCGTTTTTTTTTTGCAAAACAAACTACTTGCTCGCCCACAATCTTTCTCACACAAAAAAAAGAGGATGACCACTTTTTAGTCACCCTCTTGAACCTGCGGATGATAAAAAAGTCACGTAAATTTGTATCAATTAAAACTATTCCTATCTTTGCACTGTGAAATATAAATGACAATTAATATAAATAACGATTAATATTATGAAGTTTTACGATAGGAAAACAGAATTGGAAATGCTTGTCATGAACGAACGGCAAGCCGAACGTACAGCAGTCTTTACTGTTCTGACAGGCCGTCGACGTGTTGGAAAGACTTCGTTGATTACCAAAGCCCTCGAAGGTAAGGACGTCGCCTACCTGTTTGTCTCAAAAGATGGTGAAGCCGTTTTGTGCCAGAAGTTTCAGAGGGCTATCGAAGAACAGTTGGGTATTCAAGTTTTTGGGCAAATCGCACACTTCCGCGACCTGTTCGAAATCATCATGAAAACCTCTGTTGACAGGCACTTCACAGTGTTTTTCGACGAGTTCCAGAACTTGTATAAGGTGAATCCCGCAATTTTTAGTGAGATTCAGGACCTTTGGGATCGCTATCATCGCGATTCACACCTCCATCTGGTCGCATCAGGCAGCATACAGTCGCTGATGAAACGCATCTTCGAGGACGAGAACGAACCTCTATATGGAAGGCCTACCTCGAAGTATACGCTTCTCCCATTCAGGATTGACGTCTTGAAACAAATCTTCCAAGACCATTGTCCTAATTATAAGAACGAAGACCTATTGTGCCTTTATATGATTACCGGAGGAGTGGCTAAATATGTAGAGCTTCTGATGGATGCGCAATGTTATACCAAGGAAAAGATGCTCAATTATATTTGCCGTCCCGATTCATATTTTCTTTCAGAAGGACGTGACTTGATGAACCAAGAGTTTGGAGACGAGAGCAATACTTATTTTTCCGTACTTCAACTGATTGCTTGTGGTATGACAAAACGAAGTGAAATCGATGGGGCCATGCAAAAGGATATGGGTGTATATCTTCAAAACTTGGAGAAAAATTATCGCATCGTAACGCGGTTGAAGCCTCTGTTGTCCAGGCCGAACAGCAAAACTACAGCCTATGAAATATCTGACCAATTCTTGAGATTCTGGTTCAGATTCATTTGGCCCTATCAGTCGCTGATTGAACGTCAGCAGATGACGGCACTTCGCCAAAACATGGGGCTGGGATATGATCAATTCTCTGGTAGGACTTTAGAGCAGTTTTTCCAAACCAAAGCGATGGAGTCGGGACAATGCACGATAGTAGGCAATTGGTGGGATCGCAAAGGTGACAACGAGATAGACATGATAGCCTTGAATGAGTTCAACCACACTGGCGTTGTGGCCGAAATCAAGCGTAATCCTCGAAAAATCAGCCTTGTTGAGCTTGAGGAAAAAATCAAGGTTTTGCCGTCTGAATTCGGACGATACCAACTCTCGCTTCAAAGCTTGTCCATAGAGGATATGTAGAAGTTAGTCGGCCAGCATGGACAACTTTTGCGCAATAATACATATTGTTTAATGAATGTTTCAAAAGTGGGAAAGAAATCCCACTTTTTTCTTATTTTTGCGCCCTATTAATCTAGGATTACCGCCATGCGCAAACTATATCTTATCCTTCTCCTTTTGGTTTTGGCCCTGCCATCAAAGGCCGCCTACCTCCTTATCCCGATGGACAACACCCAGACCAACCACCTGAAAGCCTACGGCGTGGCCTATTGGGTGCTGCAACGCGAGGTGGAAATCAGCTGGCTGCTGAACTATAGGGGAGGGAGCTACCTGATTCCTTACCATGAGATGTTTGAGCGAGAGTGCAAGATGCGCAATGTTTCCTACAATATCATTGCAGACGCTCAAGCCGATGCGCTCTTGGCCGAAATTGCGGACCCGGGCGTGAATATGGACGAGATGAAGCTGCAAAAGGTACCGCGCATCGCTGTCTATGCTCCTAAAAACAACCTACCATGGGATGATGCCGTCACCCTCGTGCTGACCTATGCCGAAATCCCCTACGATGTGGTCTACGACGACGAGGTGCTGCAAGGCGTGCTGCCCACCTACGACTGGCTTCACCTGCACCACGAAGATTTCACTGGTCAGTATGGCAAGTTCTGGGCACGCTACCGCAACTATCCATGGTATCAAGAGGATGTGCGGGCACAAGAAACCACAGCCCAGCGTTGGGGCTTCTCAAAGGTGTCGCAACTGAAACTAGCTGTGGCCAAGAAAATCCGTGAGTTTGTGGCAGGTGGTGGCTATATGTTCGCCATGTGTTCCGCCCCCGACAGCTTCGATATCGCTTTGGCTGCCGATGGCTTGGACATCTGTGACTACATGTTCGACGGCGACCCCATCCGCAATGGTGACCCGCAACGCCTCAACTACGACAACTGCTTCGCGTTTACAGATTTCACGGTTTCCGTCAACCCACAGGAATATGAGGTCTCTAACATCGATGTCACCCAATCTCGCCTGCGCATGGTAAAAGAACAAAACGACTATTTTCTTCTTTTCGACTTCTCAGCCAAGTGGGACCCTGTTCCGACTATGCTGACACAGTGTCACGAGCGCCTAATCAAGGGCTTCATGGGACAGACCACGGCGTTCAACAAGGCATACGTGAAGCCTTCAGTGGTCGTTTTGGGCGACAACGGGGCCTTGAATGAAGACCGTTACATCCACGGCAACTTCGGCAACGGCTTCTGGACCTTCCTTGGCGGCCACGACCCCGAGGACTACCAGCACATCGTCGGCGACCCGCCCACCGAGCTTGACATGCACACCAATTCGCCTGGCTATAGGCTTATTTTGAACAATATTTTGTTCCCTGCTGCAAAAAAGAAGGAACAAAAAACATGAAAAACCGGAAAAAAATCTATCTTTGCACCTTTAAATCGAACATTATCAATAATTGCAATTATTAAATCCTATGAAAAAAACTTTACTAATGATGACGTTGGCACTGTGTATCGGCCAACTCATTGCTTCGCCCGTCGACGTGAATCGTGCGCAACGTCTGGGCCAAAGGTACTTGCAAAACAACTATGCCAAACAAGTCGGCACATTGAGCCTTGCCTACACTGAAATGACGGAAAGCGGTCAGCCTGCAGTGTATGTCTTTAATGCTGACAATGCTTTTGTCATCGTTTCAGCTGACGATGCAGCCCTGCCTATCCTCGGCTCATCGGACGAACACTGCTTCAATGCAGCTGATCTGCCTGATGGACTGGCATATATGCTGCGTCACTATGCGCGTCAGATCCAATATGCCATCGAGAACAATTTGGAAGCGGACGCCGAAACCGTTGAACAATGGTCAAGAGTTGAGAGAGAAGGCTTTCTGAAAGGTGGCCGTAGTGTTGCCGCTGTTCCGCCTTTGTTTAACCTCGGATGGGACCAAGGATGCTACTACAACCAGCTTTGCCCTACCGCAAATAACTATTGGGCATGCAACCATGTCTATGCCGGCTGCGTGGCTGATGCTATGGCGATGGTGATGAAGTATTGGAACTGGCCCGACCATGGTGTTGGTTCACATACGTACACGCCTTCGGGTTATCCTCAACAAACTGCGGATTACGAAAACACCTATTATGATTGGCCAAACATGCCTGTGAGTTTGACTGCCAGTTCGACAGCCGCTCAGAAAGATGCCGTCGCTCGTTTGATGTGGCATTGCGGCGTTTCCGTGAACATGGCCTACGGTGTCGATGGTAGTGGTGCCTCGTCATACAATGTGCCTGACGCCTTGAAGCAGTATTTCCGTTATTCAAATACTGTCAATATCAAGTACCGTGCCGACTTCACGAAGACCCAATGGGAAGACATGTTGATCAGAAGCTTCGACAGGGGTATCCCTTGCTATTACTCGGGTGCTGAAGGCCAAGAAGGCCATGCGTTCGTGTGTATAGGATACAACAACAACCGTCAGTTCTACTTCAACTGGGGCTGGTCTAATTCGTACAACAACTATTATGCAATCGATGCCTTGAACACGGGGAATGGTACTTTCAACGATAACCAAGCGGCCATTTTCGATTTTATCCCCGACTATGTCTACAATGCCTTTATTCCTGCCACTACTGATTTGGAAATCAATGCTCTTAATGCTAATTCCAAAACTGGTTTGGTTTCGTGGACCAATCCCACCACCAATATGGGTGGTGAAACCATTGAGAACATTGAAAAGGTGGTCCTCATGCGCGATGGCGTTGAGATTTTCTCGCAAACGGATGTCACTCCGGGTCAAACCATGACTTTTGAAGATGAAGTGGCTGATTTTGACCGCTATGACTACACGGTTTATTATGAGTCTTACAATATCAGAGGCCCTTACGCTGAAACCTATTACGTTTACGGCCCGACTTGCACTTGGAAGGTGATTGGCCAAACGACCAACTTCCAAGGCTGGAATGGTGGTAAGATCCAATTGCTGAATTCGAATGGCTCTGTTTGCGGCGAGGTCACGATGACCAATTCGACACCTACCAACACTGCCGTTCGCGTGCCTGAAGGCAATATCACCTTCCAATGGGTGGCTCCTGCTTCGACGGTCAGCAGCATTACCATCAATATCAAGAATTCGAATAATACCTCTGTTTACACGTATACAGGCAACTCGAACAACATCCCTGCTACATTGTTCACTGGCACCAACGACTGCGACGGCTGCCAGCCTCCCACTGACCTTAACGGCGAATACCAATGGTCTGGCGATGCCTTCGGTACTATGCTTACCTGGAGCTATGATGTAGACCCGCAATCGTTCAAGGTCTACCGCAGCGAGGATGGCCAAGACTATACCTTGATTGCCACTGTCGACAAGACCCTCCGCGAATACTTCGACGAGGCTGGTGCTGGTGAGTATTACTACAAAGTGACGGCTTTCCGTTCCTACTGCGAATCAACGCCTGCATGGGCCAACGAAAACGAAGACTATGTTTACGTTTCCGTCACCTCGGTGAACGAAGACAGCGACGAAGGTTGCAAGGTGTATCCCAATCCTGCCAACTCCATGATTTGTGTTGAAGCTGAGTGCATGGAGCAGGTTACCATCTACAACGTGATGGGACAAGTCGTCTATCAGCAGCATTGCAGCGAAGACGGCGTGGTCATCGGCATTTCTGATTTGGTCTCCGGCATCTACACCATGAGTGTGAAGACCGCCCAAGGCACCATGACCAAGCGCTTCTCTGTCATCCACTGATGATTTCGTAAAATTGTCATGAAAATGAAAAGGAAACACGCCGTGTTTCCTTTTTTTTTATCTTTGCGCTTCAAATTATTACGACTATGAGAAACTATATTATTACATTGCTGGTGCTCGCACTGACGAGTATCGCCGTGCAGGCGCGTCCTGTCGACCAAGAAACTGCAAAACGCTTGGGACAGTCTTTTGTGACTTCCAAATTTGAACAAACTCGACAAAGTTCCGATCTGAACCTTGTGCATACGGCCTATTCAGAAAGGGGAGAGGCTTGCTATTACATTTACAATGTGGGCAACACGGGCTTCGTCATCATGGCTGCCGACGACCATTATCGTCCTATCATCGGCTATTCAGACAAAGGAAACTTCGACATCAACAATATGGCTCCAGCTTTGGCCGATTATCTTGAGGTCGTTCGCCGTGGCGTGATGGAGGCTGCTCAGGCTCCTTCGGTAACTGTTTCGGTGGCTGCCGATTGGGACATGCTTGAGAAGAGCGGTTGTCTTGTTTCGCGACACGGTGGCAGAGAGGATGAATTCCTTGTACAAACCACATGGAACCAGAATTATCCTTACAACTATTATTGCCCTGTTGGTGATGGCAGCGGTCCTGGGGGCCACTGCTATGCAGGTTGTGTGGCTACTGCCGCCGCCCAGTTGATGAGGTATTGGAACCATCCGTTGCAAGGTCAAGGAAGCCATACCTATATCCCCGAGGACCATCCGGAATATGGCCCTTTGACCGTCGATTTTGGTGCAGCCACCTATGATTGGGACAATATGCCCCTTTCCATTTCGGCGAACTCTCCGATAGAACAGATTGAAGCTGTGGCACAATTGATCTATCATGCCGGCGTCAGTGTCGATATGAATTATCGTCCCACCAGTAGCGGTGCTTATACTAGTGTGCTTTGCGATGTAATGCCGGTCCATTTCTATTACACGGAAAGTATGGTCAACTTGGCTCGTGAGGATTATTCCCATGAGGGATATATGCAGCTGATCATTGATGCTATCGATATGAATTGGCCCATGGTGCATCGTGGTGGCGGCCATGCATACGTGCTTGACGGTTACAACGACAATGACATGGTGCATTTCAACTGGGGCTGGAGCGGTAGCAATGACGCCTTTTTCAATGTTGATGACCACGACTATTCCGATGGAGAAAGCGTTATCTACAATTATGTGCCTGCTGAGATTTTTTCTGCCACACCTAACAAGCCTACCAACTTGACCGCTGTGGCTTCGGAAGAAGGCTTGTTGTCGGTTGCCCTTTCATGGACCAACCCAACGCTTACCATGGACGACCAGCCTTTGACTGCCATCGATCAAATCGTGGTGGAGCGCAATGGCCAGATTGTGTATGTCATAGATAATGTGGCTCCTGGTGAAGTGATGAACATCGTGGATGAGACCGTTCCTTACATTGATGCTTTCGATTATGCGGTTTACGCTGTCACAGAAGGCCATCATGGTGCTATGATGCGTGTTGGGAATGTGTTTGTTGGCCCCACATGTGATTGGAAAATTATTGGTCAGTCCAACAATTTCCAAGGTTGGAAAGGTGGCTATGTATCGCTCTATAGCGCTACGGGAAAGGAAATCCAAAGGTTCACCGTCTCCAATTCTACTCCTGCTACGGTCAACATCCCCGTACCTGTTGGTAGGGGAAGCTTCGGATGGAGCGCTCCTGTGGGCACTATAAGTAATATGTCGTTGATTATCAGGGACTCGGAAAGCAACGCCGTTTTTACCTATCAAGGCAACTCGTCGGGTTTGGCTGCGGGCACTATTCTTGCCTTCAACAATGGTTGCGGCGAAGAGAATCCCACACAAGCACCATACGACTTGAGTGCTGAGGTGGAGGAGGACAATGCCGTCCTTACTTGGGAAGCCGATTTCGACCCGTTGCATGGTTTTATCATCTATCGCGACGGGCATATTTATACCATGGTGTCGGATGGTACCGCCCGTACATTCACCGACATGGGCATTGATGTGGGACATTGCTACACCGTTTCCGCCCTTGAAGCAGGTGGTGAGTCGCCGAGTTCCAACGAAACCTGTGCGTCTGCGGGCAACTGCATGGGTGCCTCCAACTTCGACTTCGAGTATGTCGGACAAAATTACAAAATCAAGCTGAAGTGGGATAGACCTGAAATCAGCGATGGACTGACAGGCTACTACTTGTATCGTAGGCAAGGGGAGGAGGGCGACTACGTAAGAATCAAGCCGCTCGGTGCTTCGGCTACCTCATACACGGATAACACAGCCAATGAGGAAGGTGTTTATTACTATAGGCTTTACGCCTACTATCGTGACATTGACTGCATGTCGGCTCCTGCCACAGCAAAAGACGATCCGAACCAATTCTTCCTGAGGGTATATTACTCAATGGATGATGTTGAGGAACAGGATATGGCCTCCATCAATGTCTTCCCCAATCCTGCCGACCAAAGCATCAAGGTCGAAGCGGAAGGCATGACCCATGTGGCAATTTACAATATGCTCGGACAACAGGTCTTTGCTTCCGAATGTAATGGCAATGAGCTGAATGTTAATGTTTCTAGTTGGAGCGAAGGCATTTATATGATGAAGGTGCAAACGACGGAAGGTATCGTGTCGCATCGTGTCAGTATCGTTCATTAATGAAGTTTTTCGACAATATGCCATTTTGATTAGCAACGTTTTGAAAAAAATGTCTATATTTGTCGCCTTAATTCAGAATCTAAACTAATAACTACAACAATGAAAAAGTATTTCTTGAGTATTCTTGCCTTGGCACTGAGCCTCGGAATGGCGCAAGCTGGTCCGGTCAGTGTGAGCCAAGCCAAGTATGTCGGACAACAGTTTGTCCAGGCCAATTTTGAAGAGACTAGACAAAGTGCAGAACTCACTCTTGTCTATACGGGCACTTCCACAAGAGGTGATGTCGGCTACTATGTGTTCAATGTAGGTAGCGATGGTTTCGTCATCGTTTCCGGTGACGACAATTTCCGTCCTCTCATTGCCTATTCGGAAGAAGGCAACTATGATCTCAACAATCCTACGTCTGCTTACTACCTGAATGCCATTGCTGAGTACAGAAGTGGTATCAATAATGTCGTTGATCCTCTGGTACCTGTCGAATGGGAAAGTGTGAGAAACACGGGTAGACTGATTTCGCGCAATGGCGGAAGAAGTGTTCCTTTCCTGGTTCAAACCAAGTGGGACCAAAGCCCTGCTCCCTATAACAGCATGTGCCCTGCTGACTCTCAGAGCCCCAATGCCGGTTATCATGCTTATACGGGATGCGTGGCAACAGCCATGTCGCAAATTATGAAATATTGGAATTATCCTGCTCAAGGCCAAGGAAGCAATTCGTACATCCATCCCAAGTATGGCATGATTTCCGCCAATTTCGGTAATACGACCTATGATTGGGACAATATGTTGAATTCATATTCTTCTGGTTACACTACCGAACAAGGCAATGCTGTTGCCGCGATTTGTTTCCATTGCGGTGTCGCCGTTAACATGGATTACGGTGGCGATGTGGAAGAGGGTAGTGGCGCCAATACTGCAAATGTTCCTAGTGCCATTTCCAATTATTTCCGTTATTCATCCACCGCATACGTCGTCAACAAGCCATCTGCCAACAGCGCTTGGGAGAACCTGCTGAAAGAACAGCTCGACCTTGGCTGGCCCGTGTTGTATTCTGGCACCGAAGCCAATGCTCCTTACGGTCATGCTTTCATTTGTGATGGTTATAATGACGACAATATGTTCCATATCAACTGGGGATGGGGCGGTTCAAACAACAATTATATCCTGATTGAAGACATCCAGTATTCAACCAATGTCCGTGGTGTGTTGAACTTCGTTCCTTCTGATGTTTATGCCAACACTGCCCAGGCTCCTATCAACTTCACCGTGACTCCTAATCCCGACAATGCATTGAGCGCCACGCTGAGCTGGAGGAACCCCTCCAAGAACTTGAGCAACGCTAACCTCACTTCCATCGACCGCATCATCGTTACCCGTAACGGCGAGGTGGTGTACACCGCAGACAATGTCACTCCTGGTGCCGACATGACCGCTGTCGACAATAGCGTTCCGCGTTACGATGCCTTCAACTACTGCGTTTATGCTGTCGTGAATGGTGCTCATGGTAAGATCGCTTACAAGAACAGGGTTTGTTTTGGCCCCACTTGCAACTGGACCCTCAACATCACCCAGGCTACTTCCATGAGTGGCTTCAATGGTGGTGCGATCCATATCTTCAATTCATGCGGCACGGAATTTTCTTCCGTGACGACCACTACCTCTGGTGTCCAGTCGATTCCGATCGACATGCCTTTGGGCAATATCACCTTGAGCTGGACAGCTCCCACTTCGGGCTCGGCCTTCAACATGGGCTTTACTCTTAAGGATTCCGAAAACCAAGTGATTTACTCCTATAGTGGTAGCTCAAACGATATGCCCATGGGTGTCTTCCATCAAGGCAACAACAGCTGCGGCGGCGAGGCCCCTGAAGGTGTCGCTACCAACTGCGTCGCTCTTGTTGACGAGGAGAACCCGAACACCATCCATGTGTCGTGGGATCCCATTGAAGGAGCCAGTGGCTATGGCTATGCCGTTTATAGAGACGGAATGATGCATCGCTTGGTGCCTGAAGGCACTTCTTTCGTGGACGAGAATGTGCCTCTGGGTGGTCACTGCTATTATGTCGGCTATCTGGGCGAAGGTGGTGAAAACGGCCTCTATTCCAACGAGTCATGCGCTACGGCAGGTACTGACTGCTTGGCCGCTACCAACATGGACTATGAATATACGGGCAGTGCCTATAAGATTAAGGTGAAATGGGAGAAGCCGGTTCCTGCAACAGGCTTGTCAGGCTATTATCTGTATAGAAGAGTTGGCGAAGAAGGCGAATATACCAGAATCAAGGTGCTCGGTGCCAATGCCACTAACTATACCGACAATTCCGCCAACCAAGATGGTGTCTATTATTATTACAAGCTTTACACCATCTACACCTCCATCGACTGCACCTCGGCTCCTGCCAACTGGATTGGCGACCCGAACCAGTTCTACCTCAGAGTCCTGTATTCCACCGATGGCGTTGACGAAATGGAAGCCAATGACGTGGCTCTGTTCCCGAATCCTACCACCGACCGCTTCACCGTGGAAGCCGAAGGCCTGAGCCATGTGACGGTCTTCAACGCCCTTGGTCAGAAGGTTTATGACGTGGAATGCCACAGTGAATCTGTTGACATCAACCTCAACAATGTTGAGACGGGTGTCTACATGGTGCGCATCGCCACCGCCAAAGGTCTGGCTACGAAGCGTGTCACCATCATCAAATAAGCATACTGGTGATTGTAACAAAAACGGTTGCTTCCGTAAGGAGGCAACCGTTTTTCGTTTGTAATTGTAGAGATTATTGTTTATTCGCGCGTTCCCACACTTCAAAACGATAGGAATAATCTACTTGCGGGTCGTCGTCGATCACTTCAAGGTCAACGAGGCTCCATTCCTCAAAGTTGACGTATGGGAAATAGGTGTCAGCCTCGAATTCCTTGTCAAGACGGGTCAGGTAGAGACGGTCGGCCTTGGGTAGGAACTGCTCGTAGATGCTGCCGCCACCCATGATGAAGACCTCTTCTTCGTTTTGGACCATATCGAGGGCTTGCGGGATGGAGAGGGCCAGCTCGTAACCTTCGGGAGCTTTGTCCAAACGGTCGGAGATGACGATGTTGCGGCGGTTAGGCAAAGCCTTCTGACCTGGCAACGAAAGCCAGGTGTTATGTCCCATGATGACGCAGTGCCCCGAGGTCACCTTCTTGAAATGTTTCAGGTCGTTGCTGTTGTGCCAGATGAGTTGGTTGTTGATGCCGATGGCGCGGTTGGCGGCCATGGCGACGATGATGGATATTTTCATTTTTGTTGTCCTTTCGTAGGGGCGGACCCGTGTGTCCGCCCTGATTTATGGTTTGTCTATCATATTATTGGGCAGACACATGGGTCTGCCCCTACATTTATACCGATACCTCGCCTTTTATAGCAGGCCACGGGTCATAATTCTCTAATGTGAAATCATCAAATTTGAAGCCAAAGATGTCTTTGACCTCGGGATTTATTTTCATTGTAGGCAAAGGTCTTGGTGTGCGTTGTAATTGTGTCTTTACCTGTTCGACGAGGTTGTTGTAGATGTGCACATCACCGAAGGTGTGAACAAATTCGCCGGGTTGCAAACCGCACACTTGTGCCATCATCATGGTGAGGAGGGCGTAGGAAGCGATATTGAATGGTACACCGAGAAACACATCTGCGCTACGTTGGTAGAGCTGGCACGACAGTTTGCCGTCGGCCACATAGAACTGGAAGAAAGCATGGCAGGGTGGGAGTGCCGCCTTGCCCGCTGCCACGTTGGCGGCGAAGTCTTTCTCGTGCTCATCAGGCAAGACGCTGGGATTCCATGCTGTGACAATATGCCTACGGCTGTTCGGGTTTTCCTTAATGCTCTTCACCACCTCGGCGATTTGGTCGATGCCTTCATTGTTCCAATTGCGCCATTGCGCGCCGTATATAGGACCGAGGTCGCCGTTCTGGTCGGCCCACTCGTCCCAGATGCTGACTTTGTTGTCGTGCAGGTATTTGATGTTGGTATCGCCACTAAGCAGCCACAACAATTCATGGATGATGCTCTTCAGGTGCACCTTTTTTGTCGTGACCAAAGGGAAACCCTCAGAGAGGTCGAAACGCATTTGGTAGCCGAACACACTGATGGTGCCGGTACCTGTGCGGTCGCCTTTCTGATGGCCGTGGTCAAGGATATATTGGAGCAGGTCTAGGTATTGCTTCATGGGAATGCGGAATGCTGAATTAGGAATGCTGAATGCAGAATGAGGGATTAGTTTTGCTCGGGAGTGTGTTTATATTTGAACAAAACCGCAAACAAGATGCCCACCACCAAAGCAAAGGCCGCAAACACATACCAAGCTGTTGTCCAGCCAGCCATCATGTCGAAGGTCGGATCGGTGGCAGCGGGGTGGAACACGAAGCGGTTCACCACGGCTTGAGCGCAGAGCGAGCCGATGGTGGCGCCAAAGCCGTTGGTCATCATCATGAACACGCCTTGCGCGCTTGAACGGATGCTGACATCGGTGTTTTGGTCAACGAAGAGCGAGCCGCTGATGTTGAAGAAGTCGAAAGCCACGCCGTAAACAATCATGGAGAGGATCAACAGCACGAGGCCGAAACCTGTGGGGCTGCCTGCACCGAGGAAGAAGAAACGCAAAGCCCAAGCGACGAAAGCAATAAGCATCACCTTCTTGATGCCGAACTTCTTCAAGAAGAAGGGGATGAGCAGGATGCACAATGTTTCGGACACCTGCGAGATGGACGAAAGGAACACATTGTTTTTCACCGCGAAAGCGTTGGCATATTGTGNNCCCAAGAGGAACGAGAAGATGAAGAATACGCACATCTTAGCATCCTTGAACAACGTGAAAGCACGCAGCCCGAAGGTGTCCACAAACGACTTGCTCTCAACGTTCTTGTTGATGGGGCAATTCGGCAGGGTGAAGGAATATATGGCCAAAATAATGCCCCATGCGGCAGAGACAAACAACTGCTGGTAGCCATCTTTAAATCCAGTGAAGTTGACAATCCACATGGAGAGGATGAAACCGATGGTGCCGAACACGCGGATAGGAGGGAAGGCCTTCACAGTGTCAAGTCCCGCTTGATTCAAGGCATTGTATGACACGGAGTTACCTAAGGCGATAGTCGGCATGAAGAAAGCTACGCTGATGGCATAAAACGGGAACAATTGTCCGAAAGTGACATTGGGGCCATATTTCATGCCCATATAACCCGCCAAAGCCATGAAAACGGCAGCGATAAAATGGCATATGCCCAACAGTTTTTGGGCGGGAATCCAGCGGTCTGCCACAATACCCATCAAAGCAGGCATGAAGAGGGACACGATACCTTGGATGGCAAAAAACCTTCCGATGTGGGCACCCATGCCGACGCGGCCCAGGTAGATGCCCAAAGAACAAAGATAAGCTCCCCACACCGCGAAGATGAGGAAGTTCATCACAATTAAACGAAACTTGATTGATTTCATATACGTTGATTTAATTATTTAATATTCAAAGATTTAAACTACAAACTATCAACTCTAAACTCTCCCATTGATTTCATCCCTAATCTTCGCAGCCTTTTCATAGTCTTCATTGTCGATGGCTTCTTGGAGCAGCTCTTCCAACGCTTCCATGTTGAGCAAGTTGAGGCTAGCGGACGCGTCTACCTTATTAATATGGCCTCCTTCGTCATTGGCAGTTGGCTTCTCCATGTCTTCCATGATGATGCCAGCTTCTTCCATCACAGCCTCGTAAGCATAAATCTCGCAGCCCGCACGCACAGCGATGGCGATGGCATCGGAGGGGCGTGCGTCAACCATCGTGAGGTCGTCGCCTTGCTTGCAAACCAGCATGGCATAATACACGCCGTCGCGGAAACGGTTGATAACCACTTCCATGACCTCGACCCCAAACTCCTTGGCGAACCTCAAAAAGAGGTCGTGCGTATGAGGCCTGCCGTTGCGGTGCTTCTCAATACCTACGGCAATCGACTCGGCTTCCGCGCTGCCTATGACGATGGGCAGACGACGTTGTGAGAGTTTGTCGCCCAAGATCAAGACATAGGCTCCTGTCGAGGATTCGCTGTAAGTCAGACCTACAATTTCCAAATTGACTTTGTTCATAGC
>LXOW01023745.1_pt1 | contig 15864 bp, 14 predicted proteins | sample 1368591 | NCBI WGS metagenome assembly LXOW01 (sample SAMN04884650, study PRJNA319009) | bovine gut metagenome | isolation source: Cow rumen | host: Bos taurus | place: Italy: Legnaro (PD) | collected 2014-07-09 | reverse complement strand
TTAGCAATTGTGGAAATTCCTCAATCCTAAAAAAAACTGCGGAAAAATGTTTTTTTCGCAGTTTTTAAATTTGTGATAAAAAACAACAAAAATTTTAAAAATGTTATTTTAAACAACGTTTTTTCAAAAATACTGTTTACTTTTACAATTTTTCAAAATTGAACATATTTTTTTCATTTAAAAAAACAGGAATATTTCGCTTTTTGTAAAAAAATGTCTTTTTTTTTAATATAATATAATGTAAGATAGCAGGAACGGAGAATTACAATGCAGATTCGCGAAGTAAGAACAATGGAAGGCAATTCCGGATGCACCGTAAAGCTGTGCAAGACGGAAAAGTCCGTTTTTGTACGCAAATACTCGTCGTGTCCGGAATATAATCACCGTCTGGAGGAGCAGTGCCGGAAACAGAATTTCTATCGCACTACCGCAGGCGTAAGCACACCGGAAGTGATCGCATGGGGTTATGAAAACGAGTTGTTCTATTTTGACATGGAATACATACATGGCCATACCCTTGCCGAGATAATACCGATAATGAAGAATCAGGACGTTTCTCCGTTTATAGACCTGCTTTTCAAACTTCTTCATTGGAGACAGAAAGGCAAACGCAGTGATACCGCAATGATTTTCCAGGGCAAGATACATGCTTTGGCACATCAGCTTTCTGGCAAGGTTTCTGAAAAGATATTTGATGAGCTTAAGCATTTTGACTGGTCATTAGTCAGCTGTACGCAATGCCATGGCGATCTCGCCCTTGACAATGTAATCATACATGACGACGGAAAAATCTGTCTTATTGATTTCCTTGACTCATTCTTTGATTCCTGGATGATAGATGTGGCAAAACTTTTGCAGGATATGGAGCTTCATTGGAGCTTCCGAAACAGGAAGATGACCGAGGACTCCGTAAACATACTTTCTGCCGCAAGAGACATGATACTTAAAAAACTTGGCTCTATGGAAAACGGTCAGGCAAAGATAGATGCCATTTATCATATACTGCTTTTGAACGTGGTACGCCTTTGGCCTTATGCCCATGTACACAACAGTGAGCCGTGGCTTGTTCCTGCTACGGAAAAGGCCTATCAGCTTGTAAAAGGTCTGTAATGCCACGGCTATCACTTTTCCTTATCACATACAACGAGGAAGGCAATCTGGCACGCTGTCTTGATGCGGCCAAGGATATCTGCGACGAGATTGTCGTAGTGGATAGCGGCTCTACTGACAGGACGAGGGAAATTGCAGAAAGATACGGTGCGAAATTCCTTGTACGAAAATTTGACGGTTTTGCCGCACAAAAGGGATATGCCCTGTCAAACTGTACAGGCGAATGGGCATTAAGCCTTGACGCTGACGAGGTTCTTGACGAGGATCTGTCAAGGGAAATAAGATCCAGGATTGCAAATGCCAACGATTCCGTAGCTGGATATGAAATATTGCGTGTAAATTACTTTCTCGGTCGCAGAATGAGGCACAGTGGGCTGAAAAATGACATTATCCTGCGTCTTGTACGGACAGAAAAGGCAAAATTCACTGGCGGTCTTGTGCATGAGAAGCTGGAAGTTCCCGGCGAAGTTGGATTTATTGAAAAAGGCCATTTGAAGCATTATTCATACAGCTCGATACACAATTATTTTGAAAAATTCAACAAGTATACCACACTGGGTGCGAAAAAGAAGGCGGAAAGTGGCAGAAATCCTAATCTTTTTGTAAGCCTGCTACGTATACCGTTTGATTTTTTCCGTCGTTATATATTGCAGCTTGGCATTCTTGACGGTGCGCAGGGGTTTATCTGGTGCGCGTTTTCCGCTTTCTACCCATTTGTCAAATACATGAAATGGTGGGAAATCAATAGTGAGACACGGAAAAAGTAGTTTTCTGTGTTTTCAAGTAGCAGTTAGGGAAACGCAGATTAAGTGTCATTTTTGGCAAAATGCAAAAAATATCACGACGAGATATTTTTGCAAAAATCGCAGAATATTGACTTTATCTGCGTTTCCTTAGCAATGAGAAATTAGCAATTGTGGAAATTCCTTATATCGTCATTGCGAACGGTAGTGAAGCAATCTAGTTCAGAAATTCCAATTTTTATAAAACAAAAGATTGCTTCGTCGCTAAAACGCCTCGCAATGACGTGAGTTCTCGTCATGCTGGACTGGTTTTCAGCATCCCTATTGAAAAAGCACAGTTATAACAAAATATTATAAAGTATAACCAGATATAATTTTTAATTATAATTTCCAACACGAAACAATAAAAAACCAGCCATAAAAACTCCGTGAGTGTCCTTATACTCACGGAGTTTTCAATTTAAGAAAAATCTGTTTAAGTCAACCTGCCTGAACAGGCAGGTCGTTCCTTGGGGGAATAATTAAGTTTAGAGGCAAACATCAAAAAGCTGTACTTTGCGGCGGCAAAAATGGCGGCGGCGTATATGGTATACTTGCCATAAAGGCGGCGTATACCAGCACCTTTTATTTTTTTGAAAAAAAGAGACAGGACATGAGAAAAGGATTTACCTTGATAGAATTATTGGTGGTCGTACTGATAATGGGCATACTGGCATCCGTGGCAATGCCGCAATATTTCAAATCAGTAGAAAAGGCAAGGGCTGCGGAGGCAACAGAGTGGCTTTCCGTAGTGGTTTCCGCCCAGGAACGTGCCTATATGCAAAAAGGGAGTTATGCGACAAGATTAGAAGACTTGGATGTCGGTTTAAGCAATTTAACTTATTTTACTATGTTTAACACTCCGTGTTATAACGGTGCGGCAGACGGAAATGAATGCCGCCATTCTTTGCAACGTAAAGAAAAAGCCGCAGCAGGTTTAGGTTATTACCGTATTTATGTGGATCTTCCTGCAAATCCAGGCACAGGAAGAAGAACATGGCGGTGTTCTCCAAAAGCTGCAGGCTGTGCGGCATTTATCGCCAAATATCTTTAATCAGGATATTTGCAAAAAGTAATTAAATTTTGTTATAATATAATTGTTGTACGGAAGGCCCGGTTGGCGCAGCGGTAGCGCGTTCCCTTGACATGGGAAAGGTCATAGGTTCAAACCCTATACCGGGCACCACAATTTAAGACAGACCCCTTTGCCCGTATTCCGGGAAATGAAACGGGGTCTTTTTTTATGTCAGGAGATTGTATGAGGGCATTTATATTTGGATCAAAAGGACAGCTTGGCAAGGCCTTTGCCGCCAGATTTGAAAAGGAAGGCTGGGAGTACCTTGGTGCGGATTCCGACGAACTAGACGTAACAAACCCTATGCACGTCGCGGAGGTTCTTTCCATATACAGGCCTGGACTGATAATAAACTGCTCGGCATACAATCAGGTAGACCTTGCTGAGACAAATCAGAAACTTGCTATGGATGTCAATGCCTACGCACTTCGCAGCATTGCAATGGAAGCCAAAAAGTTTGAGACAACTCTTGTGCATTTTGGCACGGATTATGTTTTTGATGGTCAGAAAAAGGATTTGTACACCGAGCAGGACAAGCCCAATCCCCTGAATGTTTACGGACAGTCAAAGTTGGCAGGCGAGAAATACGCATTGGAGCCAATGGGGGCGTCTGTTTTCCGTCTTAGCTGGGTATATGGAGATGGAAAGCAGAATTTTATATACAAGGTGAGACAATGGGCGGAAAAGCCTGGCCCACTGCGTATTGCTGACGACGAGATATCCGTTCCTACATACACGGAAGATGTTGTTGATGTGGTAATGCAGGCAATGCAGCGTGGAATTTGCGGTCTGTGGCATCTTCCAGGCACAGGTGCCTGTTCAAGATATGAATGGGCAAAGGAAATTCTCCGTCTTGCCGGAATAGAAAAGGAAATAATCCCAGCAAAGATGTCAGATTTCCCTGCGGCGGCAAAACGTCCAGGATATTCCGCAATGAGCAATGCGGCATTGTCAAGGGAACTGGGAGTAACCATACCTCATTGGAAGGATTCATTGGCAAAATTATTTAGGCAGGCTTAGGAAACTCTGAAAAGATGTTTTTTCAGAGTTTCCAGCTAGCAATGAGCAATGAGCAATTTAGGAAATTCCTTATATGGAAATCTGAATTTCCTGTCAGGAAATAAATTTGATTTATGAAACAGCTTATCAGCATCGTCACCCCATGCTACAACGAGGAAGAGAATGTGTCCGCTATAGCCGAGGCCGTGCGTGGCATTATGCAGATGTTCCCGGAATATGATTACGAGCATATTTTTATAGACAATGCGTCTGTAGACGGAACACAGCGTATCCTGCGTGGTCTTGCCGCGGCGGACAAACGCATAAAGGTCATAATCAATGTACGCAATTTCGGGCATATACGCTCGCCTTATTACGGTCTTCTGCAGGGGAGGGGGGATGCCGTGATGAATTTTGCTGCCGATTTCCAGGATCCGCCGGAAATGCTCGCAAAATTTCTCCGCAAATGGAAAGAGGGCTACAAGGTGGTTCTCGGCGTAAAAAAGAGTAGCGGCGAAAATCCTGTAATGTTTGCGATAAGAAAGGCCTATTATGCCCTTATTTCAAGTCTTTCCGACGTGGAAATTACAAAAAACAATACTGGTTTTGGCCTTTATGACAAATGCGTTATACAGGAATTGCGAAAACTTAACGAACCTTATCCATTTCTACGGGGAGAGGTCGCAGATCTTGGTTATGAATCCGCAAAAATAGAATATTTTCAGCCAGCACGCAAGAGAGGCCTTTCAAAAGTCAATTTCTACATGATGTACGACATTGGCATTCTCGGCATAATAAACCATTCCAAAGTGCCGCTGAGGCTGGCCGTTTTCGGTGGATTTATATGTGCCGGATTGAGCTTTCTTGCTGCCATTGCCTACTTTATACACAAGTTGCTGCATTGGGATAGCTTTACCGTCGGAATTGCCCCTGCGGTTATAGGGCTTTTCCTTTTTGCGTCAATACAGCTGATCTTCCTCGGCGTACTGGGCGAATACATAGGTGCGATTTACACTCAGACGCTACGTCGTCCACTCGTCATAGAAAAGGAACGTATCAACTTTGACGAAAAATGATATTACTGGTGAACAAGGTATGAACAAAACTTTCGACCGTCTTTTTATTCTTGAAATGGCCAACAACCACATGGGCGATACGGATCACGGAATCGCCGTAATACGGGCATTCTCCGAAGTGTGCCGCAAATTCCCTTTCAGATTTGCTTTGAAATTCCAGTACAGGGATATTGACACCTTCATTCACCCGGCATTCAAAGGCCGCAAGGATGTTCCCTATGTGCCGCGCTTTGAAAGCACACGCCTTACACAGGAACAGTTCATGCTTATGAAAAAAGAGGCGGAAAAATGCGGCTTCCTTACCGCATGCACGCCATTTGATGAGATTTCAGCGGACAGGGTTGTCTCGCAGAAATTTGACATAATGAAAGTGGCAAGTTGCTCTTTCACTGACTGGCCGCTGTTGGAGAAAATAGCCGCCGCGGATATGCCGGTTATCCTTTCCACTGCCGGAGCAGCCCTGCAGGACATAGACAGCGTAGCAAACTTCCTTATGCACCGCCGTAAGGATTTTGCCCTTATGCACTGCGTGGGCGAATATCCTACTGCCATAGAGCATACGGAAATGGGGCAGATACCGTTCCTCATGGAAAGATACAAAGGTGTGCCGGTAGGCTATTCCACGCATGAAGATCCTAATGAGACAGATGCGGTGAAAATGGCCATAGCCGCCGGAGCGTCCATATTGGAAAGACATATAGGGCTACCGACGGAAAAGTACAAGATAAACAAATATTCCTCCACGCCGGAGCAGCTTGAAAAATGGCTNNCGCTCTTTCTCAGAGAAAGAGCTTGAAGACCTGCGCGGCTTAAGGCGCGGAGCATTCGCCAAAGCTGACATAAAGCCAGGCGACAGAATAAAGCCGGAAAATGTTTTCTTCGCCATTCCGAATGAAAAAGGGCAGGTTCTGGCAAATGACATGTCAAAGTATCTTGTGCTTACGGCAAAAGAAGAAATAAAAGCCGGAAGCCCGGTAATGTACTCACTTCTGGAAAAGCCTTTCAATGTTAGAGCGAAAGTGCAGGAGGTAATGCATAAGATACGCGGCCTAGTAAATTCTGGGAACATTCCACTGCCGGAAAAGGCGGATTTTGAGCTTTCCCATCATTACGGTCTTGAACGCATAGAGGAATTTGGAGCGGTTATAATCAACTGCATAAACAGGGAATACTGCAAGAAAATCATAATAATGCTGCCGGGACAGAAACACCCCACGCATTATCATGCCAAAAAGGAAGAAGCATTCCACATACTTTATGGCAATCTGCAGCTTACGATTGACGGTAAAACACAGGAACATAAGGCCGGAGAAATTGTCGTTGTTGAACGTGGCCAGAAACACAGTTTCTCATCTGAAAACGGAGCGGTTTTTGAAGAGGTTTCCACCACGCATTACAAGAACGATTCCTTCTACGATGACCCTGCCATAACTGCGAACAAGAACCGCAAGACGGAGCTTACACTCTGGACGGACTGGCTTAAGGGAAAGGATTACTAGGTAAGACGGAAAAACTAATTTTCCGTCTTACCTATCTTTCTGTTTCTTTCTCATTTGCGGAATTTATTATTTCTGTTAGAAATTCCGTGTATTTCTTTCTGATCGGCAACTCATATACTGTCGTGATTTCCCGACGAATTGCAAGTGTTTCCACATTAAGGGCTGGGTTGAATCCTTTTTTCTGCACTTTTGCCCAGTAAAAGCCTATTCCTCTCTTTTGCCAGGATGGCAGGTCATTGAAATTTATGCCGTTTTGGAAAAGCAGCTCATTCTTGTAGGCAATTGATTTGCCTGTAAGCTGTCTTGTGGCCTGCTGAACGGTAGCTCCCTGTTTTCGCAACAGCCAGTAGCAATGTGAATTTAGGGCATTACGATGAGCATCCTCCTGCCGCCATTGGAAATAGTCAATCACACGCTCGAATGTTGGAATCTGTATGACCCGGCAGTCAAAAACCGCGATTCTTCCCAGCAGCATGGAAAATGCCGCACTGGCCTGCCCAGCAAGAACGGAATCGTATTTGCGGACTTTCCGTCCAAAAGCATTTTCCTCGCAGTGGAAAAGCAGGGATATTTCATCGCTTTCCGTAAAACCGTAAATCACATTGAAGCCGCAGTCCATAAGTGATCTGACTGTTTCCACCATAAGATCCCGGAATTTGATGTCAAAAGGAGCTTCAAACTTGCAAATTTCCTTCGTAAGCCTTGTAAAGCTCCTGCCGTCAATACGGGCAAGCAGGTACATTCCCGGAAGAATGCACTGGTCAAGCGACTGCTCGTAAATTCTCATTTCCTTGTCAAGTTTGTCAAAATTCATTTTTCCTCCTGCCATGGCATTATTTCAAACATATAATTTTCACTTTTGTCCGAAGAACTTTCTTTTATACGCACATAATATATTTCATCAAATCCTTCCGAGTAAGACGGCATCTGCAATTTTGCCGACGTGCCTGCTATGGCGATTTTTGGAACAACCCTGTCCCTTTTCGCATTTCTTTCAGCAGATTCCCTGACCGAGGCACGGAAATAATATCCTATTACCTTGTAGCCGTGCCGTCTTGCGGCAGGAATGTACCTTTGCCTGTCCTCCACAGACGGATTCGTGTTGTCAACAACATAAGAAATGCCATTTTCCTGGCATAATCCAATTTCCTTCCTTTCCCTTGCCCTAGTGCGTAGAGTGTCAAGGTTTATATGCCGAAAACTGCTGAAATTCTGCCTGTAAAAGGTTGTCTTGCCACTGGCCTGTATTCCGATGAATATAATTGCTGTCTTTTCCATAACCATAAAAAAACGAGGATTTTCATTCTGACGAAAACCCTCGTTTTTGTGTTTTATTGACTTTTCTATTTAATACATTGTTTTCGTCCTTGTCTCAGAATGTCCACAAAAAGGCTTCCGGGAAGCGTTTAGCCCAGTATTTTTCATTATGCTGGCCGCCTTCGTCCACGACCAATTTTACGGCAACACCGTCCATTTTCTGAAGCTCGCTGTAAATATGCTTTGTCTCACGGACATAGTCCTCCGGCTCATTGCCTTCTCCCTCGTTCGTGCCTACGTCCATATAAACCCTTACGCCACGTTTCAAATCAGCCGTTTTGAGGAAATTCCTATTTTCCTCCTGCTGACACCATAATGCCGGGGAGAAGAGCATTGCCTTGCCGAAGGTTTCGGGATAACGCATAAGTGCATAAAAGGATATGTTTCCACCGGAGGAGCTTCCTGCAATGCCGGTATTTGCCCTGTCCGGCAATGTTCGGTAATTATAATCTATGAATGGCTTTAATGAATGGACTATAAAGTCAGTGTATGAGCCGCCTTTCGGGGTTTTTGTGCTGCATCCTGCCCATGGGGCATATTCGCTTTCCCTCTGATCACCGCCATTGTCTATGCCGACGACTATCGCTCCCTCGGTTTTTCCTTCTCTTACAAGACGGTCAAGGGAAAGTCCGACTTCCCACTGTCCTGCGAATGAGGTTTTCTCATCAAACAGGTTTTGTCCGTCGTGCATATATAGTACAGGATAATACTTGTCGCCATTTTCATAGCCGGGTGGCAGATATATCCATATACGCCGGGAAGCGACTTCGAGCTGCGTCATGGGAATATTTGTTGTCGTGACATTCTGCCCTTTTGGTGCTTTTTCGCAGGAAACAATGCCGAAAGAGGCCGCAGCGATAGCGAACAGTGAGAATATGAGTTTGTATTTTCTGAAATCGTATTTTTTCATTGTCCTTATATTGTAGCAAAGTTATTCAAAAATTGTCNNTCATAATATAAAAACCTTTGAAAATTATATTTTTTTATATCACAATGTAAAAAAATGATTAAAGTAAAGAGTTTTTACATTTTACTGTAAAAAGCATACAGTACTGTCAAGTTTTTACATCAGATTGCAACAAAATCCTTATTCTTTTGCCAACCATTCCAAGACGTTTATCTGTTTTACGCCGTTATGGTCTATATTGCCGTAGTCCCTCGTCAAAATAAATTTGGGATAATTGTCTTTTATTCCTTTTAACGGCATTAATTCCCTTTGCATGGTATCGCTACCTTTTACCGTATCAGCGACCTGATAATATTCAAGTCCGTCCGGCGTTTCGGCAATAAAGTCTATTTCAAGTTCTTTGTTGTTAAGCCTCAATTTTCCGATATACACTTTGCGGCAGCGGCGTAGCAGCTCCAGATAAACAATATTTTCTAAAATATGACCCTGATCCTCGCCTTTGCTGCCAATCAGGAATTTTCTTATTCCTATATCTGCTATATAGTACTTGTTTAGTGTTTTCAGTATTTTCTTCCCTTTGACATCGTACCTGTCCGCCCTATATAGGACAAAAGAACCCAGCAAGGCATCCAAATAGGCCTCTGCCGTGGATGGCATCATTTTTAGGCCGTCAGACGTTATTGTGTCGCTTATCTTCTTTATGGATATTTCCGATCCTATGCTGCCTGCTATGAATTTTATTACCCTTCTCAAACGGCTTTCTGATGAAAATTTCCTGTTTTCCATTATGTCTTTTAAGACAATGGTATTGTAAATACCCTCCAAATAAGGATTTATTGTAGCACCGTCTGTATTTTGCCTTAAAAGCTGAACTGCGTAAGGGAAAGAGCTGCCGCCAGTGTAATCAGAGTATATTTTGTCAAGGTTAAATTCATTGCCATAAGATGAGGCAAATTCGGCAAAGGAAAATGGGAACATATGTATTTCCACATATCGCCCCGCTATGGAAGTAGCCCACTGCCCAGACTGCAATTGCGAGTTTGAGCCAGTAAGATATAAGTCAATGTTTCCTTTTTCAAACAAACTGCGCACCGTTTTCTGAAAATCCGGAACAGCCTGTATTTCATCTAAAAAAACATAATTCTGTTTACCTTTTACAATACGGGCCATTATATGTTTGTAAAGAAAATTATAGTCAAGCAGGGCTTCATTTTCAAGCTCTTCAAGTTTGATAAGCTGTATCTGTTTTTCTTTTACCCCAAGTTTTTTTAGCTCGTCAATGTACAAGGTAAATAAGGTGGACTTGCCGCAGCGGCGTATGCCTGTCACGACCTTGATTAATTCGGTATCTTTGAAACTCAACAGTTTTTTTATGTAAACGTTTCTTTTTACCAGTTTTTCTGTCATTTTGGCCTGCCTATCATTTGCTATCTCTCCTTTTTAATTATATGTAAAAAAGTGATAAAAGTAAAGAGTTTTTACATTTGACTGTAAAAAGTATACAGTACTGTCAAGTTTTTACATTGTATTGCAAAAAATCCATCCCCCAAAATCAATAAATTTTTAAATTTGGGGAATAGCATTATATTTTTTTGCCACTAATATCTTAAATTCAGCGTAGCCTTATGGTAAAGTTATTCAAAAATTGTTAATATAATCTTTAGAAGTATTTGGAAGAAAAGTTGTTTTGATTGGAGATTTTTTTTCATGGATAAGATTTATGCAAACAAGATTGCGGCATACCTGAACAAGGAACCAAGGGATTTCACGAGGGAAGACCTGGTAAAATACATCAAGGAAAACGGCGTGAAGATGCTGAATTTCCGATATGTGGCAGGCGATGGCAGGCTTAAAACCCTGAATTTCATAATACATAGCGAGGATTACCTTAACAGGATTTTGTCCGCCGGAGAGCGTGTGGACGGTTCAAGCCTTTTCAAGGGCGTGGATGCTGGTTCAAGCGATCTGTATGTAGTGCCGAGATACAGGACTGCCTTTGTCAATCCATTTTCCGAAATTCCGGCGGTAGACATAATATGTGCCTTTTATACGGCAGAGGGAAAGCCATACTCGGCAGCCCCTACCGAAATACTTCGTCGTGCGGAAAAGGAATTTACAAAAAAGACAGGATATGAGTTTTACGCAATGGGCGAGCTGGAATACTATGTGATGAGCGAAAAAGACCCTCTTTATCCGTCTGTCACGCAGAAAGGCTACCACGAGGCCTATCCATTTGCGAAATGGGAAAATCTGAGAATTGAGGCAATGGAGCTTATTGCCGCCGCCGGAGGCAAGATAAAATACGGACATTCCGAGGTTGGATTTATCCGTGGCGAAAACAAGGAAATGACACAGCAGGAAATTGAGTTCCTCCCCGTGCCAGCGTCTGATGCTGCGGATCAGCTTGCCGTTTCAAAATGGATTCTGAGTGGTCTTGGCAAAAAATACGGCGTAACGGTTTCCTTCGCACCAAAGATTTCAATCGGACATGCCGGTTCAGGATTGCATATACATACCTGCCTGATGAAAGACGGACGGAACGCAATGCTCAACGAGAAGAACGAGCTTTCCGAAGAGGCAAAAAAACTAATTGCCGGATTTATGGAACTGGCCGCTCCGATTACTGCGTTCGGGAATACTGTTCCCACGTCGTATTTCCGTCTTGTGCCACATCAGGAGGCCCCTGTAAACGTATGCTGGGCATTCCGCAATCGCTCCGCTCTTGTGCGTGTCCCGCTAGGCTGGACAGGCAATGCTCAGAGCATGGTGCAGGATGCGAATCCTGGCAGCAAGCCTGTTCCTGTGAATACGAATCAGACCGTGGAGATACGCTCCGCCGACGGATCTGCCAATGTGCATACGCTAATAGCCTCGCTGTGCGTTGCGGCGATGAACGGTTTTGCCAGGGCGGACTATGCGGAATATGCGAAACAGTACTTTGTTGATCGCAACATACATGACAAGGATTTTGCGGATCAGCTTGAAAAACTGCCTCATCTTCCTTTCAGCTGTGCGGAATCAGGAAAGGTTCTTCTCCAGAATCGGGCGGCATTTGAAAAGGATGACATCTTCCCGTCTGCCGTGATAGATTCAGTCGCCAACCGGCTTATGTCATATCATGACGAGACTTTGCGGGATCGTCTTACTGGCAAGGTTGAGGAAATGAAGAAACTTGTAGAGGAGTATCTGTATTGCTAGGGAATGCTGAAAAAAACTTTTTCAGCATTGCAAGTTAGGGAAACGCAGATTAAGTGCCATTTTTGGCAAAATGCAAAAAATATCACGACGAGAGATTTTTGCAAAAATCGCAGAATATTGACTTTATCTGCGTTTCCTTAGCAGTTGGCAATGAGAAATTAGCAATTTAGGAGATGAAAAAACGGCGGCCTGGCTGCCGTTTTTTTGTATTCTTGTAAATTTTATGGAATTAAATGAATGCAATATCAGGGAAGCCTTGTTTTATGAAAGCCGGAAAAACGGCTCTCAATGTACACTTTGTCCGCATTTCTGTTTTTTAAAGGATGGCGAAAGGGGCAAATGCCGTGCCAGACAGAACATCGGCGGCAAAATAAAGACGCTCGTGTACGGCCTTCCTGCGGCAGTGAACATAGACCCGATAGAGAAAAAGCCTTTTTTCCATTTGTTGCCGGGCAGCCTTGCATATTCCTTTGCCGCTCCGGGTTGTAGTCTTTCATGCAGATGGTGTCAGAACTGGCAGATCTCACAGGCCATGCCGGAGGAATTTTCAGCAGCGAATGTTCCATGCTCACTTGAACCGGCGGAAAACGGATATTTACGCATAATTTCAGAGAAAATGAGCCATATTCCGCCGGAAACGCTGGTAAGAAACGCGATTCAGTGCCGTTGCCAAAGTATCGCATTCACATACACCGAGCCATCAGTCTTTTATGAATATATGCTGGAAACGTCCCGTCTTGCAAGGAAAAGCGGCCTTAAAACCGTAATGATAAGCTCAGGACATATAAATCGCAAGCCTATGGAGCAGCTTCTGCCCTTTATGGATGCCGTCAAGATAGATCTTAAATGCTTTAATGAGGAAACATACAGGAATTATGCCGGAATCTCGCTGGAATCCGTCAAAAACACATTGTTATTGCTGAAGGAAAAAGGAATTCTGTTTGAAATTGTCTGCCTGCTCATTACCGGTCTGAACGATTCCGAAGAGGAGGTTAGGGCAATGTCGGAATGGATTGTCCGTAATTTGGGCAATGATTCAATACTGTTTCTTTCAAGATTTTTTCCGGCATACAGAATGACGGACAGGCCGCCGGAATCCGAAGAGACAATAATGCGATCCCGTCGCATTGCCATGGAATGTGGGATAAGATATGTATATTCAGGCAATCTGCCAGCAGGAAATGAGGGCGAGAACACTTATTGTCCATCTTGCGGCAAAATGCTGATAGAGCGGCGCGGATACCGCATAATGAACAATCTTCTTTCGTCAAACGGAGGAAAATGCCTATTCTGCGGCGAAAAAGTCCCTGGAATATGGTGAAATGAAAAACTCGTCATGCTGAACTTGTTTCAGCATCTCATTCAAACTCGCATTAAAAAAATCGTGCATGACATTTTTCTAATGAAAAAATGTAAAATATAAACATAAAACCTTTCATTTAGGAAAATACATTATGTCAGACAAAGAAGAAGAAAAAATTGAATGGAATGAAGAAATTTAATTATGGTAATGAGGTAAAAATGAGAACAATTGAAAGGATTATCCTATTATTAGCCGCAATAATAACCATAATTGTGGGAATAGCAACCATAGTAAACTATCCATCAATTAAATGCTGGTTATCAAAATGTGAAACATCCCAACCTAATATAAGCAATGATGAAAGCTGCACAAATAACAGCTGCAATATAGATGCCCCAAAACTTTCAGAAACTGGACAAGACAAAGCAGCGCCAGCAACGGCAGTAGTCCGACAGTCCGCCGCCAGTAAGTACAATGTCGGCGATAAAATAACATTCGGTAGCTGGCCGGTAGGCATTGAGGGGGAGGTTTCCGAGGCAATAGAATGGGAAATACTGGAGAAAAAGAATGACGGCACGGCAATAGTTTTAAGCAGCAAGGTAATAGACGCAAAGCCATACAACACGGAGTTTAAGGACATAACATGGGCAGAAAGCAGTCTGCGAACATGGCTGAACGGAGAGTTTTACAGCAAGGCGTTCACTGCAAAAGAGAAAGATGCAATAGTTGAAACAACATTGAAGAACGCAGACAACATAGGAGAGTTCACACAGGAATATGTGGATTACGGAAATAAATGGGGACTTGATTGGTCTGAATATTTAGGTATAAAATGGCACACAATAGGGGGAGTAGACACAACGGACAATGTATGGCTACTGAGCCTGGATGACATGAAGAGATACGGCAGGAGATTCAGCACAGACGCAAGCAGGATAGGAAAGCCAATGGAGTACTTGAAGAAGAAGTGGAATTTCTGTACTAGTGAAGCCTGTAAGCGGAATGGAGCAGTAGGCAACGCCTGGTGGTGGCTGCGTTCCCCCGGCGACTTTCAGAATGACGCTGCAGACGTCGACAAGTCCGGCTTTGTACTCGCTGATGGTGATGACGTAGACATAGTGAATGGCGGTGTTCGTGCGGCCTTAAAAATTAATCTAAATAATCTCTAATCTCCAAGAAACAAACCAGTAGCAAGCCCTGCCGCCAAACAAAGTCGAATAGTAAGTTGGCGACTGAGGGGAGGCAGGGTCAGGAAAAATGGAATATTTCCACAACTCCTAACTACTCACTACTAACTTCTAACTGTAAATTTCTGTAAGGAAATTTACAATAATTGCTCACTGCTAATTGCTAAGGAAACGCAGATAAAGTAGGTGTTTTTGAAATTCTATTGTCTTAAAGTAAAAATTTTTTTCAATTTTTTGACTTTTTAGCTAAAATTTCATCTTTTTTGCCTCTTTTTGTGCGTTTTCCTGCCCTCCGGCGGCCTTTTTTAGGCCGTCAGGGCGTACTACTCCTGGGAATCACCCGCGGCAGAACTCTTCCGTACGTCCAGCCCTTATAACCATCACCATGTTCGCACTCGCAGCAAGTATGTACAGCCTGTTCAAGTTCTTCGCTAGCCCCCTGTACCTCGCCTTGCTGTACCCGAACTGCCTCTTGATAAGCAGGAACACATGCTCCACCTTTGACCTCACGCTGGCTATGCGTCCCTCTATCCTCTTTGTCCAGCCGCTGCCGTCCTGCCTCGCAGGCCTCCGCCCGTTCCTCCCGGTCGTCCTTACCTCTATCCCTGACACGTCCATCCCTTCCGCCTCCATGTGCCTGAGCGCGGTGCTGTAAGCCGAGTCGCCATACAGGACATGGTCTCCCTTGCGGAACAGCCTGTGTGCCTCCGTCACGTCATGGACATTCGCAGATGTCACTGTAAGGCTGTGTATGAAGCCGCTCCCCACGTCAACTCCGACATGCCCTTTCATTCCGAAATACCACTGCCCGCCCTTCTTCGTCTGGCTCATCTCCGGATCCCTCTTGCCATCCTTGTTCTTCGTGGAACTCGGTGCGTTTATTATGGTCGCATCCTCTATCGTCCCACCCTGCATTATCATCTTGTTCCTTTTCAGGCATTTGGCAACATCGTCAAAAAGGACCTTGCACAGCCCCTTTTCTTCCAGAAGATGTCGGAACTTCATAAGCGTTGTGGAATCAGGAACCCTCTCCCCATGGGCGAGCCGTAGAAAAGCCTTCGCGGTGAGATCCTCGCAGCACATATCCTCTATGCCCTCGTCCGACAGGTTGTACCATGACTGGAGCATGAACATCCTCAGCATAAGCCCTATGTCCTTGGGCGGCCTGCCGAACTCTCCGGGGTGATAGTGTGGGGAGATTATGGCTATCCATCTTTCCCATGGCATTATGCGTTCCATTTCCTTGAGGAAGCGCTGCTTGCGTGTGGTTTTTCTGTTCATGGAGTACTCAATTTCCGAAAATGACATCTGGCTCATGATTTCAAAGTCCCTTTATATGATTTAAATTCCGACGTGTCCCCGTCGTATATATTATACCATATTTTTAGGGACTTTTTCAGTGTTTCCCTAA
>LXOW01216108.1_pt1 | contig 15876 bp, 15 predicted proteins | sample 1368591 | NCBI WGS metagenome assembly LXOW01 (sample SAMN04884650, study PRJNA319009) | bovine gut metagenome | isolation source: Cow rumen | host: Bos taurus | place: Italy: Legnaro (PD) | collected 2014-07-09 | reverse complement strand
GGCTACGGCTCCTGGTGGAGGTGCGGAGACGCACAGGTTTCGGAGAACCCGAGGAACCTGGCCGCCTATGAGGACCACCTTGAGCACGTCAAGGACGCAAGGAAGTATTGATGAAGATTGAACTGAGTTACAATCGGAAGAGACTCTCAGTCGAGGTGGCACCGGAGCATTTCGGTGCCATTCTCAGGCTTAATGACGAGAAAACCGGCAAAGAGCCAAAGAATGCCGCGGAAATTACAAAAGAGGCCATCAAAGGCTCGTTTGAGAAGTTCCTTTCTCTTCCGGGCAATGTCCTTGTTATCGTCAACGACGGCACAAGGCCGACTCCCACAAGGTTTGTCATGGATGCAATCGGACCTGCCCTTGAGAAGGAGGATGTCTCGTTCCTGATTGCAACCGGCAGCCACAGGGCCCCGTATGAGAGTGAGTATGACTTCATCTTCGGCTCCTGGTACAAGGTCTTCAAGGACCGCGTCTTTGTTCATGACTGCCATGCCATGGATGATATGGACTACTACGGCAGGACCAGCCGCGGCACCGAGCTGTATCTGAACAAGCTGGTGAAGAAAGCCTCCAAGGTCATTGTCATCGGCTCCGTCGAGCCTCATTACTTCGCAGGCTATACCGGGGGTAGAAAGGCCTTCCTCCCGGGGGTTGCTGCTTACTCATCAATCGAGCACAACCACAAGATGGCCCTTTCTCCGGAGGCCAAGACCCTGGCCCTTGAGGGTAATCCGGTTCATGAGGACCTGATGGAGGCCATGGCACTGGTCAAGTGCCCTGTCTATTCCATCATGACCGTCCTGGACAGGAACCATGAGATAGACACTGTCACCGCAGGTGACATCACCGTCTCATTCAATGATGCGGTCAAGGCCGCAAACAGCATCTTCACCGCTCCGCTTAAGGAGAAGGCTGACATTGTTGTCACTGTTGCCCCTTATCCGATGGATGTGGACCTTTATCAGAGCCAGAAGGCGATAGACAACGCCAAGCTTGCCCTCAAGGACGGCGGGACAATGATCCTGGTCAGTGCATGCAGGGAAGGTATTGGCGGAGAAGCTTTTGTCAAACTGCTTTCCAGTGCCTCAACTCCAGATGAAGTGCTAAAGAAAATAGCTGAAGGCTTCAAACTGGGCTATCATAAGGCCGCGAAGATGGCCGAGGTGTTCAAGTGGGCCACAGTTGAGGCTTACTCAAGCATAGCGGATGACCAGCTCAAGAGCATATTCATAACACCGGTGCATGACCTTCAGAAGGCAATAGATGATGCCATTGCCAAGTACGGACCACAGAGCAAGGTCGTCTTCATGCCTGACGGATCGGTCACAGTGCCGATGGTGGGCTGAGGAACGTACTCAGTTCTCGTCCGGTTCAACAAGTTCCGGAGTTTCTGTTTCCGGGCCTTCCACGGCCTCCACGTTGCGCAGTTTCCTGCCCATGGCGCGGTGGCGTGTGAAGGCGTTGTCTATCTCGTTGCTTGCGGATGAGAGCTTCTTCTTCACTGAATCCAGAACAACGCCGAACTTGCCGTACTCTGTCTTGACCTCACCCAGCACATGCCAGACCTCGGAGCTCTTCTTTTCAATCGCAAGGGTCCTGAAGCCCATCTGCAGGCTGTTGAGAAGGCTTGCCAGGGTCGCAGGGCCTGCGATCATCACATGGAACTCACGCTGGATACGGTCCTGCAGGCCCGGAATCGAGAGGATTTCCGCATAAAGGCCCTCGATGGGTAGGAACAGGATTGCGAAATCCGTGGTGTAGGGGACATCGATGTATTTCTCGCGGATGTCCTTGGATTCATCAAGTATTCTTCTCTCAAGAGCCTTGCGCAGGGCCTTGATTGCCTCGACATCGCTGGTCTCTGTTGCCATGCAGAGTCTCTCATAGTCCTCACGCGGGAACTTGGAGTCTATCGGAAGCAGCACATGCTCGCCTTCCTGTGATCCCGGAAGCTTGACCGCGAACTCAACAGGGTCGCGGCTTGTGCGTTTGGTGACNNCCGACCTGCTTGAATGACGAGGAGAGTCTTGCCTCAAGGGTGCTCTGCAGTTTCTCCTCAACCGTCTGGCGCATCTGCTCAAGACGCCTCTCGTTGTCCTTCTGGATGTCGGAGAGCTTGGATTCCACAGTCTTCGTGAGTTTGTCGTTGTCCGTGGAGAACTGGGCCAGGCGTGAATCCACAAGGGTGTTGAGCTGGCTGCTGCGTCTGTCCAGTCCGTCCAGACGGGTGCTTGTCACAGTCAAAGACTGCTCTATGCGCCTGAGGCTTTCCTCAGTGGAGGCGAGCTGCCTTGAGATTGTGTTCAATGTCTCGGTCTCAGCATTGTCAGTCTTCTTTGACTGCTTTGAGATGACGATTACCAGAAGTATTATGGTTATCAGGCCGGTGGCCAGGAGAATGTACTGCATACTCTGAAGGTAACATCAAAACGGCCGGTTTTCAATGATGTCAGGCAGGTCAGATGACATTGACCTGGATGAGGTCGTTGACTATCTCGCGGACCTTCTGTCTGTTCTGAGGGAAATAGACCATGTGGAAAAGATAGGTTTCGAGCATGATTGTGAGCTTGTCGGCCACATCCTGAGGACTGCACTTCTTAAACTTGCCTTCCTTGATGGCCTGGCGTATCAGCCTGGCAAAGAAAAGGTTCAGCTTGGCTGTTCTGCGTGACACCGTCTCCGGAAGATCCTCGAACCTGTCGATCATCTTGAGGAAGTTTCCGACCTGTTTTTCATATGTGTCGGCCTGGTTCATTATGTCATTGGCGATCATGTGCAGCTTTTCCACGGGATCGGAGACGGACTTCCATTTTTCCGATGAATACTTGGAGAAGGCAAGGTCCGTGGTGTACTTGACGGCTTCCTGATAAAGCTGTGACTCATCCTTGAAATACTGGTAGACGGTTGTTCTGGACAGACCGCAGGCGGAGGCGATCAGGCTGAGGTTGGCGTTCTTTCCCTCCGTGGCGTAAACCGCCAGGGCAGCCGCCATAATCTCGGTTTTCCTCTTGTCGTGGTCTATCTTCTTTGGCATGTTGACATTATAGCTCAAAATGTCTGAAACGTAAAGGAAGCTTGTTCCTCTTGTCCAATCATTTGCCGATTGCACCGTCTTTTTGTATTTTAGTGTTGATTAGCTGGTTTGCAGAGGGAGTTATGGTCCTAAAGCACACTAGCGGAGAGGTGAGAGATGAACATTGATAAGTTTACCATAAAAATGAAGGAGGCTCTTCAGGGAGCCGAAAACCTTGCCACAAGGTACAATAACGCAGAGATAGGCAACGAGCACATGTTTCTGGCCATGCTCCAGCAGCAGGACGGAATAGCGGAGCCGCTCTTTGCAAAGGTCGGAATAGATTTCCAGGGTCTTCTGAACGAGACCCGTTCCCTCGTGGACAGACTCCCCAAGGCATACGGCACGGCCATGAACGTGGGGCTCTCGCGCGGTCTCTATCAGATCCTGACGGAGGCACAGTCGGAGGCCGACAAGTTCAAGGACGAGTATGTCTCCACCGAGCATGTCATCCTGGCAATGCTGGGTGATGACGGACAGATCGGCCGTCTTCTCAAGCGCTACGGAGTCACGCGCGATGCACTGATGCAGGCGCTGCAGAGCATCAGAGGCAGTCAGAGGGTGACGGACGAGGATGCCGAGAGCAAGTATCAGGCCCTGCAGAAGTACTGCCGCGACATGACTGCTCTGGCAAGACAGGGCAAGATGGATCCCGTCATCGGACGTGACGAGGAGATCAGACGTGTGATGCAGGTGCTTTCGAGGAAGACCAAGAACAATCCCGTGCTGATAGGCGAGCCCGGTGTCGGAAAGACCGCCATCGTCGAAGGACTTGCGCAGAGGATCGTGGGCGGAGACGTCCCCGATTCCCTCAAGGACAAGAGCCTTCTTTCCCTTGATGTCGGAGCTCTTGTGGCCGGAGCCAAGTTCCGCGGCGAGTTCGAGGAAAGGCTTAAGGCCGTTGTAAACGAGATAACCAGAAGCGAAGGGAAGATCATACTCTTCATAGATGAGCTTCACACAATAGTGGGCGCAGGTGCTGCCGAAGGTTCCACCGATGCCTCCAACCTCATCAAGCCCGCACTTGCCCGCGGAGAGCTCCATGCCATAGGCGCCACAACGTTGGATGAGTACCGCAAGTACATCGAGAAGGACAAGGCCCTTGAAAGAAGGTTCCAGCCTGTATTCGCCTCGGAACCGTCCGTGGAGGACACCATATCGATCCTGCGTGGAATCAAGGACCGCTACGAGGTCCATCACGGAGTGCGCATCAAGGACGATGCCCTCGTGGCCGCCGCGGTGTTGTCCAACAGGTACATCACCAACAGATTCCTGCCCGATAAGGCAATCGACCTGATAGATGAGGCTGCAAGCCAGCTCAAGATCGAGATCGAGAGCCAGCCGGAGGAGCTGGACAAGATCGAGCGCAAGCTGATGCAGCTTCAGATAGAACAGCAGGCGCTTTCCAAGGAGGACGATCCTTCATCCAGAAGCAGGCTTGAGAAGATCAACGCAGAGCTTGCGGACCTCAAGAACACAAGGGATACCATGCACCTGAGGTGGGAGAACGAAAGAAGCGCCATCGAGGGAATCCGCGAGAAGAAGTCCCGCCTTGAGGATCTCAGAACCCAGGAGAGCATAGCCGAACGCAACGGTGATTTCGCCAAGGCCGCTGAGATCGTGCACGGTCAGATTCCTCAGCTTCAGAAGGAGATCGAGGAGGAGAGCGAAAAGCTCAAGGCCGTGCAGGGTGACAACAAGCTCCTGCGCGAGGAAGTGGATGAGGATGATATCGCAAGAATCGTTTCTTCCTGGACGGGTGTTCCCGTGGCCAAGATGCAGGGATCCGAGATGCAGAAGTACCTGAATCTCGAAAAGACGCTTTCCGAAAGGGTCATAGGTCAGGATGAAGCAATCGCCGCCGTGGCAAACGCCATCAGGCGCAACAAGACCGGAATCGGCGATGACCACAGGCCGCTGGGATCTTTCCTGTTCGCAGGACCTACGGGCGTCGGAAAGACAGAGCTTGCCAAGGTGCTTGCCGGAATGCTCTTCGACGACGAGAAGGCCCTTACCAGGATTGATATGTCGGAGTACATGGAGAAGTTCAGCGTATCGCGTCTGATAGGTGCACCTCCGGGATATGTCGGATACGACGAGGGCGGTCAGCTGACCGAGGTAGTCAGAAGGCGTCCGTATTCGGTCGTGCTCTTCGATGAGATCGAGAAGGCGCATCCGGATGTTTTCAACGTCCTGCTCCAGATTCTGGATGACGGAAGGCTTACCGACGGACAGGGAAGGCTGGTTGACTTCACCAACACCATAATCATCATGACCAGCAACCTGGGAAGCCGTCAGCTTATGGAGGCTCCGGATCTCAAGACAGGTCACGAGGCAGTCATGGAGGTGATACGTGCCTCATTCAAGCCTGAGTTCATCAACAGGATTGATGAGATCATCATCTTCAACCGTCTTGGCAAGGAGCAGATATCCGCAATCGTGTCCCTGCAGCTCAGGAAGCTTGCGCAGAGACTGTCCAACCGCAACCTCACCCTCAAGTGGGATGACAGCGTGGTGGATATGGTCAGCGAAGCCGGATTCGATCCTGATTACGGCGCAAGGCCCATCAAGCGTGCCATACAGACCATGGTCGAGAACCCGCTTGCCGTGGATATGCTTCACGGACGCTTCAGCGACGGCGATACGATCAAGGTCAGTGCTCCGAACGGACAGCTCGTCATAGAGCGTGCTGCGGACTGATGTTCCGGTAGTCCCGGATTTCATCGATATCCAGAGCCCAGGAAGTGTCGTCGAACGATGGCTCGGAAACATCGCATTGTCTGAGAATCCTGCTGACTGTGAAGTCTTCGGGACATTTCAGAATCCTGCTTTTCATGCGGGATGCAAGGAGGACAGGGTGCCCCGGCACCTTGTCCCCTTTGTTTTCTGAGAACGGTCTTACGGCATCGTGGTCTTTGAGAAGAGGAACCAGGGTGCCGTAATGATCTGCGGTTACAAGAGGCATGTCCGCAAGGGAGATGAAGAACGCGTTGTTTTCCTCCACCTGCAGGACGCCTGTCTTTGCTGAGCTGAACTGGCCCTTTCTGTAGTCCCTGTTATCTACAACCAGCATCTCCAATCGTGCATCTGTTTTCCCGATGAATGCCCTGCATGGAGCTATTGCCTTCCTGATGCTGGCGCTTCTGTATCCCGTGACCACGATGAGGGTGCATTTCTCGCCGTTTTCTTCCGAGTGCTTCTGAAGAAACTCCAAGGCCTGAAGACAGCAGTGGCATACCATGCTCATGCCGTTGTAGGGCAGAAGCATCTTGTTTGTTCTTCCCATCCTGGATGACGTTCCTGCCGCAAGCATGACTATGTCCATACGCTGTCTCCTCAGCCGACATGGTATCACACTATTTACCAACGATTCTTCTTTTTTCTATAATTCCAGCCATGTTGGCCGTATTCATCAACTGCGGAACCGTCATAATCGGTTCCCTTATAGGTCTTCTGGTGGGGAGACATCTGAAGGACAGTTTCAAGGAGATAGTGTTCTCCTGTAGCGGACTGGTGACCATCGTCATGGGAATACAGATGGCGCTTCAGTCTTCCAACTTCCTCGCGCTGCTGCTTGCCCTTCTGCTGGGAGGCGCGCTCGGTTACCTTCTGAAGATTGAAGACAGGGTGCTTGCACTGGGAGACAGGCTGGGAAGGGTCACCGGTAGCTCCGACGGGCAGTCGGGGACAAGGAATTTCGCCAAGGGATTTCTCACCGCATCTGTGCTGTTCTGCTCCGGCGCCATGAGCGTGGTCGGTTCGATACAGGCCGGAACAACCGGCGAGATGACCACAATCCTCATCAAATCCGTCATGGACGGATGCATGGCCGTGGTTTTTGCATCAATCTACGGAATAGGGGTGATGTTCTCATTCCTCTTCATACTCGTCTACCAGGGATTCTTCACTCTTGCCGGAGGATGGCTGGAGCCGATTCTGGGTTCCGTGGGTATTGCGGAACTGTCCGCTTCAGGCGGGGTGCTCCTGCTGATGATCGGCCTGGGCCTTCTGAAGATACGTGAGTTCAAGACCGCGAACTTCCTGCCGGCGCTTGTGTTCGCGCCGGTGTTCGGAATACTTGCGGACAAAATACTGTAATCAGGACTCAGTGTCGCCTTGCATCCTCCAAGGAGGTGTCGATGTCCTTGTTGAGGGGCACCGGGCAGCTTCCCGTGGACCAGATCTGNNGTCCCTGTACAGAGCAAGAGCCTCCTGATGGCGGTTCGCGTACATGCGAAGGTCGGCGAAGATGAAGTACCTGTCCCCGTTCTCGAAGATGTCGCGGAACAGCTGGTCGAAGACGTTCGGATCCCCTACGTTGAAGAAGTTGGACCTGATGAGCTCAACCGCCGTGCGGATCTCGTCATCGGCGTTGATGAAGTCGTACGGATTGTAGCGGCCCCTCATCTCAGCTATCTCATGCTCCTTGTGCCCGAAGATGAAGATGTTGTCGTCTCCGACTTCCTGGGCGATCTCCACGTTGGCTCCGTCGAGCGTTCCGATTGTAAGGGCTCCGTTGAGCATGAACTTCATGTTTCCGGTTCCGGAGGCTTCGAGACCTGCGGTGGAGATCTGCTCGCTGAGGTTCGTGGCCGGAATGATTCCTTCAGCCATGGTGACCCTGTAGTTGGGCATGAAGTATACGTGGAGCTTCTTGTTCACGGACATGTCCGAGTTGACCAGCGCCGAGAGGTTGTTGATGAACTTGATGGACAGTTTTGCGTTCACATAGCCCGGGGCGCTCTTTCCGCCGAACAGGAACGTCGTGGGCGGGAACGAGTCGTAGAATGCCTTGTCGTTCTTGAGCCTGAGATAGATCATGACGATGTTGAAGGCGTTCAGAAGCTGCCTCTTGTACTCGTGTATCCTCTTGACCTGGACATCGAAGATCGTATCCGGATCGATGATTATGCCGCAGTCCTTGCTGAGGAAATCGGCTGCACGCTTCTTGTTGTCGGCCTTGATTCTGGCGAACTTCTTTGCGAACGCGGCATCATCGGCGAATCTGCGCAGCTCGGCCAGCTTGTCGGTGTTGGTGATCCACTCGGGACCGATGGCCTCGGTGATCAGGCCGGCAAGTCCGGGATTGGATGACAGAAGCCACCTTCTGGGAGTGATTCCGTTGGTCTTGTTCTGGAATTTCTCGGGAAAGATCCTGTTGAACTCCGGGAACATCTGGTTCTTGAGGAGATCCGTGTGCAGCTGGGCCACGCCGTTGACCGCATGGCTTCCGATGATGGCAAGGTTCGCCATCCTGACGTACTTGGGATCGGATTCCTCTATGATGCTCACGTTGGAGATTGCCTGGTTGTCCAGAGGGAAGTATGCCACGGCACGCCTGAGGAACCTGGCGTTGATCTCATAGATGATCTGCATGTGTCTGGGAAGGATTTCCTGCATCATGTGCACCGGCCACTTCTCCAGAGCCTCCGGCATGAGGGTGTGGTTCGTGTATCCCATGCACTGTGTGGTGATGTCCCAGGCCGTGTCCCAGTCGAGGTTTTCCTGGTCTATGAGGATCCTCATGAGCTCGACCACCGCGATCGACGGGTGGGTGTCGTTGAGCTGGATTGCGGAATACTTGGGCAGTTCCCTGATGTTGCTGCTGACATGCTTGAACCTTCTCATGATGTCGGCGAGCGAGCATGCCACGAAGAAGTACTGCTGCTTGAGTCTGAGTACCTTTCCCATGTACTGGGTGTCGTTGGGGTAGAGTACCTGGCTTATGTTCTCAGCCTTTACCTTGTTGCGCACGGCCCTGGCGTAGCTTCCGTCGTTGAAATCCGCGAAGTTGAAGTCCTCGACGGCCTTTGCGCTCCACAACCTCAGCGTGTTAACGGTCTTTCCGCCGTATCCGATGATGGGCGTGTCATAGGCCATTCCGATTACGGTGTCCGTGTCTACCCACTTGTAGTAGTCCTTTCCGTTCTCATGGATCACGTCGACCCTTCCTCCGAAGTTGACCGTGAACCTGAGGTCCGGTCTGGGGATCTCCCACGGGTTGCCGTCCCTGAGCCAGTTGTCCGGCTGCTCGAACTGGAAGCCGTCCTTTATCTGCTGTCTGAAGATTCCGTAGTTGTATCTGATTCCATAACCGAAGGAGGGGATCTCCAAAGTGGCCATGGAGTCAAGGAAACATGCTGCGAGTCTGCCGAGGCCTCCGTTTCCGAGACCTGCATCGGGCTCCACGTCCGCAAGCTCCTCATAGGTGTAACCCAGGTCCTTGAGGGCCTTGCTTACCTCGTCGTTGAGTCCCATGTTGGTGATGTTGTTGGTCATGGCACGGCCCATGAGGAATTCGAGGGACAGATAGTAGACGCGCTTTGCCTTTGCGGCCTCCTGTGTCTTTCTGGAGATGTCCCACTGGTGGATGATCCTGTCGCGGATCGAGTAGGCCAGGGCGTCGTAGCGTCCCTGCATGGATGTATGGAATGTATCCGCATCCTGAGTGTATTTCAGATGCTCCGCGAAATCGCGCTCGATTGCGGATGCCGTATATGAGATTCTGGTGTTCTCTGCTTTTCTTTCTTTTGCCTGGGCCATTCAAAGTCCTCGTTTCTTAAAAATCGGCATTGTGCTATTTCATAAAATGAAAGAAGTTATTATTGCCGATGGTGAGTATATCAGAAAAAAAAGACCTGTTCAATAACGGTTTGTTCCTCCGGGACACCGCCGTATATCCATATAATACATGTGCGCGCGGCGCGCGCAAGGGCGCCGTAATTGTTGATTCCAATTGAAAAAGATTCAGGGTTATTGACAAACTTGCAGCCTTTTTGCTAAGTTACATTCTGCACGTTTACACACTGGCACTATGCCCTTGTAGCTCAGTCGGTAGAGCACCACCATGGTAAGGTGGGGGTCAGCGGTTCAAATCCGCTCGGGGGCTTAAAGCTCCGGTAAGTGACGATGCCACCGGAAATTACCGGCTTTGGCCGTAAGGAGATACAGATATGGCAGAGAAAAAGAAAAGTCCTGTTGAGAAGATCGCTCTCCAGTGCTCAGAGTGCAAGAGGAAGAACTACACAACAGAGAAGAACCGCCGTAACAATCCCAACAAGCTCGAACTGATGAAGTACTGCCCGTTCGAGAGAAAGCACACACTGCATCGTGAGACAAAGGTAAAGTAAGCCGCTGGCTTTCAGATAGAGGAATATAGGCCAGTAGCTCCAACGGTTAGAGCACTGGTCTCCAAAACCGGGTGTTGGGGGTTCGAATCCCTCCTGGCCTGTAAACCCTCTGTTCAGGAGATTTAGATGAAGAAGTTATTCAGGTATTTCAAAGAATGCAGACTTGAGATGAAGAAGGTCGCATGGCCCAGCAGAGCTACGATTCTCTCATCGACAAAGCTTGTTCTTATCACGACCATAATCTTCGCCGCTCTTCTCGGTCTCGTTGATTTCCTGCTGATGAGGCTCATCTACCTCATTTTCTAAGGAAGGCAGTCATGGCAAGAGAATGGTATACCGTACACACCTATTCAGGCTACGAGCAGAAGATTGAGAAACTCATCCGCAGAATGATGGAGCTCGATCCGAAATTCGCTTCGGTGTGCCTTGACGTCAAGGTTCCGTTCGAGACGGTCGTCGAGAACAAGGACGGAGTCAAGAAGGAAGTCAGGCACAAGGTCCTGCCGGGTTACATCCTGGTGGAACTGGATCTGCCTGAGGACGATTCCTGGAAGGGTTACTGCACCCAGATCAAGAGAATCCAGGGTGTCACGGGTTTCCTTGCCGCATCAAGATCATCCAGACCCATCCCGCTCACGAAGGACGAGATGAACAACATCCTCCAGAAGACGGGAGAGATAAAGGCGGAGAAGGCGTTCAGGCCCAGACAGAGCTTCAACGTCGGAGAGAACGTCAAGGTCATGGAAGGTCCGTTCTCCGGTTTCTCCGGTGTCATCGAGGAGATCAACAACGAGAAAGGCCGCATCAAGGTCTCGGTCGAGATCTTCGGCAGGCCCACTCCCGTGGAGATCGAGTTCTCTCAGGTGGAGAAGATCTGACGACACCGCCGTCCGGTACCGGATGTTGCCGGGCGGGAAGTATGACATACATCCGTTTGAAATATGAAAAACTCCTCTTCGGGAATGCGGATGCACGAAGCAGAAGCAGAGCCGGAAAGGTGGGAGCCTGATCGTATGACAGGCGTTAATACCAGCGTGGAGGTCTGAACATTCCGCCAACCCAGGCAAGACCGTCCGCGTAAGGAGAGAAATATGGCAAAGAAAAAGGTTACTGCAATCATCAAGTTGCAGTGTCCGGCCCAGAAGGCCACACCGGCACCCCCGATCGGTCCGGCTCTCGGCCCTCACGGTGTAAGCGCACCTCAGTTTGTCCAGCAGTTCAACGAGAAGACAAGACAGTTTGAACCCGGTCTGACAATCCCAGTAGTCATCACAGTCTATGCTGACAGATCGTTCAGCTTCATTCTGAAGACTCCTCCTGCAGCCGTCCTCATCAAGAAGGCTCTGGGTCTTGAGACTGCAAGCGGCGTTCCCAACAAGCAGAAGGTCGGTACCCTCACACAGGCCCAGCTTGAGGAGATCGCAAAGGTCAAGATGCCCGATCTGAACGCAAACGACATCGAAGCTGCAAAGCGCATCGTCGCCGGAACAGCAAGATCAATGGGCGTGGAGGTGGAGAAATGAAGCGCGGCAAGAAGTATCAGGAAGCTGTAAAAAAGTACGACAAGGCAAAGGTCTACTCCATTTCCGAAGCTGCCGGACTGCTCAAGGAGCTTTCGTTCGCAAAGTTCGATGAGACAGTTGAGCTTCACATCAAGCTCATGCTCAAGAAGAGCCAGAGCGTCAGAGACACCGTGGTTCTGCCGAACCAGTTCTCAGCGGAGAAGAAGATCCTCGTATTCGCAAAGGGAGACAAGGCTCAGGAAGCCCTGGACGCCGGAGCAGCATACGTCGGTGACAACGATCTGATTGAGAAGATCCGCGGCGGTTGGATGGATTTCGATGTGGCAGTCGCAACACCTGACATGATGAAGGATGTCGGTCGTCTCGGTCCTATCCTTGGTAGAAGAGGCCTCATGCCGAACCCCAAGACACAGACCGTCACAATGGATATCAAGGGCGCCCTTGCGGAACTCCGCATGGGAAGAACCGAGTTCCGTTCTGACAAGACCGGTGTTGTTCACATGGCAATCGGCAAGGTTTCCATGGATGCGGACAAGATTGCTGAGAACGCAACAGTCGCAGTCAAGGAAATCTTCAAGAAGAAGCCTGCCGACGCAAAGGGAGACTTCGTTGTCAGCACGGCACTTGCATCAACAATGGGCCCCGGCATCATGGTTGATACAAAGGATCTGCAGTAAGCAGGAGGGTGGATATGGAATATCAGACAAAAGTGAACGCAACAAAGGAAGCCGCAGTCAAGCAGCTTAAGGATGAGTTCGGTCAGTACTCCGGTTTCATCTTCGCGGATTACCGCGGACTCACGGTCGCCCAGCTCTCTGACCTGCGCAAGCAGCTCAGATCAAAGGACGCCGCATGCCGTATCGTCAAGAACCGCTACGCCAAGATCGCAATGCGCGAGCTCGGACATGAGGGAGTTGACAATGACCTTGTCGGACCTACTGCTGTCATCCTCGCAAGGGGCGACGAGCAGAGCGCAATCGCAAAGATTGTCGTAGAGGCTCAGAAGGGAACTGAAAACAAGCTTCAGATCCGCGGTGGATTCCTGGACGGAAGAGTATTCGACGCTGCACAGGTCGATGCCTTCTCGAAGCTTCCGGGCAGACTCGAGCTCATCAGCCACCTTATGGCAACGATGAAGGCTCCTGTCCAGAAGGTCGCAGCAACTCTGCTGGCTTACAAGGAGAAGCTCGAGAGCGGCTCCGCAGCAGAGGCAAAAACAGAGTAATGACAGCCTTAGTCTTCAAAGTACCATGCTACGGCTGTTGAAGAAAAAAATTTAAAGGAGAAGATAATATGGCTACAAGAGATGAGATTTTAGAGTCTATCGCCAACATGACCGTGATGGAGGTTGCTGACCTCATCAAGGCTATGGAAGAGAAGTTCGGTGTCACAGCAGCCGCTGCTGCAGTCGCAGTCGCAGCCGGTGGTGCCGCAGCACCCGCAGAGGAAGCTGAGGAGCAGACAGAGTTCGACGTCATCCTCAAGTCCTTCGACGCATCCAAGAAGATCGCCGCCATCAAGGCTGTCAGAGAAGTCAGCGCAGAGCTCGGACTCAAGGAAGCCAAGGAGCTTGTTGAGGCCGGCGGAAAGGTCAAGGAGGGAATCTCCAAGGCTGATGCAGCTGCTGTCAAGGAGAAGCTTGAGGCTGCTGGTTGTGTGGTAGAGGTTAAATAATCTGCCTTTGAATGAACCTCCAGGGCCCGTTCTGCGGGCCTCGGAGGATTTTCTGTCTTTATTTGACGTTTGTTTATTGTTTTTTTTCATCTGCAGTAATGCAGCAGTCTATCAACTGATATTGGGGGTACAAGATGGTTGCCAAAGGCAAGCCCATAAACAGGACCTACATCGGAGCTGACTTCGAAGAAGTATGCGAGCTCCCGGATCTGATCGGAATCCAGAAGGACTCCTATGAGAACTTCCTCCAGAGCAACAGGCTCAAGGCCGGTCTTCCTCTTGACGAGAAGAGCGGACTCGAAGAGGTCTTCAGATCCATTTTCCCGATTGACGGACCCAACGGCGAGATGAGCCTCAGATATGAGTCATACTCGTTGGACTTCGACAAGATCAAGTATTCGGAAACGGAATGCAAGAAGAAGGGACGCACATACAGCGTGCCTCTCAGAGCTGTCATAAGCCTTGCCCTCACAGCAAATGACGAAATCAGGGAGAAGGACATCTTCCTGGGCGACATTCCCCTCATGACAGACAGGGGAACCTTCATCGTCAACGGCGCCGAGCGCGTAGTCGTCAGCCAGATCCACAGATCCCCCGGTGTCATCTTCACGACGGAGAAGGGTGTCTATTCCTCAAGGATCATCCCGTACCGCGGCTCATGGCTGGAGTTCGAGATCGACGAGAAGAAGAAGGTCATCTGCACCAAGATCGACAGAAAGAAGAGAATTCTCGGTACCCTGTTCCTCAGGGCTATCGGATACGATACACGTGAGAAGATCATCGCCGCATTCTATGCAGTGAAGTCCGTGGAGCTTAACGAAGGCACCAAGATGGATCTGGACGGAATGTACCTTGCCAAGGACATCTACGTCACGGCCGAGGACGGCGAGCAGCACAAGATCCTCCAGGCCGGAACGGCACTCGATGCGAACTACATCGAGCAGATGATCGGTTTCGGAATCAAGAGCGTGGACATCGTGGACATGGATGCGGAGAACTCCCTCCACAGCCCGATGATCCTCAAGTGCTTCGAGATCGAGGAGTCCAAGTACACCAACAGCGGTGTCAGCGACGAGCCGACCAAGGACGAGGTCCTGAGCGCCATCTACAGCATCCTCATGCCCGGTGAGATGATCACCACGGAAAGAGGCGAGAGGGAGCTGCCCGAGATGTTCTTCTCTCCCAGACGCTATGACCTGGGAGCAGTGGGACGCTACAAGCTCCACAAGAGATTCCATGCAGGTGATGATTCCGCCGATTTCGACGAGAACCTCACGGTCCTCACTCCGGAGGACATCGTCAACACCATGGCGTTCCTCATCAAGGTCTTCATCCATGAAGAGAGCATCGATGATATCGACCACCTCGGAAACCGCCGTGTCAGATGTGTCGGCGAGCTGCTGCAGCAGCAGCTGAAGGCCGCCCTCTCACGCATGGAGAGGATTGCCAAGGACAGGATGAACACGAATCCCGAGGCTGCCAAGCCCCAGGACCTGATCTCCAACAAGCCCGTTGTCGCGGCCATCAAGGAGTTCTTCGGTTCTTCCCAGTTCTCACAGTTCATGGATCAGATCAACCCGCTGGCCGAGCTTACCCACAAGAGAAGGCTCACGGCCCTCGGAAGCGGCGGACTCAACCGCGACCGCGCAGGATTCGAGGTCAGAGACGTCCACTACACGCATTACGGACGCATGTGTCCCATCGAGACTCCTGAAGGTCCGAACATCGGTCTGATCGTGTCGCTTGCCAACTACACCAGAATCAACAAGTACGGATTCCTCGAGACTCCCTACAGGAAGGTCGTCGACGGAAAGGCCACGAGCGAAGTCAGGTTCCTTGATGCTTACGACGAGGAGAAGTACTTCATCGCACAGGCCAACGCAAAGCTCAAGAAGGACGGTGCATTCGTGGACAAGGACGTTCCCGTGAGGAACAAGGGCGATTACTCCACACGTCATCCTGAGGAGATCAGGTACATGGACGTTTCACCCAAGCAGGTCGTGTCCGTCGCGGCTTCGCTGATTCCGTTCCTGGAGCACGACGATGCAAACCGCGCCCTGATGGGATCGAACATGCAGCGTCAGGCCGTTCCCCTTCTTTTCCCCGAGGCTCCGAGAGTAGGAACCGGAATGGAGACGAAGGCAGCCTATGATTCAGGTGTTCTGGTCAAGGCAAAGAGAGGCGGTAAGGTCACATACGTGTCATCCACAAGAGTAGACGTCACGGTTGATCCCTCCGAGTGCGAGATCGAGGGCGAAGTCGATACCTACGAGATCCAGAAGTTCCAGAGGACGAACCAGGACACCTGCTTCACACAGGTTCCCATCGTCTCCAACGGACAGATCGTCCAGAAGGGAACGGTCCTCGCCGACGGTCCTGCAACTGACCGCGGAGATCTGGCTCTGGGAAGGAACATCCTGGTGGGATTCGTTCCATGGAACGGATACAACTACGAGGACGCCGTTCTGATTTC
>LXOW01350746.1_pt1 | contig 15877 bp, 14 predicted proteins | sample 1368591 | NCBI WGS metagenome assembly LXOW01 (sample SAMN04884650, study PRJNA319009) | bovine gut metagenome | isolation source: Cow rumen | host: Bos taurus | place: Italy: Legnaro (PD) | collected 2014-07-09 | reverse complement strand
ATTCAGTTGAGCTAAGGAGCCGTTCGCTTTTTCTCTCGAAAGCCTTTGTTTCAAAGTTCGCTCGACACTGCTCGCGTTCTTTTGAAAACGGGTGCAAAAGTACAACCATTTTAGAAACTGACCAAATTTTTTTTCAAATATTTTTCGGGAGAAATAATATTATTTTGTCAATCAATATCTTGCGAAATATAAAACTCTTAACTTTTAACTCTTAACTCTTAACTATTCCGTATACTTCGCGGTAGAGCAGGTCGCGAATTTCGGAAAAATCGTCGTCGTCGAGTTCGTATTTCGACATGATGATCATGGGCACCGAGCGGTCGTCGCCGTGGTACGACGGCTGCACATAGGGTTGGGGGTTGATGAAGAAGCCCATCGAGGCGTAGAATTCTACGCGGTAGTCGGCCTCTTCGGTGTTGGGCAGCTCCACCTCCAGCACCACCTGTTTCTGCTGCTGCGAGAGGAAGTTGAGGAACACCGCCTTGCCGAGTCCCTGGTTGCGCAGCTCTTCGTCGATGGCGAAATGCTCCACATACACCAGGTCTTCGAAGGTCCAGTAGGTGAGTATACCCACCGGGTCGTCGCCGTTTTCGGCCACGAGGAAATGGAATTTGCCGGCATCACGTTGCCGGAGACTAGAGAAGGGGGGGCGTTCCTGTTCGGGGAACGCCTCTTCAAACAATTGCTGGGCAAAATGCGGATGGTCGCTGTCTGCCAAAGGTACGAATGTGATCATTTGTTATTTAAAAAGCTAAAGTTATTCATTTCTACTCTTATGCCGAGCATATGCTGCCAGCCCCACGCGGTGTAGGGGTCGCGGCTTCCGTCGGCTCCTGTGCCGCCCCGCAGCACGGTCTTGCTCTGGTAGCAGGTGTAGCCTGCCTTCAGTGCCCCTATAGAGGGTATCTGGTAGCCTATCAGCAGGCTCATAAAGACGCCATAGCCAATGCCGCCCTGCAGTATCTCCTGGTCGTAGGGGGCCACGCCGGCGTCGGGGCTCTGCCCGTTCCAGCGGTCGAGGATCGACCAGGTGCGCCGGTCTATCTCAATGATGTTGTCCCTGACCTTGGTGTTGATCAGCGAGGCGCCGAGGTCCACCTCGAGGGAGGTGGTTCTGTTCAGCGGCACCTGTTCGGTGATGGCGAGGTCGATATTGATCCTGTCTTCAAGTCCCACGATGTTGAACGGCACATACTGGCGTCCACCGGGGATGCCGGTGCCGTTGTCGGCGCTCAGGTTGAAGACGCCCCTGGCGTTGAGGCGCGTGAGGTCGAAGCGCAGCAGCCACCCCAGTCCCGACCGGTACTGGTATTTCAGGCCCATGCCCACCTGGAAAGAGGTGCGGTAGTACATCTCGGGCCATTCCGCCACCGTCAGCTGACGTTCGTTCTGCACGGCGTCGGTGATATAGTTCATGGTGGACAGGTAGTCGTATATCTGCTTGCCGTAGGTGTTGGAGTGGAGCACCCGGTAGATGGTGTTGACGTTGCCTTCGCGGCCGGAATAGAAGTTGGCGTTGTTCTTGCTGGCCCAGAAGGCGCCGGCGTCGACCAGTATGGAGAGTCCCGTACTCGGAGGCTCCCCGTCGGCGGCTACGGTGGCGGCCGACGAGGCGAGCATCAGTGCTGCTAATATGGTGATACGGGCTTTCATATCGCTTGTCTGTTTTGTCCCATGACGGCGGCCAGCAGGTTCTTGGCCCGCAGCAGCCTCACCTTTACGGTGCCCAGGGGGATGCCCATCCGCTCGGCTATCTCCTCATAGCTGAGGTCTTCATAGTAGCGCATGCGTATGATCTCGCGGTAGGGCTCTTTCAGGCTGTCCACCATCTGCTTCATGGCTTCGTCGCGCTGCATGCGTATCATGGCCTCTTCGGGGTTGGGCTGGTTCGAAGGGATCTGGTATTCTATGAAGTCGCCCTCGCCGTCGCGTTGCGTGACGCTCAGGGGGACGGTCTCGATGCGGTTGCGCCGCAGGTGGTCGATATAGGTGTTCACCCCGATGGTGTAGAGCCAGGAGCTGAAGGAGGAGGTGGGGTGGTAGCGGTGGAGCGAGAGGAAGGCCTTGCCGAAGGTCTCGATGGTGAGGTCGTCGGCGAAGGTGGTGTTATGGGTCATGCGGAGCAGCAGCAGGTACAACGGCTCGCGGTAGGCAGCCATCAGGTCGGCATAGGCCTTGTGGTTGCCTCCGTCGCGTGCGGCACACACGAGCTCGTAGTCTCGTTGTATCCGTTCCGTTGTCGCTGAATTTTCCATTTTTTTTTCTTTATTCTCCTGCTCGCGCTTCGCGCTGAGCGAGATCTTGTTGATCTGGTAGATTTCCCGCTGCGCGGTTTGGCGGCAGCAACACTTAACACTTACAGCTTACAGCTTAACACTTAACACTTACAGCTTAACACTTAATACTTACAGCTTAACACTTAACACTTACAGCTTAACACTTAATACTTACAGCTTAACACTTAACACTTACAGCTTAACACTTAACACTTACAGCTTACAGCTCACTTCTTAAATTTCCTATTATTAGGTAACGGCAGAAGGATTAAAATAGTATTTGCTATAATAAAATATATTTCGAGCAGGGGGGCGGCGAAGTGCACGTATCCGCCGTCGAAGCGCTTGGTGAGGAGCGAGAAGCACACTATCTGCCAGGCCCATTTCAGGATCAGGAAGAGTCCGGGGATTGCCAGCATGGCGGGGTGTGCCGAGAAGTGCGTCGCCATCAGCACGGCGGCGGCGTAGAAGAGCACGTTGGCGTGGGTCGGCAGCGACTCGCGCAGGCGGTCCCCCAGCGAGTGGCGGTTGCGGGTGGCCACGCGGTGACGGCGCTCGTCGTGCCACTGGTAGAAGTGTTTCTTGGGTTCCGCCGCCAGGCAGGCGTCGGCGTCGATACACACGGCGGTGTTGTGCTTGTCGCCGTTCTGGTACACGAACAGGTCGTCGCTGCCGTCGGCCACGTCGTAGTGGCGTATGAAGGCGCCCTGCTTGAAGAAGAAGGAGCGGCGGTAGCTGAGGTTGCGGCCGCTTCCGGTATAGGGGTGTCCCAGCAGGGCGCTGCCCAGGTACTGGGCGCCGTAAGCCAGCGCGTCGTACTGCTGCAGGCATCCCAGCAGGGTCTTCGTACGTTTCACGCCGCAGTAGCCCAGCACGATCTGGACTGAGTCGTCTTTCATCTTTAACCTTTCACCTTGGTATCCCCTCACCATGCCGCGCAGCCAGTGGAAGTTCTTGGGGGTGCAGTCGGGGTCCGCCAGCATCAAGATGTCGTTCTTGGCGCTCTTGATGCCTATGCTCAGGGGGTATTTCTTGCCCTGGAAGAGGTTCACGTCCTCTTTGAAGGGCACTATCTTCAGGTGGGGATAGTAGTCTTTCAGCAGCTTGAGCACAAACTGGGTGTCGTCGTGGCTCAGGTAGTCCACCACCACCACCTCGAAGTTGGGGTAGTCCTGCTCCAGCAGGTACACCAGGTTCTCCTTGAGCCAGGCGGCGTCGTTGCGGGCCGTGAGCACCACGCTCACCGGCGGCAGCGCCTCGTTCTCCACTCTCCGCTCTCCACTCTCCACTCTCCACAGTCCCACTCTCATATGGAACAGGCCGTAGTAGAGACATAGGTATACGAATGCCGCCAGCAGCACCGCCGCCAGCAGCCAAGCATATGTATCACCTATAAAAAGACCAAAGTCCAACATAGTTTCATTATTATAATCTATAGCCTTTTTCCCAGCGTCGCCACCATGCCGCTCTTCCAGGCGGGGTAGTCGCCCTGCTGGATATGTCGCCGTGCTTCGCCCACCAGCCACAGGTAGAACCGCAGGTTGAGGATGGAGCATATCTGCAGCCCCAGTATCTCTTCGGCCCGTATCAGGTGGTGCAGGTAGGCGAGGGTATAATCCTTATAGATGCGTTCGAAGCAGCTCTCCCATTTCTTGTTCTTGATATTGATGGTCCCTTCGGGGGTGAAGAGCAGCCCGTTGCGTCCGTTGCGGGTGGGCATCACGCAGTCGAACATGTCCACGCCGCGTTCTATGGCCTCCAAGATGTTGATGGGGGTCCCCACGCCCATCAGGTAGCGGGGCCTGTCTTTGGGCAGTATGGCGTTCACCACCTCTATCATCTTGTACATCACCTCCGTGGGTTCGCCCACGGCCAGGCCGCCGATGGCGCACCCTTCGGGCTCCTTGCTGGCGATATACTCGGCCGAGACCTTCCGCAGCTCCTCGTATTGGCAGCCCTGCACGATGGGGAAGAGGGCCTGGTGGTGGCCGTAGAGGGGTTCCGTCTCATCAAACCGCCGTATGCAGCGGTCCAGCCACCGGTGCGTCAGCTCCATCGAGCGCTGGGCGTAGCGCTTGTCGGCGTCGCCGGGGCAGCATTCGTCGAAGGCCATCATGATATCGGCCCCGATGATACGCTGTATGTCCATCACGTTCTCGGGGGTGAAGAGGTGCTTGCTTCCGTCGATATGGCTGCGGAAGGTGCAGCCCTCCTCCTTGATCTTGCGGTTCTCGGCCAACGAGAACACCTGGAAACCGCCGCTGTCGGTGAGAAGCGGCCGTTTCCAGGCATTGAATTTGTGCAGTCCCCCTGCCTGACGCAGTATGTCGCATCCGGGTCTGAGGTAGAGGTGGTAGGTGTTGCCCAGTATGATCTGGGCCCCCACCTCGTCTACCAACTCATGCTGATGCACCGCCTTCACGGTGCCGGCAGTACCCACGGGCATAAAGATGGGGGTCTCTATGTCGCCGTGGTCGGTATGTATCACGCCGGTGCGGGCGTCGCCGCAGGTGGCCTGAAGGTCAAAAGTGAGTTTAGGCACCAATCTTAGCCTTGTAGGCGGCGGCGTCCATCAGGGCGTCGACATCGGCCATGTTCTCGGGCTTCACCTTGATGATCCAGCCGTTGCCGTAAGGATCGGCGTTGATGGCGCTGGCATCTTCCAGGGCGCTGTTGAACTCCACCACTTCACCCTTCACGGGCATCAGCAGGTCGGCCACGGTCTTCACGGCCTCGACGCTACCGAAGGCCTCGCCGGCCTCGATGGTCTCACCTTCGCAGGTGACGTCCACAAAGACGATGTCGCCGAGCTCATGCTGGGCGTAATCGGTAATACCAACGAAAGCAAATTCGCCTTCAACACGCACCCATTCGTCGTCCTGGGTGTACTTCAGATTTGCAGGAATGTTCATCTTGTTATTATTTGATTGTTTGTATTATTTAATTGGTCATCTTCTTGGTCAAAGAGGTCAAAAGGGACAAAGAGTATCTTTAAGCTTTTAGACTTTTAGACTTTTCGACATTTTGACTTTTAGACTTTTCGACTTTAGACTTTTCGACTCTTAGACTTTTTGACTCTTAGACTTTTTGACTTCTAGACCTTTAGACATATAAAATCTAAAATAATCTGCTGCAAAAATACACCTTTTTTTCGTTCCGCAAAAAAAAAGTTATCCACTAGCCCCGTAGGGGCGACAGATCTTAGTGAATAGTGAATAGTGAATAGTGATTAGTGATTAGTGAGCCCCGTAGGGGCGACAGTATTTAGCCGTGGGCGTAAACCCACGGACCGGAAAACGACAAAATACAATTAGAGCCCCGTAGGGGCGGCAGATCTTAGCAGTTAGCGGCTTGCAGTTAGCAGTTAGTTTAAAGTTGTAAGTGGCTGGCGCCAGCCCATCATTTGCCTTGACTACTTCTGCCTGCTTGCAGGCCTTGAACACCTTTGAAATTAATTAAATCTAGTGAAAAACTACTGTCTACTTAACTACTCCTCAATATTGCTAACTGCTATATTCTGCCGCCCCTACGGGGCTCAAATAAAATCGGTTTATATCATACCGTGGGCTTGCGCCCACGGCTAAACAATGCCGCCCCTACGGGGCTCTCGGCTAACTGCTAGCTGCTAACCGCTCTGCCTGCTTGCAGGCCTTGAGCACCGCTGAATAAAATTAAATCTAGCGAAAAACCGCTAACTGCTAACCGCTAACCGCTAGCTGCTAACCGCTAATTTTTTTTCTGATGATGAAAAAAAATCGTATCTTTGCGGCGTCAAAAGGTCAAGGCGACAGGGTGGGAGAGTCCACCGTAATCCTTGAATCCCAGTATTTTATTCTTTTTTCTACACAACCCCTCCATCATCGTAATAACGTTATTTCGTTATCTCGTAATCACGAAAACAATAGTATGTTCAGCAAACAAGAACTAGAAAACAAGGCCCAGATCGAACTCATCGACATCGCCAAGCGCATGGGCCTCTCCAAGGCCACACGCCTCAACCCCCAAGAACTTATCTATAGCATCCTCGACCACCAGGCCTCCAACCCCGAGAGAGTGGAGAGTGGGGAGCGGAGAGTGGAGAACGGGGAGCGGAGAGCGGCCGACAAGCCCAAACGTCAGCATCTGAAGCCCCAGCTCCTCGCCGAGTCGTCAAACAACAACCCCGCCGTGCATAAGAGCAACAAGAAGAACAAGAGGGATGCCAGCGGCATCCCGGTCAAAGCCGGTGAGGTGGCGGAGCGGACTCCCGCTCTCTCGTTAGGCGAGATCGAGATGCCCACCGTGCCCACCGTCCCCGAGGTGCTCTCGCCCGAGGGCCACTTCCTGCTGAGAAATATCAATACTCCAGAGCATCCGGAAGCTCCGGTCAATCCGGAAAATAATCCGGAGCCTCCGGCAAACCAGGAAGCCCCCGCCGAGCAGTCTGCGGCCAAGCGCAAACGCGGCCGCCCCAAGAAAAGCAAAGCCGCCAACAGCGCCGAGCCCACGGAAACTCCGGAGCATCCGGATCATCCGGAAGCTCCGGAACCTCCGGAACCTCCGGCCACCCCGGAGCCCCCGGCCAATAACCCCGCCCCCAAGGAGCAAGCCGCCCCGGCGAAAGCCGAGCGGCCCGCCAAGCCCGCTCCCCAGGGCAAACCCTTCCGGGCCCTCCCGCCCGAAGGCATCATCCAGGCCGAAGGGGTCCTCGAGATGGTGCCCGACGGCTACGGATTCCTGCGCTCGTCGGACTACAACTACCTCTCGTCGCCCGACGACATCTATATCTCGCCGCAGCAGATACGCAACTACGGCCTCAAGACCGGCGACACCATCCGCGGCACCGTGCGTCCGCCCCGCGAGGGCGACAAGTTCTTCCCCATGGTCAAGATCATGGAGATCAACGGCCTCAGCCCCGACCGCATCCGCGACCGCATCCCCTTCGAGAGCCTCACGCCCCTCTTCCCCGACCAGAAGTTCAACCTCACCGGCCACCCCCAGGAGACCCTCTCCACCCGCATCATCGACCTCTTCACCCCCATCGGAAAAGGACAGCGCGGCCTCATCGTGGCTCAGCCCAAGACCGGTAAGACGACCCTCCTCAAAGAGGTGGCCAACGCCATCGCCTTCAACCACCCCGAGGTGTACCTCATGGTGCTCCTCATCGACGAACGCCCCGAAGAGGTCACCGACATGCAGCGCTCCGTCAAGGCCGAAGTCATCGCCTCCACCTTCGACGAACCCGCCGACCGGCACGTGCGTATCGCCAATATCGTCCTCGAGAAAGCCAAGCGCCTCACCGAATGCGGCCACGACGTGATGATCGTGCTCGACAGCATCACGCGCCTGGCCCGCGCCTACAACACCGTACAGCCTGCCTCGGGCAAGGTGCTCAGCGGCGGCGTCGAGGCCAACGCACTCCAGAAACCCAAGCGCTTCTTCGGCGCCGCCCGCAATATCGAAGGGGGCGGCTCCCTCACCATCATCGCCACGGCACTCACCGAGACGGGCTCCAAGATGGACGACGTCATCTTCGAGGAGTTCAAAGGCACCGGCAATATGGAGCTGCAGCTGGATAGAAAGCTCGCCAACCGCCGCCTCTATCCCGCCATCGACCTGCTGGCCTCCAGCACCCGCCGCGACGACCTGCTCGTCAAGCCCGACCTGCTCAGCCGCACCGTGGTGCTGCGCAACCACCTCACCGACCTCACCCCCGTGGAAGCCATGGAGTTCCTCCAGAAGCAGATCGCCCACACCCGCAACAACGAAGAATTCCTCTATACGATGGACAAGTAAAAGCTGTAAGCTGTAAGCTGTAAGCTTTTAGTTAAGAGTTAAAAGTGAAAAGTTAAGAGTTGTCAGCTGTAAGCCCCGTAGGGGCGACAGATGGCTATAGCAGTTAGCAGTTAGCGGTTAGCGGTTAGCAGCTAAATTCTGCCGCCCCTACGGGGCTCGCTATCTGCTAACCGCTATTGTCCGTTATCTCCTTTTATCTTCTCCTATCTCCCGTTATCTCCCTTTACTACTTTACACTTTACACTCTACACTTTTCACTCTTCACTTTTCACTCTTCACTTTTCACTCTTCACTTTTCACTTACAGCTAACCGCTAAAAAAAAAAGCGAGGGTCACCCCTCGCTTTTTTTTTATCCCAGTTCCGCGGTGCCGCAGTAGAGGGTCTGTGAGGCCATGCCGGCATAGTGGCTGGCGGGACCGCCGACCACGAAGAGGAAGACATAGACCTCGAGGCCGCTCCAGGCGGCGGGCAGGCCGGTGACCCGCACCGTGCTGTCGCTCCGCGACGCCGCGGCCGACAGGCGGCCGCGTTTGGCGCTGGGACAGTAGGCGAAGGCATAGATCTCGTCGTCGGCATGGGCCCACTGCTCGTCGCTGTTGCCGTCGGTGATGGTCACACCCACCTGACCCGGCGTGGTCACGTCGAGGGTGGACCCGACGGTGACCACGGGCACCGGACCGCTGCTCAGCGTCAGCTCGGGGATGCTCACCTCCAAGGCCTCGGGCGTGCTGCCGCTCACCTTGTTGTAGTTCAGGTTCACGAAGCAGTTGCCTTCGGTACACTGACGCGATTCGCCCGTGGCGTGGAGCCCCTTCAGGGTGGCGGGGTAGAACTGCTGCGCCAGCTCCTGCAGCAGCAGGAAGCGGGCCCTCACCAGCTGCTGACGCGCCGTCTTGGGGTTGCGCACGTTCTTCTGATAGGCACGGTAGATCATCTTGCGCTTCCACTTGGCGCCGACGGCAGTACCCAGTTTTCCGATTTGGTCACCTAAGTAACCCATGAAGTTCTTACTCATAATCTGTTTCCTTTCTTTGTTTTTGGGGTCTAAAAGTCTAAGGGGTCTAAATGTCTAAGAGCTTTTCGACTCTTTGACCGTTTTGACTCTTTGACCCACGGTTGATGATTTTTGTTTTTGTCCCTTATGTCGCGACTGGACACCCTCCAATATAAGGCCCTTTTGCCGAAAACCCGAAAATCGAGTCATTATGACGGCATTTGAAGCATTATGAAGGCATTTGAAGTGAGTTTTAAGCTGTAAGTATTAAGTATTAAGTTTTAAGTTTTAAGTATTAAGCGGCTAGCGGTTAGCAGATAGCGAGCCCCGTAGGGGCGGCATTGTTTAGCCGTGGGCGTGAGCCCACGGTGTGATAAAACCCGTTTTTTTTTGAGCCCCGTAGGGGCGGCAGATCTTAGCGGCTAGCGGCTAGCGGTTAGCAGATAGCGAGCCCCGTAGGGGCGGCATTGTTTAGCCGTGGGCGTGAGCCCACGGTGTGATAAAACCCGTTTTTTTTTGAGCCCCGTAGGGGCGGCAGANNGTGGGCGTGAGCCCACGGTGTGATAAAACCCGTTTTTTTTTGAGCCCCGTAGGGGCGGCAGAAACCAGCGTCGGAACCTGTCGCCCTTACGGGGCTAAATAACCGCTATTCTACTTTACTACTTTTCACTTTTCACTCTTCACTTTTCACTCTCCGTTATTCCTCCAAACGACTCTGCGGCGCGGTGGCGGGCGGCGGGGGTGGTATACTCTCGCCAGCGGGTGGCCGCCGTGACGACCCGCTGCGTCGAGCAGCGCCCCTCGTACTCCCTTACCAGCGCCCAGCCCCCGTCGGGGTCGCCGAAGCGGCTGCCTATCAAGGCTATCCGCCCCTCCACCTGGTCGCAGTCCGCGGCCCTCAGCTCCTCGTGGCGGGCCCGCAGACGCGGCAGGCCCTGGGTNNGCCCTGGGTGTCGTACTGCCGCAGCTCCACGAGCCGCAGCCGCTCGCCGGCCCCCATGCACCCCGCCGGCAGGTCGGTCACCAGCGCCGGACGCCCCTCGACGGCGGTGAGGCCATACCTTATGTCGGGCACCGTGCCGTCGCTCACCGGGATGCCCGGAAGTAGCAGCGCCCCGCGGCAGGCATACTCATAACGGGTCAGGTACAGCGGCGGCAGCTTCGCCGCCAGGGCCAGGAAGCGGCGGTAGGCGCTCCCCTCGCCGGGGAACAGGTCGTCGCAATGCGGCGCCAGCACCTGCCATAGCGAGAGCTTGTGGAGGAACTTCTCGCGGATGTCGAACTGCTTGACGGTGCGGCGCTTAGGCTGGCGGCTGGCGGCGGCCCGCACCACGGTCTGGTCCTCTTTGGTGTAGAAGGTCAGGCCTGCGGCCCGCAGGCTTCCGTCCACCAGGATCCCTTTCTTATTATTTCTATTCATATATATAATGTTTTTTTGTGATTTCTTTTCCGGAGCTTCCAGGGGCTCCGTGGGATAGTTTTTCGCCTGCCCGACGCCTGCTGTTCTTTCATTGTTCTTTCATTGTTCTTTCATTCTTCTTTCATTTGGATGAAAGAACGATGAAAGAACAGAGGGTGATGGATGGTTAAACGGCGCCGGTGTGGTCGATGCGGCCGTTCTCCTGCCGTATGTTGGAGCGGAGCAAGGCCTCTACCTCCTTGTCGTCGTAGTACTTGCGCCGTCCCACCACGGCGGGGTGGAGGAGCCCCTGATGGTCCCAGCGCAGCAGGGTGGAGCGGCTGGCTTTCAGGCGCCGGCACACCTCGTCGGGGGTGAGCCACCGTGTGAGGCCCCGCTCGGGATGCTCCAAGGCCACCAGCTTGGCGTCGCGTGCCGCGGGGTACTGCTGCAGCACCCCCACGAGGTCCGCGTCGCTCATGCGGCGCCGGTTGCGGCGCCGCGCCGCCCGCAGGCTGATACTGAGGTTGTTGACTCGTCCCTCGTCGGTCTCATAGAAGAGATACACGAGGTGGGGACGCTCCTCGACGTCGAGGTGGAGGTCGTGCAGGATTTGACGTAATTCTTCGATGGTCATAACAAAACTGTTTTAATGGGTTTGACGCTGCAAAGGTGCACCACTTCCGATACCCGCAACATAGAAAATGGGGGGCGGAAAGTAAGCGTTCGGTGTGCGTGCAGTGAGGGTGGGGTATGGGTGAAGATGGCGTAGGGTCCTGTCGTGATTGCGTAGATAGAGCGTAAATTTTTTATTAAAAAAACTTGCACAAGAAAAAAATTATACTTAATTTTGCATCCCGATAAGCATGCAGACAGCACCGGAAATAGACTATTTTGCAGAGGCACGTGGATGGCTTGAATTGGCGGAAAATACTACCGATAGCAGCCTTCATGCGCAGTGTCTGCAGCATGCCCGCGAGGCGATGAATCGTCTGAACAGACAAGCCGGCGACCAGGGGGGTGTGAAGTCGGCGTCGGAAAAAAAGGAGCGTCAACGGCCCGACCGTGCGACCACGCCGATACATTTCATCTGGTTGGGTCCCGACAATGCCGTGGTGCACGACTCGATACGTGCGGGCATCGCCAACCTGGCCGGCTATGGGTTCCTGAGTCGCGACGCGACCCAGCAGGCGGCACTGCGTTTGGCATTGGGCCTGACGCTTACCGCCGCCGAACGCTCGAGCGAGGCACCTTGGGTGTGCTGGCTGGGCGACTACGATGTGCTGCACTACCTCATCACCAGCCTGTGGGACCGCCGCCTGATATTCTGTAGCGGCGGCGGCCAGAAGAAATGGAGCACCTTCCGCGGCTGCTTCGTCGACTATGAGGGACTCAAGTTTGATGACAATTTCCGCAGCAACAAATGCCATAACCCCGAGAAGAAACGCCTGGTCGACAAAGCCTTCCTTGACCCCCTCTGCGCCACCTGCAGCCTTGAAAAATAAGAATTAACCTCCGGAACCTCCGGAAAAAAAATCTCCGAGTAAAAAAAACTTTCGTATCTTTGCAGTCCTAAACAACCAACTATATTTACTTATGCGCAAGGCTCAACACCTTATATATTATATCGTTTTGGTTTCTCTGGCAGTGCTGACCGCCTGCACAAACCATGGCCATTCTGACCGCCACGACAACCACCGCGGCAGCGACACGCCCTATACCGCCGAGAAGATAAGAGAGCTCTCTTATCAGGATTCAGAGCGGGCGCTGGCAATGGTCGACTCGGCCGAGAGGATGGGCACTATGAACCGCATCGAAGCAACGTTGCTGCGTGCCCACTTCTACAGCAGCAACGAGGCTACCATGGACACCGCCCGCACCCTCTGCATGCAGCTGCTGGCCGAGGGCGGCCTGAAGACCGAACAACAAGCCGAGGCTCTCGACATTCTGGTCTATGTGGCCCGTATGCGCGATGACAACGAGGGCATTCTCAAATATGGAATGCAGTATATCGAGGCCTGCCGCAAGATGGGCTACAAGGTCGAGGCACTGTTCATGCAGTCGGAGATGGGCGAAGCCCTCATCCGTCTGGGCCGCGCCGACGAGGGCTTCGCCAAGATCGACGATGCCATAGCGCAGCTCGACCCGGTGCGCCGCTTTGCGGAGTTCGACGCCTGCATCCGCGCCATGAAGGGCAAGATACGCGCGCTCGACAAGCAGAATCGCCAGGAGGAGATCATCTCCGTGGCCGAGCGTATCGTCGAGAAAATGAGCGACTACGGCGAGCACCCCGCCGACTACGACGACGGCTCCAACCACATGCCCACCGAAGACCGCCGCCCCGGATACATCGACTGGTATACCGGCCAGGCCTACGCCTTCATGGCGTATGCCTATGCCATGGAAGGAACATCACTCAAGCAATCAAACAATCAAGCAATCACGCAATCAAAGCGCTGCTTGGCGCTCTTCAACAAGACAGATTACAGCAAAAGCTTCGGCGGCCGCAAGATGATCTCCGCCACCTGGTGCCTGCTGGGCGAGTACGACAAGATGCTGGCTTTCTACGACGAGTTGGAAGCCGCGTGGGGCGCCGACACCCTGCACAGCGACTACGCCATCATGCTCCGCGACCGCGCCACGGCGGCCCGTGCCAAGGGCAACTACCACGCCAGCGACGCCTATATGCAACGCTACGCCAGCCTGCTGAAGACGCTGGGCGACAGCGAGCGCCTGGCCGCGGCACAGGAGTATGCCGCACGCTACCACGAGCAGGAGCAGCAGCTGGCGTTGGAGCAGGAGCAGGCCGCCAAGAAACGCATGGGTATGGTCGTAGTGTTCCTGGGAATCTTGACACTGATGGCGATAGTTTCCATTGTTATCATCCTGCGACAGCTGCGCGACATCCGCAAGAAGAACACCGTCCTCTCGAAGGAGATCAACGAGCGTATCGGCTATGAGGAGAGATACCTCGCCTCGCTCGACAAGGTGGCTGACCAACCGCTCGGCACGATGACCGACATAGAGCTTTTAACACTCAGCGACAGCGAGTTGTTCGAATACATCCGAAAGATAGTCTCGGAGGAGAACCTGCACCTCGACCCGCAGTTCGGGCGCGACCAGCTGGTGGAGCGCCTGGGCCTGTCGAAGGAGCGCATCGGCGCCGCCTTCGCCCAGGGGAGCGAGTACGGCAATATCTCCAACTTCCTCAACGACGCACGCCTCTTCCACAGCACCAAGCTCCTCACCGAGCATCCCGAGATGCCCGTCGCCGAGGTCGCCCTCGCCAGCGGCTTCTCCAACCGCGTCACCTTCTCCCGCAACTTCAAAGACCGCTTCGCCATGAGCCCCAGCGAATTCAGAAGTAAAAAAGGTTAGAGAAAGAAAAACCAGCGCAAGGACAATAAAGAAGAAACCGTTACGTTAATGATTACGAAAGGCAAATAATATGGAAACAGCCACTAAGACAAGCAGAACCTCCAGACCATTGGCGCACTACTGGAAGCTGGTAAAGGACATCGACCGCAGCCAGAAGCTCGAACTGGCGACAATGCTCATCAACAGTGTCAAGCCCGTCGCGACAGCACCGCTGCTCGACATGGTTGACGAGGAGGTCTTCCCCGATATGAAGAAGGAATTCTACACACCCGAGGAGACCTACGAGCTGGTGATGAAGGATGTCCGGGCCATTTACTGCCATGCTCAAAATATGCACGAATAGGTTTATCCAACACACATATTGCAGTCTCATCGCCGGTACGAAAGTGCCGGCGATTTTTGTTTGTATGGGTCGGTAGGGCGGGAGGTAGGGGGCTTGAGGTTAAATGATTGATTCCGTTTGCTATACGATGGGCTAATTCATGTTTTTGATTGATGTTCACGGGGGTGCGGCGATGGCACCCCGACGGAGGTCGGTTGAGGGAATAAATTGCTGTTTTCAGAGGTGGATTTGGGGGTGTTGAGGGGTTATTTTGAGGGAAAAAAGAGTCCAAGACAGATTGTTACATAGTTTTGTATCTTGCTGTAATACAGTGCCGATAGGGGGGGGTAGGATGTAACTATTTGTCTGGCGGGGGTAATACTTTGTCTGTACGCGTGATAGTTTGTCTGGGCGCTTGCAGGGGCGTATATTATTATGTAACTTTGCAGCTGAAAAAAAAACGACAACAGTTTAACCGATAAACACACATATTATGGATTACGATGAGATTATCGAGAGATTGCGCGAGGAGAAGGAAGTCCAGCAGGAGGAGAAGAGGCAGATCGAAGGGCTGGTGAAGCTGCTGTGGGCGGGCATCATCGTGGCGGGGGTGCTGATTGCGGTGGGAATCGTGATGCTGCTGACAGCCTGACTTTTAACGACGAAACAAATAAGGAGTGCCCTGCGGGCAGAAATTGAACAAAATTTGAAACAAATTGAACAAAATAGAGATAAAGAAGGATTTGAATAATTTTGNNCCTGCGGGCAGAAATTGAACAAAATTTAGAACAAATTAAACAAAATATAATTTGATAAATTTGAAACCAATTTGGATAATTTCTCGCGAAGCGACTCCAGAAACGCGGAGCGACTCCGAAACGCGGAGCGGAAGAATGAAAATTGAAAACAAACATAATGTATAATAAAATAACAAACATCATGAAGAAAAAATTATTTAAGACTTTGGTGGCCCTGCTGGCGATAGCGGTGGTGGCCATCGCCCCTGCAAGGGCGCAATCGAATCACACGAAGTACACCTCGGCGGTGGCCATGTCGGCGCTGCAGGTGGACGACACCCTCGCCGAGGGCTTCTCGCTGACAGGCGAAGATGCCAACTACATCTATTTCGTTGCAAACAGGCACAAACACAACGAGAACTTGTCTGGTTTCCTAGAAAACATCAAGTTAGACCAGATCCAAAGCATTGGTGCCAACTGTGTCTTCTCAACGCTCGTCAATGAGCAATCCATTACCTTCGCCCCCGTCGATGAGAACGGCCAAGATTGCGACGCATGGGTGGTGACTGAAGTTGAAAGCATCGCAGGTTTTACCAACATCACTATCGCCGGCATCCGCATTCCCGGGCCGCCCCACACCGTGAAGATGGCCGAGGGCACCGAGGAGGCCGCTAACTGGACCCTCGCTTCGGGCAACGCCTCGGTGCCGGGCACCCAGGTGCTCGAGGGCATCATGTCGGGCTCCACCCTCACCGCCACCTACGTCGGCGACCTCAAGGTCAAGGAGGTCATCGCCACCAAGCATCAGGAGCCGATCCCCCTGACCATCGAGGCCCTCACCGCCGGCACCGTCAAGGTGCAGGGCCCGCAGAGCGGTATGCAGTACACGCTGAACGGCGGCGCGAAGACCGCTATAACCGATAATCCCACCGAAATCACCGTCGCTGTTGGCGACAAGGTGGCCTTCTACGGCAACGGCACCAACATCACCATCT
>LXOW01015797.1_pt1 | contig 15879 bp, 13 predicted proteins | sample 1368591 | NCBI WGS metagenome assembly LXOW01 (sample SAMN04884650, study PRJNA319009) | bovine gut metagenome | isolation source: Cow rumen | host: Bos taurus | place: Italy: Legnaro (PD) | collected 2014-07-09 | reverse complement strand
GCTTTATATCTATACAAAAGGGAGCCAATGTTGACACAGCCACATGGTTGGTTTTTGAACCAAATGGTATTATCAAAGGATTCTGTTTCTTGCAAGGTGTTACCAGTAGTTTTTATAGATGACACACTGTCAGGTAATGAGCATTCTACGATTTGAACATTGTTGAAATCTATGGATTCGATTTCTTGGCAATCATTGAATGCATGACACGCAATATATCGGACATTATCGGGTACTTTGTAGTGTGTCAGTGATTCATCAGGAGCCTTTTTGTAAGCAATGAGTGTTGCACCAAGCATGACGGCTCCATTTGGTTGAAGTTGGTACCATTTGGAGTTTCGCAACGATCCATAATCAAGGTTTTGAGAAAATAGTAAATCCTTACTGCTCACGATGGAGCAAAGAGAATCGCAATAAATAAAACAATTCTCCATTTGCGTGATACCATTACCTATTACAGCAGATTTTAATTCATCACATTCTCGAAAGTTTCCTTGTGCAATTTTCGTGACGCTGTCAGGGATAACGATAGAAATTAATTCATTACAACACTCAAAAGCACGCTCTCCAATTTCAGTTACATCATCTGGTATAACGTACGCACCTTGAATGTCGCGAGGACATTCAACAAGAATCTTTTTGTCATCGGAGAATTTTACTCCGTATTTGTCAATGTATGCCATAGCTTTTGTCAAAGTGAAAATCTAATTGTAATCCTTAGGAAATTGTTTTCCAGACAGCAAAGATATCTCCGAGCAGAAAATATTAAGAACATCTATTGATTGCTTCCATCCCTCTTTTCTATCCTTCCCACAACATTCGGGACTTAAACATATTGTAAGAACCTTTATTTTATTCATATTGTCATTGATTGTTCGTGCTATAGATCTTACAAATTCATTATCAAATATTCGCTCCCCGTCATCATTAAAGAAAATGTCCAAATCCAAATTGACAATCCATTTGAGATTAGAATAAGGTCGAGAGGGGGCTTCTTGAAATATTTTCGCCAAGTTATTATGTAAATTGATAGGGGCGATATACTTAATATGCATCTCTTGAATCAAGTCTCGAGTCAATCCGTCAACATTGCCTCGCTCCGAGAAAAATATGTTATGCCTAAACCAATTTGGAAAAAGTATTTGCATGGGCTTAATATAATTGTCCCATCTAAACAACTGTAAGGAACTATTATTTCTCAAATTGCAATATTCATCAATAGTCTTGACATTCAAGACTTGCTTATATTCCTCCAACGATGCATCACACAAAAAATCATTATGAAAATCAATGTGGCAAAAATTATAATCTTCATTTCTTTCACATTCTTGAAACCAACAATATGCCGCCGCAAGGTGATTATCCATGATATAAATATTGTTTTGGTGCCACAGGAAATTAAGGTTCCATACATTTGATTCCTTAATCTCGTAATTATTCGGAAGATTTCTTAACCACATATTCTTTTCTTTTTTATTCTAGTGTATCTTTAATAAGATGGGCTTGCTCAAGTAACCCCATTTGCATAAAACGAGCTTTTTGTCCTCGAGGAACATAAATGGTTTGCAAATTTGGGCAATTCTGAAATGCATTATGCGCTATATTTGTCTTTTTATTTGAAATAACAACCGTAGTTAGGTTCGTGCACCCACTAAGTGCTTCTGCTCCGATGTTCGAAACATTCTCTGGAATATACAAAGTAGAAAGCCCCACACAATCTTTAAATGCTGCGCTTCCTATTTCTATTATAGTGCGTGGCATAACAATGACGGATAAACTTTTGCATCCCTGAAATGAATTGTTACCAATCTTTGTAAGTTCATTTGGCAAATCAATTTTCGATAGTCCACTACAATTCTTAAAAACACGGTTCTCAATCTCTGTAATGGCATTCGGAAGGTGTATATATGATAATGCAGAGCAATCAGCAAATGCATAAGCTTGAATTTTCTCAACTGCCTCAGGTATATTAATATCTGTTAGTTCGCAACATCCCTTAAAAGCGTGATCACCTATAAGTGATACATTTTCAGGAATAAAAATTGATTTTAATGATTTGCATCCGCGAAATGATCCGGAATTGATTCTTCGTAAATCTTGAGGGAGAGTAACAGCTAGCAAAGAAGAACAATCGCTGCATATTCTTGAAATGGTGGCAATACCATCTGGAATAACCAAGAACTGTAATTTTTTGCAACCAGAGAATGCAGAATCTCCAATGCTTGTGACACTACTGGGAATCTCTATATTTATCAGACCGGAGCAGCCAGAGAATGCCCATTTCCCAATGCTTGTGACGCTATTGGGAATGGTCACACGAGTCAGACCAGAGCAACCCCAGAAAGCCCCTTTTGCAATACTTGTGACACTACCGGGAATCTCTATATTTATTAGACCGGAGCAACCAGAGAATGCAGAATCTCCAATGCTTGTGACACTATTGGGAATCTCTATATTTGTTAGATCGGAGCAATCGTGGAAAGCATAATCTCCTATACTTGTGACGCTATTGGGAATTGTCACGCTGGTCAGACCAGTGCAACCATAGAAAGCACACTCGCCAATGCTTGTGACGCTGTTGGGGAGTACAATACACGTCAAGCCGACGCACCCCATAAAAGCTCGTTTCCCAATGTGTGTTATTCTTTCCGAAATTTCAACATTCGTTACACGTTTACAATTCTCGAATGCTTTATCCCCAATGCTTGTTATTGTATCTGGTATAATAAATTTGCCTTCAAAATTTTCATCTACCTTTAACAAACAATCTCCAAGACATTTATATGTTTTATAATCGTTAATCTGTTCACTTATTGGAGATATTAAACATTTCTCACAGAAACAGCATGCAGTTTCTTTTGGGATATTAATATTTCTGAGAGAATTGCACCCTTCAAATGCACAAAGATTGATATGTAACAACTTCGCTGGAAGCTTTATAGTTTTAAGATTTTGACAATCACAGAACACTCCTTTTCCAATGTTATTTACATTATCGGGGATGACAATGTTTGTCAGACCGGAGCATCCTGAGAATGCCCGTTCCCCAATGCTTGTAATACTATTGGGAATCTCTATACTCATCATACCGGAGCAACCTGAGAAAGCACGTTCTCCAATGCTAGTGACACTATCGGAGATAGTTGTATTTTTACAACCTACAATGAGTGTATTAGTCGCGGTTTCTATAATAGCTTTACAGTTATTACGACTATCATATGTGGCATTACTTTTATCAACAGCAATGGTCGTCAGGCTGGAGCAACCATCGAACGCGCACCACTCTATGCTTGTGATGCTACTGGGAATAATCACGCTCGCCAGGCTGGAGCAACCTTCGAAAGCACACTCTCCAATGCTTGTAACACTATTGGGAATCTCTATACTCGTTAGACCAGAACAATTAGAGAAAGCAGAATTTCCGATGCTTGTGACACTATTGCCGATAATCACACTCGTCAAAGCGGAGAATTCACCGAAAGCCGCATATCCAATACATGTGACACTGTTGGGGATGGTTACACTAGTAAGACTGCGACAAGCACAGAAAGCCTCATCTTCAATACTCGTGACTCCTTCTGGGATGACATAATTCCCTTGAAAATCTTCCGGACAACTAACTAATGTCTTCCTGTCATTGGAGAATTCTACTCCATATTTATCAATGTATGCCATGGCTTTATAACTTGCTGTTATTTCTTGATGTATATATGTTTGGCAACTTATTCTCGTGCTTCTTAGAGGTCCTATAGCCAGAGTAAATAAAGTTGGTTATCGCATAGTATATAGTCATTTTATTCTGTTCTCCAAAAATCTATATTTAACTTCTCTTCGATTATAACTTCGGGGAGTTTAAGGGAAGAGTTTGCATTATTTACCTTAAAGAGGCGTTCTTTTTTGATAGGATATGCCACAACTTGATATTGGAACTCATTATTGACAATGGCATTATCTAAAGAAATAAATCCTAATTTTGCGAACTCTACGAAGGTTTGTTTGTATAACTCTTTGTCAAAATGATAGGCGTTGATGTTTGTATTATTAACTGTTAATCTGTTGTCTAGAACATTAAGCCAATCTTCGTTAATAAATATATCCTCATTGGTTAAAAGAGGTTCATATTTCGATAAGAAAGATTGCCATTTGCGATTATTTCTACTATCTATGTTCGCTGGTATTTCTCCGCCGTTGGAAGCGACATGGATTGGCATACCATCATATAACGCAAACCAGTCAATGTCGTGTCGTTCCTGATATTCCTTACTATACTTCATATACTAAAAACCTTTTTGCAATTTTTACAATATTTTTTCTTTTCACCGGTACGAGGTCTAAAGGCTGTAGTAAATTGCAATTGCGTAAGGTTACACTTTTCCTTAGTCATAGCAAAAAATGCAGCTTTAGGTTCAGCACATGCACCTATTATAAAATCACACAATCCTTTTCTACTTCCAAGTGGTCCCAGTTCCGATAAGGCTTTATGTAATAGAGGAGCCTGGATGTATTGAGGCTTAGAATGAGTCGTATCAATGTACAATCTATCATAATTTGTATAACAACCCACAATTACTGTTGGATAGTCGTGTATATTGGGTTTACTTTTTGTTTCTCTGACTAGCTTTCGTATATTTGCACACTTATCGTAGACCTGCCTATCTTCTTTTCCTTTATTCCTCTTTAGATTATACTGATACATATCATTTTGTTATTATCTAGTTTATACTCTTATATCTATAATTTGGGGATTCTCCTATTATCGCTTCTGTTATTATATGACTTGGATGGCATGAAAGTAACCTTTCGCTATGTTTTAATCCACCGCTATAAACGCTGCCCAATAATATGGTGACGAGAACTTAGGATGTTGGCGCATGCGGCGCTGGGCAGTGGTGAGGGCGAGGTGAGGCGAGAACTGCTGACGAGGCAGGCGAAAGAGCTCTTCGTAGAAATACTGCATCAGTACGGCTGTTGCCTCGTCATCGACCTGCCAGAGGGACATGACAATGGTCCGGACGCCAGCTAACTTAAAGGCTCGCTGCAAGCCCCAGACACCTTCGGAGGTTATGTCACCAAGTGCAGTTTCGCACGCGGAGAGAACGACAAGGTTGGTGCCATGCAGATCGAGCATGGCTATCTCCAAAGCCGTAAGGATGCCGTCGTGGTTGTGGGGGCGTGTGGTTGCTGACAACGAGGGTGCAGCGTTCGCAAGCATCAATCCGCAGCGTTCCATAGGCGGGATATATGGTGAGCGTGTGCGCTGAAAATACGGCATAGAAAGCGCATCAGCATTGGATAGAGAAAAGCTATGCGTGGAGAAGTGAAGAAACGATGGAGAGTGACTGTCCAGTTGCCAGATAGCATCTTCTGTTCCATTACTTCGGATAAGGCAGGTTGTGGGGATATTGTTCTTGGTTAGCACCTTTTCTATCCCGGATATTTCTTGCTTGGAGAATGCCAACGGCTCGATCATGTTCCGCACGGCGCGGGTAGAGGCATAGCGCGATTGGATAGTGCCATAGTTGATGTCGCCATACAAGACGGCACGGGGATACCGCGCCTGATAGTGGCGTTGGTATTTGGCTATCTCCTTGGTAGATGTCACCCGCACACACCTGTAGCGATCGGCTATACGCTCTTTCGAATTGAGCATGCAGTTCTCCAAAGCCACTTGATTGAGCGCGCCATCCGGAGAGAAATAAAGAGTAGTGGCGTTTTGCAGGTATGGCTTCAGCGCGTTGAGAAAGGTGTTTGCGATTTGTGTGTTGGTATAAAAAGTGTTGATGCTATTCTTGTTCGGTTCGCCGGTTAGAAATAGTGATTTCTCGTCAAAGACGGGAACAAAAACGGCTTGCGTACTATTTGGCAAGATGACGAATGCGCCTATCTTTGATGGAGAGTCCACCCAGTTATGGCTGACGGAGTACCGAATGAATTCTATTGCGCATTCATCGTTATTGAGTTGTCGAGCGACATCTCGTGTATCCACGTTCAGCAAATGCTTGATCTTGGTGGAGTCGCCGATATGGGTCATGGTCAGTTGCCGCTCCACGATGGTTATCTGATCCAAGATAGAATCGCGTTGCCAGAGCGAGGCTGATTGCCCTAATTGTAGGTAGAGTTTTTTGCGTTTCTGCGCAAGGTTCTGCTGCTCCCATGTATGGCCTGCATATAACAAGGTATCGGACGTGAGCATCAGCTGCTTATTGAACAGGGCGTAAAGGTAGGCTTCGTTGGCAATCTGCTTGTCCTGCGTTAGGGACGCATAGCTGTACAGATCGTGCTCCAGCCGGTTGTAGCCCGTATGCATATACAGCCGCGAGAGGGACGTGAATGTATTATCCATTACGGCATCAATATGCGGTTGGCAGAGTTGGCGGATGTAAAAGTTCTGATACTCCAAGCGCGCCTGACGGAGTGATTCGCGCAAGCGGAGAAGTTGGTTCTTCCGGTAAGCGATATAGGCATCGTTGGCGAACTTCATGCTACGCAACTCCTGGACATAAAAAGCCGGTGTGTTGGTATTGGTTTCCAAAGGTGCTTGTGCATGCGCTATGGCATCGTTCACCATGACTCCCTTTCCCCATCGAGGCGCCTCCATGGATAAGAGCTCCTGCAGGATAGCTTCATAGACCTGCACCTTGCTCCAATCCGAGAAGACCGCGGCTATACGCTGGCGAACGATATAGTGGAGCGTCAAGGGGTAGTACATGGGGTATGCACGCTTGAGATCGCCATGCTGCAGACGATGCATATATGTAGCGGCATTGGCATCCGTCACACCCCAATACGAGTAGATGATTTGCGCCACATCGTCAGATTGCTTTTGAGCTGCTCTGAGATCACCTGATTGCAGGAGATAATCCGCCAATTCGATGATGGGCGGCAAATAGATAGGTTTGTAATAATAATCCTCCTTGGTTAAGCTTTCGTGCGCTTCGGACGCGCTCTTGTAGTACCGCGAAGCATCCGTTGTGGGATCGACAAGTACAAAATGCTTGCGCTGGGAATAATACGATATAGTATCTTTGCCCCAAACGGATCGTCTGGATGGGGCTAATGGCTTGGGGGCATCCTTTACAACAATGGCTTGGCACTTGTAGTACAATTGGTCTTTCGCTAATCCTCCCTTGTCGTAACACTCGACGATGTTGCGAGCAAGCGGATAGCGCCGCAAATCAGGGATATTATCTGTGGTGTTTCGCAACTCTTGATTATAATAGGGGATAGCCTCCTTGTATTTACCCAATGCCTTGTATGCATCAGCCATGTAATCGGTAAAGAGGAATTGATCTTTATAGTAATAGTTGCGGTTCTTCTCCAATCGTTTGCAGCGGTCGATGATCTTCTTGTACATACCGAGGTTGCTGTAGGCATCAATGATTATCTCCTCGATGATATCATCTTCTTCATGGTCGTGCGGCTTGGAGTAATAATACAGCAAACTATCCAGCGAAAACCCGGCATGCGCGCAATCGTAATAATCCACATGCCGCAGAGCATCATCAGTATAATCACGCTTGGCATCAGCCGATAGCGGGAAAGCGAGAATAAGCGCTATCAAGCATACTAACGATATGAATTGCCGGACGTTTGTCATAGAATAGTCGCTTGTTTACAGATCTCGGAGCCTTCCAGCTGAGGGGTTTGCGGACGCGAAACCAGTTCGTTGATTTTGGCATTAATGCTATTTATCAGGTCGGTGGCTGATGTGGATTGGAGTTGGTCGCGCAGCAAGTACAGGGTGTAAGACAACGAACCATACGCTTTGCCGTCATGAACATATTGCCGATTGCATTCTCCGTCCTTACAAGCACTTATATGCAGCCAATGCTCCGGATGAGGAGCATATTGCTCTTTGGCAGCATCGGTCAGCAGGAACTTCGCCGACGTGCCACGAATGTTTGTTTCTCCCCATTTGCGCGTTCCTGTTCCACTATGGCAGGCATCGGAGATGACGGTTATTTTGCCATTGGTGCCCACCTTCTGCCATAGCAAGGTGAGATAGTGGTTTAGTTCATCATCTGTCAGATGCCGCTCGCCATGATAATCGTCAGAAGGCTGAATGGGAGCATCATAAGGAATCCACGCTTCATCATAGCCTTCTTCCTCGTCATGGTTGATATCCGTTATCTGCTGACCATGACCCGAGAAATGAATGTACACAACATCTCCGGTTTCAGATGATTTAATGAGCGCTGTTATAGCGTTCTGGATATTCCGGTACGTAGCCTGTTCGTTTTTTAGTGTAGCGATATGCTTCGATTGGAAGTCATTGGTTTGCAGCATCTCCTGCACAAGAACGATGTCATTATCTCCGTTAATAGCATCCCAACCGGTATCGGGCGCATACGTACCTATACCAATAACCAGCGCGCGCTTCTCTGCAAAAGCGAACATGGTGGTAAGGGAGATGAGCAATATGGTCAATAGGCGTTTCATCGGCCGTACTTGATCGTGTTGAGCAGTTCGGCGGCTTGGTCGCGATGCAGACCGTCCATACGTACAACCTCGTTGAGCAGACGGCGAGAGCGGTAGAGTTTATGCTGTTTGATCGCGCACAAGGCACGCAGGTAGAGCAGGTCTTCCTGCTCCGACCATGCCTGGCCATCGGCCTTGGTTACCTTGGGCAAGGATTGTAGGGCATCGGCTAACAGGGCATCCGCCTGCTTGTAGTCACCGCTTTGCATGAGGACAGTGGCATCAATGATGGCATCGGATGGCTCGTTGCAGCCCTTGAGCTGCGAGTAAGCCTCGGTCATCTCAAAGGTTGCGGCAGAGTAGAACTCGGAGTTATTGCTGATGGCAACCATGCGGCTTACTTGCGGAGCTATCACTATCGGACCAGCCATACANNCGGACCAGCCATACATGCGGCGATGACGATGGTTGCAGCGCTGCGGATGAGCCACAATGGTCCGCGGCGGTTGGCCGCTACCTTGATCGGCGGCTGGTCGTCGTTGCTCTCGGCGCGCAGGCGTTCCTCCTCGCGCTGAAGCATCTTGCGCAGACCACGCTCCTGTATAGCAATGATGATGTCCTCTTGTAGTTCCATGTCCTGTCGGAAGGCTTCTTTATCATCTAATGACAATTCAGGGTCGGAAAGTAACCTCTCCACCTGCAATTTTTCTTCCGGCGATGCTTCTCCGCTCAGATAGCGGTCAATCAATATGGTTCGGTCTAATGCTTTCATAGTTGATGGTGTATGATGCGTCTGAGTTTCTCCTCACATTTGTACTTCTGCGTCTTGGCTGAGTCGGCGGTCTTGTAGCCGAGGTTAAAAGCAATGATATCCATGGGTAACTTTTCCCAGTACACACTGTTCAGCAAGGGCTCGCAAGGGTTGCCCATTTGATTTACCACCCGCTTGACGCGCTCCAACTGCGCCACGAAGGAGGTATCTATGCGCAAATCTTCCTCCAGTTCGATCCTGTACTTCTGCGCCTTTTCCTCGGGCACAATAGATTTGCGCAAAGTTTCAAGCATAACCTTCTTGCCTATCCCGAACAGATAGTGTGTCAATGGTTTGACAAGATGCTCCTCGGTCAGTTTGCCCTTTCGAATAAACTCCCACAGACGTGTGACACTATCAAGGTACACGTCGTATAGCGAATCCTTGTCCAGAACGCGAAACAAGGCTCCTATCTGTTTGCAGAACGATTCGCGGTGCAGGTCATAGAAAACCGTGATCGCCCGCTGGTCATTGCTGCGAAAGGCTGCTATGTATTCTTTATCCGTCATCTCACATATACTTTTCGAGTTGCTGTTTGCATGGTTGCGGTTATTCAATTATCTGCCAGTGGCCGCCGTTGTTACCGTCGATGCGGCGGCAGAGTCATCGTCTCTGAGAAGTTGGTCATTGCAGCCGTCCGGCGGCTATACAAATCGCTCTTGATCTGACTCTGCTGATAGCGTTGCTTTATTTCGCCAAGCCATTCTACGTACTTGCTGTCGGCGATAATACCGTCACGCTTCACAAAAGCCGGTGTTTCCATATTGTCATTCTCTCTCTTTGGGTTACTCATGGTATGAATGTTTATGAAATAGTATTCTATTGGTAGATCTGTTGCATAAATCAGGTAAACACTCCTTATTCCGTTGTCGATACCAGCGTACTATTGTTGCAAAACCTTTACGACTACAAAGTTACAAAAAATATTTGATTTTTGCAAGTACGAAATGTAGATTTTTATAAAATCATTATAAGAAAATGAGAAATTAAACGAAAAAGGAAATATGAGGCGGCTCAAAAAGCCGTGTCCGAATACAATTCGGACGCAATGGACGAAGTGACGTGCGGGCGTAAAATACATGAGGGAAAACGCCGAGGGCGGCATACGATGCCGAGGGAATGGACGGAAAAAAGAAAAAGAACACTTGCATACTATGCAAGGCAACTGCCAAGAATTTGGCGGCTCCGAGAGCCGTGTCGGATAGTATCCGACGGAAGAAACAAACGCTCATGTCGGCATTAGATGCCGACGCAATAGACAAAGTGCAGAAGAACACTTGCATACTATGCAAGGCAACTACCAAGAATTTGGCGGCTCGGGGGGCCGTGTCGGATGCTATCCGACGAAATGAACGCAGAACGGGCAATGCCCGTGTCGGCATTCAATGCCGACGCAATGGACGGAGTGAGTGCAAGCATAAATCCGGGCGGCTCTAAGAGCCGATGCCCAAATACGATTTGGGCATAATGGACGAAGTGAGGGGAAGAATACTCACATGACCCAGACGATACTCATATCTGACCCTTATTTGACCCTTATAAAAGTACGATTTACCCCGACGGGGAGTATAAAAAAACGAGCACCGAAGTGCTCGTTTGATGCATGCATGGAGAAAAGGTTACTTCAGTCTCTCGATTGCGGCGCGGATGCGGCGCATGGCTTCGGTGATCTGCTGCTCGGAGCAGGCGTAGGAGATACGCAGGCAGGTCGGTTCGCCAAAAGCCGAACCGGAGACGCATGCCACCAGTCCGTCAGTAAGCAGGTACTCGCAGAGGTCGTCGGCATTGCGGATGAGCGTAGCCGGAGTCTGCGGGTTGGCAGCCGTGCGGTGAGCATAGCGGCTGTCAGCCGGAGCATGCTTGCCGAACAAGCCCGTCACATCCGGGAAGAGATAGAACGCGCCCTTGGGGCTGCGCACCTTCCAGCCGGGTATATCCTTAGCCAGGCTGACAATCAGGTCACGGCGGCGTTCAAACGCCTGAACCATCTCGTCCAGACAGGTCAGGTCACCCTCCAGCGCCTTGCAGGCTGCGTACTGCGCAACCATGGTGGCACAGGTGATCTGCTGTCCCTGCAGACGGGTGCACGCCTTGATGAAGTCCCTGTTCTTGCAAGCCAGCCAGCCTATACGGTAACCAGTCATGGCAAACGCCTTGCTCACGCCGTTGACCACGACCATCCGGTCAAGCAGCTGCTTCTGGTCCACCCACGATGCGCATGCGCCTGCATAACAAATCTTATTATATATCTCATCGGCAATGACTGCTATATTCGGATAACGAAGCAGTACACGGGCGAGCGCGTCAATCTCTTCGGCGCCATAGACGGCGCCGGTAGGATTGTTGGGCGTGCAGAGGATAAGCAGTCGCGTACGGGGCGTGATGGCCGCCTCGAGGGCTTCGGGAGTGAGGATAAAATCGTTGTCATAGGTCGTGCGAACCATGACAGGCACACCCTCGGCAAGCTTGACCATCTCGGTATAGCTGACCCAACAGGGTGTAGGCAGAATAACCTCGTCACCCTTGCCGACCAGCGTCTCAATAGCATTGCAGATAGCCTGCTTGGCACCCACGGAGACGATAATATCATCGGCAGAGAAGACATCTTCCCCACCCTTGTCGGCTACAAACGAGGACATGTACTTAGCCGCGGCAGCACGCAGCGCGGGCATGCCGGGCACAGGACCGTAATGCGAGAGGTCGGCATCGACAGCGTCCTTGACCGCCTGCTTGACAAAAGCCGGAGTGGGAAAATCCGGTTCGCCGAGCGACATGGAAAGGACATTCTCACCGGCAGCCTTCAACTCGGCCGCCTTGGCTGCCATCGCCAGCGTAGGCGAAGCAGAAATCTGGGATATACGTTCAGAAATTATCATATTTGTGATGTGCCATTTGTAATTTGCCATTTGTCAGTTGCCGTTTTGGCATTTGGACAGGTTACCGGACAGGGATAACTTTGATGCCATCGCGCTCAAGTAGGGCGTTGATGGTGGGTTCGCCTCCGCGGAACTTGCGATAGAGGTCAGCGGCTTTCTCGGTACCGCCACGCTCCAGGATGTGCTTGCGGAACAGGGCAGCGGACTTCTTGTCGAAGATAGAGCCGTTCTTGGCCTGTGCCGCCTTGAACACGCTGAAGGCATCTGCATCCAGCAGTTCACTCCACTTATAGGCATAATAGCCTGCGGCATAACCGCCGGAGAAGATGTGCGTGAAGGCCGTCTCCATCTGCGTGCCGGGCACGACAGGAACAACCTGCACCTGCGCCATCGCCTCGTCGCCGAAACGTGCGACAGCCTCCTGAACAGTCAGGTCAGCCGGTACGGTGAACGGTTCGGTGAGCGTGTGCCAAGCCATGTCGAGGTAGCCGAACGAGAGCTGGCGGACGCAGGCATAGGCAGCGTGGTAGTTGGACGAACGCTTGATCTTGTCAATCAGTTCCTGCGGCATGGCTTCGCCGGTCTTATAGTGCTTGGCAAAGGTGTCGAGGAACTCCTTCTCGTCGATGAAGTTCTCGTTGAACTGCGAGGGCAGTTCCACAAAGTCACGCGGCACATTGGTGCCGGACAGCGAGCCGTACTGGCAGCGTGTAAGCATACCGTGCAGGCCATGACCGAACTCGTGGAGGAAGGTGCGCACCTCGTCGTAGGTAAACAGCGCCGGTTTCTCTGCCGTCGGGCGCGTGAAGTTCATCACATTGACGATATGCGGACGATGGTCCTTCTTGCCCTCGATGTACTGCGGCTGGAAGTCGTTCATCCACGCACCGCCGCGCTTGCCGTCCCGCGGATGGAAGTCGGCATAATAGACAGCGAGGAACTTACCCTTCTCGTCAAACACCTCGTAGGCAGTCACTTCGGGATTATAGACCTGAATATTCTTGTTCGGTTTGAAGGTGATGCCGTACAGGCGGTTGGCCAGTCCGAACACACCCTGCTTGACCGCCTCCAGTTCAAAGTACGGACGGACAACATCGTCGCTGATAGCGTACTTGTCGTTCTGGAGTTTCTTGGAGTAATAGCTCCAGTCCCAGGGTTGGAGCCGGGCATACAAGCCCTGCGCCTTGGCGTAGTCCTCGAGTTCCTTCACCTCCTCGCGTGCTGCAGGCATATAGTTGTCACGCAGCTGGTCGAGCAGACGATAGACGTTCTCCTTGTTCTCCGCCATGGATTTGTGGAGGGACTTGTCGGCATAGCAGTCCTTGCCGAACAGTTTGGCAAGTGCCAGACGGGTATTGGCTATATCGACGATGATCTGCGTGTTGTCGAACTCGCCACCCAGGCAGCGCGTGTTGTACGCCATATAGAGTTCGCGGCGGATATCGCGGTTGTCGCAGTCCTTCATGACCGGAATATAGGTCGTGGGCTTGAGGTTGAGCAGCCAGCCTTCCATGCCTTTGGCCTCGGCATTGGCGCGGAGCATGGCTTTGGTGTCGTCGTTCAAGCCAGCCAAATCCTCCTCACGGGTAACGAGCATCGTCCAGGCGTTGGTAGCCTTGAGCACGTTCTGACCGAAGGTCATGGTGAGCATGGACAGTTTGGCGGTCAGTTCGCGGTAGGTCTGCTTGTCCTCGGGGCTGAGGTTGGCGCCGTTGTTGGCAAAGGACTCGTAGATATCGTCGAGCAGCTTCTGCTGCTCCTTGTTCAGTTTGAGTTTGTCGCGCTGGTCATAGACGGCCTTGATGCGCTGGAAGAGTTTTTCGTTCAGACGGATGGTGGACGAGTACTCGCTCATCTTGGGCGAGAGTTCGACTTCCAGAGCCTGGATGGAGTCGTTGGTCTCGGCGGAAGCGAGGTTGTAGAAGCAACCCGCCACGATGCCGAGCATCTCACCCGAACGCTCGTACGCCTCGATGGTGTTGGCAAAGGTCGGTGCGGCAGGATTGTCGCAGATAGCGTCAATCTCCGCCAAGCCGCGCTTCATCGCCTCGTCGAAAGCAGGCATGTAGTGGGCGTTACAGATTTCGTTGAACGGATAGGTCCCGTGGGGAGTTTTCCACTCCTTGTAGTGGAAGAACGGGTTGTCGGATGCACTCATTGTCATCGCAGAGGCAAGCATTGCCATGATTGTCAGTTGTTTGAGTTTCATATTGAGATAATTAGTTTTGCTCACGAGCGTACCGCGCACACAAGCAGGCGCAATACCCAACTGCAAAGATACAAAAATTATTCGATATTTGCAAATCACATAAGCATTTTAAGAGTTAATTTGGAGTAATTTTCACCGTTCGAACGTTTTTTTGACTTTTAACTTGCAAATATGCATAATTTTTTGTAACTTTGCGAGCGCATTTTGTAATTATAACAAAATCCTTAACAGCAATCTATTCAAGCGATGCCATATCGTGACATAGACAAGATGAGCGACCTGCTGTCACAGGACAGGCAGGCGATGCAGATAGCCAGCCGCTTCGGCATACCGATGGGCGTTGGGGACAAGACGATAGATGCCGTATGCCAGGAGCACGGCATCCATACGCCGACGTTCCTGGCGATAGTGAATTTAGACCGCTACGCTGAAAGAGCAAAGACCGCTACGCTGAAAGAACAAAGATTGTCCGACGATATAGACCTGCCGACGCTGCAGAAGTACCTCAAAAACGCACACACGTACTTTCTGGACTTCCTGCTGCCCCGGCTGCGCCGCCAACTGATAGAGGCTATCAACCCGACCGTGGCGGACAACCAGATACCGCTGCTCATCGTGCGGTACTTTGATGAATATGTGCAGGAGATACGCACGCACATCCGGCATGAAGACGACGGACTGCTGGAGGAACATGCGACGGATGACCAGCATATAGCACAGAAACTGCACGAACTGGTCAACCTGATCATCAAATACTACCCCGCCCACTCGACCTATCCGTTCGCCAACGAGCTGATGACAACGGTGCTGACCGGCATCTATCAGACGGAAGAGGAACTGAAGACGCACTGCGCGATAGAAGACGAGATACTGCGGCCGGCGCTGATCAAGAGCAAAGAACGCTACGCCAAACGAGCAAAGAGCGCTGCGCTCAATGATACACAGGAGGAGCTGAGCGACCGAGAAAAAGAGGTACTCACCCTGGTGGTGCAAGGACTGATAAACAAAGAGATTGCCGACAAGCTGCACCTGTCGCTGCACACCGTGCTGTCGCACAGGAAGAATATAGCAAAGAAACTGAACATCCACTCCACCGCCGGACTGACGATATACGCCATAGTCAACAAGCTTGTGGACATATAGACCGCTACAAGCACCCCACTGTATGTTATTTGTGGGGACCCCGCCGCTGAAAGAACAAAGACAAATATGTTACGCAGAGTGCAACAATACATACGGACCCAGGAACTGCTTGCGCACGGCGCGCGCGTGCTGGTGTGCGTGAGCGGCGGAGCAGACTCCGTGGCACTGCTGGATGTGTTGCAGCGAGGCGGATATGCGTGCATCGTGGCGCATTGCAACTTCCACCTGCGCGGTGAGGAGAGCAACCGCGACGAGGCATTCGTTAGGCAGACAGCGGAAAAGCGCGGCGTGAAGTGCATCGTGGCGTCGTTTGACACGGCAGCCTATGCCGGGCAGCATCACCTGAGCATAGAGATGGCCGCCAGAGAGTTGCGGTACAGCTGGTTTGAGCAGGTGGCAAAAGAAGAAGGCTGCGAGGCAAT